>Ga0099364_10002278_pt1 | contig 30690 bp, 29 predicted proteins | sample TergutTh196P3_FD_73070 | JGI IMG/M metagenome (GOLD analysis project Ga0099364, IMG submission 73070) | Microcerotermes parvus P3 segment gut microbial communities from Pointe-Noire, Republic of the Congo - Th196 P3 | ecosystem: Host-associated > Arthropoda: Insects > Digestive system > Gut ...
ATACATCGAGATTTATTACAACAGGCGCCGTAGACACTCGGCACTCGGATATGCTACACCTGTAGCATTAACAAATAAAATTGCGGCTTAACCTGCTGTCCGATAAAGTGGGGGAATTCCACACCGTATCCCAGAACTTAACCGATTCTTTCAACAGCGAGGGAATGTCAAGGTTGTAAGGACATCGCTTAACACATTCACCGCATGACACACAGGTTCTTGCTTTTTCAACCGCCTGTCCGAAAAAAGCCCGCATGCTATCGACAGACATGCGTCTAAAAGCGCTTCGGATGCAGAGAGCCCCGGAAATACCGATGCCCTGAGGGCACGGTTGGCAGTATTCGCAGCGGTGACACCATGTAGTACCCAATTCGATTCGTAGTTTTTCAATTTCGTTTTTGTCTTCTGTGCTGAGCGGTTCATTCTTTTTTACAATCGCGGCGATTTCGCAAATTTCATCAATTGTTTCGATTCCCGGATCGGGAATGATGCTGTCGTACTGACAAAGATAGCGGAACGATAATCCCGCATTATCCAGTAGACCGCCGCCCATGGGTTTCATGGCAATAAAGCCCATGTCTAATTCTTTTGCCAGCGGAATTGCCTCATCAGCCGCAGCGGTGTCGATATAGTTAAACGGAAGCTGCACCGAGTCAAATTTGCCGGTTTTCATGGTGTCAATGGCTACCACGATGCTGTGGCTGGAAAAAGCCGGGTACCGTACTTTGCCGGTTTGTATTGCTTCGACAAGACCTTCCATTGCGCCGCCGGGGGCAAATACCTTGTCCTGTTTTGCTTTGGAACTTACACCATGGAGCTGGTAAATATCGATATAATCCGTGCCAAGCCGTTTTAGGCTCAAATCCAGATGTTCCAGTAATGCAACTTTGTCATTAGCCGGCGTTTTGGTTGCAATAATAAGATCGCCTCTCGGAACCCCTTTTATAGCCTCGCCGATTTTCTCCTCACTGTCGGTGTATCCGTGGGCAGTATCAAAAAAATTGATGCCAAGGTTTAACGCTTCTTTAACTACGATGACAGCATCGGCTTTTGAAAGCCGCTGAATGGGAATACCGCCAAAAGCTATTTTACTGACCATCAGGCCGGTCTTGCCAAATCGTACCTTTTCCATCTTAAACCTCTCTTGTATAATACTACCATACCAATCGCCAAGGAATAAAGCATGTTTGATAAATTAACACAAAAAATCTCAGATGCCCTGCGCTTTGTCGCCGGAAAATCAACAATTAGTGAAAAAAATATCGAAGATGCCGTTGATGCCATTAAGATGGCGCTGTTGGAAGCGGATGTTAACCTCCGCGTGGTGCGGCGTTTTGTCAATTCCACCGTTGAAGAAGCAAAAGGTGAAAAAGTGCTGCGAGCCGTTGATCCCGGTCAGCAGTTTATTAAAATTGTTCACGATAAACTTGTTTCCTACCTGGGCGGCGATGACCCTGCGGAACAAAAAATTAAACTCCGCGGGCCGGATGTTATCTCCACAGTGCTGATGCTTGGGCTGCAGGGATCCGGTAAAACCACAAGCGCTGCCAAACTCGCCCTGCGCCTGAAAAAAGAAAACCGTAAACCGCTGCTCGTTGCCTGTGACCTGATCCGCCCTGCGGCAATGGAACAGCTTGCCGTACTGGGCGCCCAAATCGGCGTGCCGGTTCACCGGGAGGAAGGTGCAACTGACAGCGTAAAAGTATACCGCAACGCACAGGTTTGGGCAAAACAAAACCTCATCGATACGGTCATAATCGACACGACCGGGCGTCTGCAAATTGACGACATTATGATGGCGGAACTATCCCGGCTTAAAGATGCGTCTGCACCCGATGAGATGTTTCTGGTCGCCGACTCGATGACTGGCCAGTCCGCCGTGGACATTGCTAAAACCTTTGATGAAAAAATCGGCCTAACGGGCGTAGTGTTAACAAAATTTGATTCGGACACCCGCGGCGGTGCGGCGCTCTCACTCAAAACAATTACAGGAAAGCCGCTGAAGTATGTCGGCACCGGAGAAAAACCCGAAGACTTTGAGCCATTCCATCCTGAACGCATGGCAGGCCGTATCCTGGGCATGGGTGACGTGGTAAGCCTGGTAGAAAAAGCCCAGGAAGTCATTGATCAGAAAGAAGCGCTGGAACTCCAGAAAAAAATGGAAAAGGAAAATTTTACTCTGGAGGACTGGCTTACCCAACTTCGCTCGGTAAAAAAAATGGGCTCACTGCAATCCATGCTGGAAATGATCCCCGGCATGCAGGGGCAAATAAGCGAAGATGATATTGACAAGGCGGATCTTAAACGGCAGGAGGCAATCATTTCCTCAATGACCCGCAAGGAGCGCGCCAACCACCTGATAATCGGGCCGCCCCGCCGCAGCCGCATAGCCCGCGGTTCCGGCACTTCGGTAGCGGAAGTAGCCCGCCTCATCAAGAAATTTGAAAAGATGCGCGTTATGATGAAAAAAATGGCAAAGATGGGAAAAAACCCGAACGCTATGGCTCAGGCTATGAACATGTACAAACCTTGATTTGTCTGGCTGGTAACAAACCGGCGGATGGCTGGGAGCGTTAGGTGTCTGTCACCATCCGGTTTGTCTATCATCTAACAAAAACCGAAACAGCTTCTGACGGAATATTGCTCAGAGGCTGGGCAACGTCGTTTCTCCAAACCGTGGCTATTTGACTTTGTCCAAAGCCCACTCTTCCCGCCACATAAACATCGCTGCCGGATACATATATGGAGCTAGCGTATGATTCAGAATTACTCAAGGTCTGGGCTACGCCGTTTTTCCAGACAGTAGCAACTGACCATGCAGATCCTGCCACATAAACATCACTGTCTGATACATATACGGAATTTGCGTATGATTCAGAATTGCTAAGAGTCCATGTAAGACCGTTTATCCAAAGTGTGGCTCTTCCACTTCCACCTGCCTCTACATTTCCCATTATAATATTTCCCGCTGTATAAATAATTATCTCATCGCTTGTGTCAAAGGTAATACCGGCAAGTGGATTTCCTGAAAATGCATCAGCACCAATACTGGTTACGCTATTTGGGATTATAACGCTCGTTAGTTGATTACCACGAAATGCCTCATACCCTATACTGGTCACAGTGTCGGGGATTGTTACGCTGATAAGGTTTCTCTGACGGAATGCTCCATTTCCTATACTGGTAACAGGTATATTCCGTATTTGCGGCGGTATATTAACAGTCCAGTTTGAGCCGATGTATCCGTCTATCCTTACCCCCCTGCCGCCATCTATCGGCGAAGCCCTGAAATTACTTTCCGGTTCATACTGCTGGGCAAAAATCGAAAAAGCGGCAAATAACACAAGTGCAGCAAAACAAGTGATCTTTCTGTTCATAAAAAACTCCCTTTTACCCCCTATCAGCAAAGCACCCCCTCATTGACGGTCCACAGAATAAGGCAGCAATGTATGCTACAAAAACATGATTAGGCGGGTGTCAGCGGCAAACGTGCCGCGAGCGGTGCGTTTGGCCGCTGACAGGCCCCGCATAAGTGTACTTTAGGAGCAAACATTGCTGTGTTACCAAGTAGTGCAGCAACAATGGGGGTTTGCGGAGCTTAATACTGGCTGCGCCGCGAACTGACAAAACGGGCTAAATCGTTGATGTTCCTGACTACTATACGATCGGAAAGTTTTTCCAATCGTTTTTGAGTGATAAAGTAGTTCATCGCCTCCTTGGCCATATCGACACTCATCCCTGCCCAAAGTGCAATATCATCAACAGTGTTCCGGAATTCGCGGGAATTTCCTTCCTTTTTAATATTAGCCTGGGTTTCGTCAAGCATTATAAGCACATCGGCGAATTTCGCATGAGGATCGGATAAGATAAATATCATGAATCGCCGTCTGGCTTCGTATATCCGTTTTGAAAAAACACGTAAAAGCCTGAGGGCGATGTGCGGATTGCCAAGCAAAAGAATTTCAAAGTTCTGCGCGGTTAATTCGAGTACTGTTACTTCGTCCAGGGCAATTGCACTTGCTGTACGCGGAGAATCTTCCAGTATCGCCATTTCGCCGAATATTTCAGGCTGTGTCAGTATATCAAGGATACGCTCATGCTTTCCTGCATTTTTTACCAGTTTTACCCTTCCGGACTGGATAAGATAGAAAGTGTCTCCGGGTTCATATTCGGAAAAGATTATTTCGTCAGGCTGGTAAACCTTCGCAAAACGTTCAAACGATGCAAGGCCCAGATCTGCATCTTTGTCTTTTATCTCGTCAAAACCTGCGGCAGATTCTGCGGGTGCCGCATTTTTCATCCGGTCATTGTCGTCTGTAAGCGCAAGGGCAACATCAATTATCTGAAGATTTCTGGTAACACGTGACGCTTTATTGCCTGCAGGGAAATGAGTCAGGTAACGGTTGAAAACGTGCTGAGCATGCAGGTAACGCTGGAGTTTCATATATCGTTCACCAATAATGCAAAGCCCTTCATCGGGAGTAATATTATTGGTTTTTGTAAACCTTGAAACATGATCATGAATGTGCCGCATATGGCTGGATAACATCCTGAGCAGCGACAAAATAATGCTGGTGTTTGATAATGCCAGCGCTTCAAATTCGGGAATGGTAAACATCATGATGATTGAGTCAGCAACCGCAATTGCGCTTTCATCACGGGGATAATGACCAAGTGCGGATTGCACCCCGAAAAATTCGCCGGACTGCACCTGATCGCGAATATCGGCTCCCGTTTCGATATCCTCGGAAACGAGGCTGACCTTCCCATTATGTATAATATATATCTTGTCCGATTCCTCACCTCTGGCATAAATAAGTGAACCGCTTTTAAATTGAAGTGGCTTTGGCATTTAATTTATTCCTTATAAATTGGATCAAAGGGCAAAAAGTCAAGTATTTTTTTAAACCCCACCTTGCGCCGTACATCGTCGTACAGCCCCGCAGGATCGCCCTTAACAAACATTCTCCGCCCGTCAACTTCAATCTCTGAATAATCTGACGGAAGCGTTCCTCCGAAAACATCCAAAAAACGTATTTCGCCGTAAATAGGCATACCGGCCAGTATGAGAAGTTCTATATCACTCATTGAAGCATTGACCAAATTTTCATAAGGGTCGTTATGAACTGCTTTCAACACTAAAACGTCGCCTAACTTTCCGTTTTCCAGTGTGCCGATACGATCCTGCATCTGCAAGGCTCTTGCCGCATTAATGGTTACCATGTCGAATATGGTTTTGGCGGGAAGATCCTCGCCGTACATGGCCCTGTACAGCTCCCGGTCGTATTTAATCTCATCAAGCAAATTTGCCGATCCGGTTGCAGATGAGTCTGTTCCGATGGCAACATTTACTCCGGCTTTTAGCAGCTTACGAATTTTTACAGTAACATTAAACATAAACATATTTGAGCAGCCGCACCATGTTACGCTTGCTCTCGTTTTTGCTATTTTTTTTATATCGGCATCACTGAACGCAATGCCGTGAATCAGGAGGCAGTACCTGTCCAGAACCTTCAGGTTTTCAAGTGTTTGTATGCCATGCATTGCCTCGTCGTCAAAACCTTCGCACAGGTGGGTAATAAACGGCCATTTATTCATCACTGCTTTCGTATGCTCTGTTTCTATTCCATCGCCCCATTTAAGATCGTAAGAAGAACATTCATGGGCAAGACAGTATTCCTGGATTGCCCTGACAGGCATGGTGGGCAAAATAGCGCTGTTCAGATCATGAGGGAAATGGTCGTTTACGGTGGTAACACCCGAAAAAAGGCATTTATAACCGGACAATGCGTATAGGTCTTCACGGCTCAGCCGGGATCGTTCCTTGAATGTTTCGGAAGCTTTTAAATCATTGTCCCAGGGCAGCCAGGTAAGGTAAAAAGTCCCCGGCGGCGGACCGACTTGCGGGCGGTAATTTCCCTGCAAATGATCATGGGTATTGATTAACGAAGGATACACACATGATTCCCCCTTCAAATCTATAGAGAGATGCCCTTTTTTGGAAACAATATACTCATCCCGGATATTCAGGCTGCACATACCCGGTTTTCCGCCATGGAAAACTACTGTGCCTCCGGCTAATGTATATTCCAAAATTAATCAACCTCTTTTATTTATTGTAAAGCCTTAGGACATAGAGGTCAATGTCCTTTTCCGTTAATATATTAAGGATGGTTGACTTACATACCCACTCAAACGCTTCCGATGGTGATTACAGCCCAGAGCGCCTGATTCATGAAGCGGTTAAAGAAGGCATTGGTACCATAGCCCTGACCGATCATGATACTTTAAGCGGCCTGGAAAACGCGCGAAACGAAGCGCATGCGGCTGGTGTCCGGTTTATCCCCGGTATTGAAATAAGCATACACTGGACCGGAGAAGCCGGTATTTCCGGAATTGGGCCGGGCGGTGAATTTCATCTGTTAGGGTTAGGTCTTTGGTCACAAACTCCTGCATTAATATCCGCCATTGCAGAAACGGCAAGCCGCCGTGAAGCGCGAAATCGTGAAATCCTCAACCGTATGCATGAATTGAGCATTGAGGCAAGCTGGGATGAAGTTATTGCCCTATCAGGAGGTCATTCCGTAGGGCGGCCGCACTTTGCCGCCTTGCTTGTCAAAAAGAAAATCGTCAGGAACAAGGAGCAGGCATTTTCCCGTTTCTTGCAGAGGGGAAAGCCTCTATATGTCCCCAAAACAGGACTTCCTTTCGATGAAGCGGCCGCACTCATCCGTGAATCGGGCGGAATACCCGTCCTAGCCCATCCCATGTCTCTGTTTGTCGCCTGGGGCCGCCTCCCCGATTTGGTAAAAACTCTTAAAGACCGTGGTTTATTGGGGATAGAAGCATGGCACCCGACAGCCAGGGAAAAATCCTGCCGCCGCCTGGAAGAACTGGGCAAGTCCCTCGGCCTGTACATTACCGAAGGAAGTGATTTTCACGGCGCCTCAGTTCATCCGGGCCGGAAGCTTGGTTATTCCAGCCGCGACAGAAAGATAAGCGATGCCATCCTTGATGCAATTCCGGAGCTGGGACAGAATCGGTGACTTTTATTCCTAATGTTCCGTAATTATCCGGTACTTCAGATAAATTTCTTCCAGAGTATGCAGAGGACCGGGAGCGCCGATCATTTTTCGGTGTTTACATGCGTCTCTGCGTTCAATAAAAAAATCATAATACACCCTTAAATCCCTTGCACCCACCACTGAGTAGACAGGCGGGGAATCCAGATAAGAACGAATATCATCATGGCTGATAGCGTTGGCGCCGGAATGGGTAAGCCGGGACCGGACATTCTGTATTTCTTCCCATGAGAGCCCAAAAAGAAATTCCTCTAATGCCCATCTTGTATTGTTATTGCCGGATTCTTCAACAAGGAATTCCCGCCAGTCCTCATCAAGATCCATGGTTATCCTTAAAATTTCCGAGTTGCAATCCATAGTTCCGAAACATGGAGGTGTAGCTTCGCGTGTCAGCCAAAGTGAAGAAAGAGCTGTCAGGTGGCGTATACCGCGCTGGTCAACACCGCTGTCCCACAAAGCTATAAGGTCATCTGCAAGATTTGCTTTGGTATTATGAGAAAAACCCGGATCCTCGAGACAGGAAAAATACACATCCTCGGTCATGAGGGTACAAATTACCGAGAAAATGACTGTCCTTATATCTCCATGAAAATTTTCCTTGTTTATTGTCAAATAGAGAAGGAGGGAAAAAGCATGGTATTTGGCTACCAGAAAACTCCTCATAGCAACAACTTTTGTGGGAATATACAACAAACGCGAACATGATGAAAAGGCAAGGAGCGATTCGGCAAGATGACCTTCATCGCGGATTATCCCCTTAAGAAACTGCCTGTCCCTTATTGAAGGATACCCAAATACCGCAGCGCCAAGGGTGCGCAAGTGGGAAAAACGCTCCCGAACCAGATTGCAATCATTGGATTTTATCTCATTCAACCAGGCTTCTATTTCACCGACAAGTTGTTCTTCGGTTTCTGTCAGGCCGCATGAAGAAAGCCGGATGTCAACAATAGTCTCAGGCATACGTCTCTATTATACCATAAAATTCCGATGAAAACAGAAAAAAGTAAAAAAAAATACAGACTGTTTCAAAAAAGAATTGAGGTTTTCTGCTACAGCAGGCCGGTCAGAGACAGCCATATCAAGGGAATAAAAATTGCCGGTATCAGATTCGCTACTTTTATTTCTCTCGAGCCTAAAAAGTTAAAGCCTATTCCGGCGATGATGAGGCTGCCCACAGCGGACATTTCACGAATAATATCAGGCGTGAGGTAGCTGCTGATTGCCTGAGACGCAAGTGCTATCCCGCCCTGATATACAAGCACGGGAAGTGCGGAAAAAGCAACACCGATGCCCATAGACGCACTGAAAATCAGCGACATTACTCCGTCAAGAATGGATTTTGCATAAAGCATTTCGTGATTTCCCTGAAGACCGCTCTGCATGGAACCGACAATTGCCATAGACCCGGTGCAAAAAAGAATGCTTGCAGTAACAAAGCCTTTTGAAAAATTGTGCCCGCTTTTATGGGATTTATCCATCCCAAGCCTGCGTTCCGCCCATACTCCAAGTTTGTTCATCCATTTATCAATATCAATTAATTCTCCAAGAACGGCGCCTGTCACAATGCTCATAATAAGCAGGAGTATATTTTGATTTTCCAGGGTACCTTTAATCCCCACAAATATGATAACGAGGCCAAGGGCTTTTTTGATATGATCCTCAAAACGTCCGGGGATTCCCCTGACAATAAAACAACCAATAAGGGAACAAACGACAACAACTAAAGCATTTACCAACGGTCCCAGCATGACAGGAATTGTACCATTCAGGCGGATGACATTCAAGCACGGACATACTATGATGGTAAAACATGCACAAAATGAAAAACGATGCCGGTACTCACACTTCCGGCGTGAATACCGGAAGTGTGTACAACGAATCGATAGGTTATACTTTTTTCAAAACATTAACCGTACAATCACTGCGTCCCGAGGCAATTCGCTGTATAATTTCGATTTTATCAAATTTTTTTCTGCGTCAATATCATGCCGCATGGCTGCCGGGCCGTGTTCCGGTCAGCAAGGTAGATCATCCCCTTGATCAAAAAATCCCCTTCGTACCGGCATGGGTAACGATTTACATTGATTTCGTATGCTTCTGGATTAGAATGCTTGCTTTTCTGCTGCATACATACAGGCACAAAGCCTATGACGCAGTGCGGGAATTTATTATCTCAATGGGCAGACTGTACGCATTTGCGGCCGAAGCTTACCGGAAAAACTTTTCCACTACGGAAAGGCCGTTTTACATAGCACGCCCCCGTTTTTTTCTGATTCACCTGGTAGATCCTCATCTGATGTGCATACCAAGCCTGCATGTTATGGTTGTGGTGTATACGTATAAAAAATTTATAGCAATACTTCATTCGTTTGGTGAAGCGGAAAAGTATACGGCGCAGATCGAGGAAATGCGGCAGGGGGCACTGGCGATATCTCAGGCTATTCTGTTTGTAAAGCAGCACAGTGTAAACTGCATTCCCGCCGCCTATTACGCCCTGACCCGTTTTGCTCCATGCCTGTTCCCTCCTCATGAAGCAGAGGCATTTAACGATCAGTTGTTCCAACGGCGGGAATCGAAGGGTGATGGGCTGGAAACAAGGCGGAAAAATTCTAATGTGCATCCCTGTTCGGCGCCGCAAACAGAAATACCGGAATGTGATGCTGCTGAAATCAAAGCTCACATTATCAGTCTGTACCGGGAATTTATCAAAGAAGGAAAAACCACACATTCCTGGGAAGATCCGCTCCTCTTTTTTTTAAAAAAAATGCCTCAGTAAAATTTCACTTTTACTTTTTACCTTTTACCTTTATTTGAAACGCCTGCCATAGATTGTCATTCAGGGGAGGATCGGCTTGTATCGTAATGTGTTTACCGTTAACCACCGGGCTGGGAAATGAAATTGAGCGGGCATGAAGGCGTATACCGCCATTCCGTTCACTGCGCCGCGCTCCGTATTTAAGGTCTCCCTTGATGTGCAAACCCGACTTCGCCAACTGTGTCCGTATCTGGTGGTGCCGCCCGGTAACCAGTGATACTTCAAGGAACAGGTAGTTATCCCCCCTGCCGATCTGCCGGTAACGAAGAACTGCTTTTTTGCGTCCCGGCCCCGGAGTGTCAAAGGCAATGGATTTGTTTCGTTTGGAGTCAAATTGTATCCAGTGAACAAGCTCAATTTTTTCGTTCTCTGCCGCTGTCTGCATAGCAGCGGGTTCCGGCAGTTCAACAACCGCCCAATAAATTTTTTCTACGGTATTGTTGGCAAAGGCAGCGTTCAAAGAAGCAAGAGCGGCAGCGGTTCGGGCAAAAACCGCACAGCCGGAAACCGGTACATCAAGCCGGTGAACCGCAGTTGGCAGAGCCAAAGCGTTCTCTGCTGGTGTCAATTCGGCAGCCAGCAGCCGGGGCAGGTCAACCATGCTCTTACCCGCCCCTTCAACCGCTTCTCCGGGTATCTTGTTAACCGCAACACAATCTGCATCACAGTACAGTATGCGTAAAGCAAGCTCAATATACCCCTCACTTCTCACTTCTCTTACCTTTTACTTTTTACTTTTCCCTAATCATCCCCATCCGGAGTTTTTCAAACAATATTCGTTCCACTGCCTCCTGCAGCCGTTCGCGGGAAAGGCTGCCATTGTCAAGAGCCGTTTGAATTGCATCACCGGCCCGTCCAAGAGCCGGAGGCCATACCAATATCATGTCCGATCCGGCGGCAAGCGATAACACCGCAGCCGTTTCAGGTGCTAACAGGCTCCGGTTGTTTGTGTTAACAGGCCTCCTTGCCGCTTCCATGATAAAATCATCACTGACAAGAAGCCCTTTAAACCTAAGCTCTCTGCGCAGCCATGTACCCATTACTTTTTCAGAGAGGCTGGCAATATTTTCACTGTCCCATGCAGGAACAACCGAATGAGAAACCATTATTGCCCGCGCAAAACCGTTACTGAACTTTCCGCCTGTATCTTCGATTGTCTCCCGGCGAATAAGGGTGTCAAAAGGAGCCGCAAGTTCAGCCATTGCATCAATGCCGCCTGACAGCACGGAAGGATGGTAATGCGGATCAATGCCGGCATTGCCGGGGAAATGTTTTACCACACAGAGGATTCCTGCCTCCGCCATTCCCGCAATAAAGGCTGCTGCGGCTTCCGCAGTAAAGCCGGGGTCAGAGCCATAGGAACGGGTACTCAGGAATTCACGGTTATCATCATTGAGGTGTTCCACAACAGGAGCAAAATTGAGATTAACGCCAAGACTGTTAATTATCATTCCTGATGTTAAGCTGTCGGAGTAAATTTTATCGATGGCTGCTTCTCTGCCTTCATTTTGCGCCAGTTCCCAATACGATATCGCATGGGGCAGATCCGCCACTCCGGGCCTGAAACGATTTACCGATCCGCCCTCATGATCAACAGCAACAAACGGAGAAATAGTAACAATGATTTTTGCGCCATTTGCTTCATTACCTGTGTGTAGTTCAACAACGCTGCTCTCATTAACAACCGCCGTACAAACGGCAGTCAATGCCTGTATCGCATCATTATCGATGTTAAGGTTGTACCCAAACAGCATAATTCCGCCGACAGGATATTCTTCAAGCATATTACGCATGCCTGGCGTTAACTGCCCCCTGCCGTCAATGCCGGTAACTAACACCTGGGTTGCAAGCTGTCTATCATCCATGGCGGCGGCAATACGGGACGCTTCCTGCCGTAAAAGATGCTCTCTTACGGTGCGTTCTTTCACGGCACGTTCTCTCTCGGCAATGGCAGTGAACTCTTCCGCCGTCATCGCAGAAATATTAACAGTCCGGAAATCAGCCGAAGAATTTCCGCCGTTACATCCGAAAAATAACAATACCAGCAAAAACCAAAGATACATGGTTTAGTATAGCATAAAAGGTAAAAAGTAAAAGGTAAGAGGTTTACGGGGTATCAATAATAACTAATCCGGTAATCGCCGTTTATTGCAAAACCGATACGCCGGTATACCCTGCGGGCTGCAGGGTTACTTTTTTTGACAAAGAGCGATATGCCCCTGCCCTGGATGACAAGACCTGCGGTAAATTCACCCGCCATTCTGCGCGCAATGCCAAGGCCGCGGTATTCGGGGAGGACATATACGCCGCCAACCTGATAACGGGTAAAAGTAACGGCGTTGGTGTTAATTTTACCGATAAGGCGGCCTTCCCATTCGGCAACAAGCATGTGTTCTTTTGCAAAGATCCGTTCAATATTCATGCGGCTTACAGCAGCGCTAAATTCCGATGCGGCAGGTAAAACCTCTTCCTGTTCGTAAGCGGCATGCAATACAGCAAGATCGTTCATGTCAGCTAACTGCGGTTTACGGATGACAAGTCCGGACGGCCCGGCTGAAAGATAATCCGAAGGCGGCCGATCAATACTCATCACATCGTAATCGGTTGTTTCCGCCGCAAACAGCCCGATTTTTTCCAGCGCCGCTTCAAGTATCATCGCATCCTGCTTGCGGCCCTGTACCGAATGAATGACAACCTTGCCAAGACTACGGAGAAAACCCGGTGGAAGAATGCAATCATGGCCGCACAACACCGGCAGTACAGATTGCCTTGAGAAGATAATGAGGGCGGAAATCTTCCCTTCATGATCATTAAGCGCCCATATTTTTTGCTTTATGGAATCGCGGTTAAGAAACCTGCTGCAGGCATTCATACACCAGATTTCCTGAGATCGCAATATTGCTTCGGCATCGGGAATTTGATGTTTTTTTAATTTTCGCCAGTGTTGCCGGATCTGTTTTCCCGGCACATTACTCATAACTTAAAGGGAAGTGTTCCTTTGGCAGGAATCCTCCCGGTAATTGCCGAAAAACCGGCGGAAAATGATTCGGTTGAATAACTGTACACTGCCAAAGCTCCGTCAACCCAGGGGACTCTTTCCAGGTGTACGGGACTCAGCACGGATAGTACAATGATCTTTTTTCCAAGCCTTTGTAAACGCTGCAATATTCGTACGCCTTCGGTATTTGAAAGACAGTAAATAATGGTGTCGGCACGACTGGCATAAGACAGTAATTCGTTTATATCAAACAATTCAGAGTACCAATAAGATGTAGCACCGGGAAAAGCCGCCCTGCCAATCCGGAAAAATTCCAGGTATTGCCCGGTAAGTAAAACCCTTCCCGCATTTTCCCGGGTGACAGGGAAAACATCGCTGTCAGCCCCGGCACCGGGTTCCGGTTTCACAATGGTAACGCTCCTTGCCGCAAGATTTAAGAAGAATTCACTGCCTTCCCTGTCGGGAACGCCGGCTTCCACTTTTTGTAAATCCGGAACAAACGGCACCGATTCATCGCTGCGAAGATGACGGAGTTTCAGCTCCAGTGTGCGTCGGGCAGCATCCCGAACACGAATCCGGAAATCAGGTTCTTCCTGCATCGAGTTTAGAAGGTATGTCCATGCCGGATCGAACAGGCCTAATGTAGTTGAAGACAAGATAATATCATTCCCCGCTTCCAGAGCCTGTTTTGCAGCACGGGCAAGGCTGCCCGTCCATGTCAGAGCGCCGTACATCATTAAATCATCGGTAATGACAAGACCATTAAAGCCAATTTGCTCACGGAGTACATCATGCATAAACCACCGGGAAAGCGACGCCGGAGCGTCAACAGACAATACGCCTGCGGTTGTTTTAATTCTTGGAAAGGCAAGATGCCCGCTCATCACAGCAGGTATTCCTTCGGCGGAAAGTATGCGGTAAGGTACCAATTCCCGTTCCCATAGCGTTTCAAAATCAATATCAATTACAGGGAGCACACCATGCGAATCTAGCGCCGTATCGCCATGCCCCGGATAGTGTTTTGCGGTGGGAATAATTCCCGCTGCCATCTGACCGCGCATAAATGCTGCGCCAAGTAACCCTGCACTGACTGGATTATCACCAAACGAACGCGGCCCAATCAGAAAAGAGTCTCGGTTGTTAAAAATGTCAACAGTGGGGGCAAAATTCATGTTAATCCCCAGCAGCGCCAGTTCCCGGCCTATGTAGTAACCGGCAAGGTAGGCGTCACGAGGAAAACCAGATGCTCCAATAGCCATATTCCCGGGTGTTTCGCTCGTTCTTCCCCTGACATGACGGACCCACCCTCCTTCCTGATCGGTAGCGACAAGCAAGGGGATATTGTACCGCCCCCGGAGGCTTGCCTGCTGCATTTGGCCGATTGACTGTGCAAGTTGTGTGGTATTGTCGGTATTCCAGCCAAAAACTTTTACCCCGCCAATGTTACGGGTTCGTATCCAGTCAAGTATCAGCGCAGAGGGTTCCGCTCCGCGTCCGCGCCAGCCGAGCATGATAACCTGCGCCAGAGCCTGCTCGTCACTCATCTCATTAATAATAGCAGCGGCAAGTTCTTCCGGCGGTACATCGTCGAAAAAAGCCAAAGGAAAAACAGGTGACGATACTAACAGCAATACAATAACAAATTTATTCATTGATTATTTATAGGCGGTACCGCGTAATTCGTCAAGGAAGGCAGCCGCATTGTAAGCGGCAACTGCGCCTTCTCCCGCAGCAACAATTACCTGCCGAAAAGAACCTGAGCGGACATCCCCGGCGGCAAATAACCCCGGTACCGAAGATGCCATCTTTTGATCGGTGATAATGTAACGGTTCTCGTCAATATCCGCCTTGAGATCACTGCCGTTTTCATCGGCGCCGCTTACCAGCGATGACCGGGGAATCATTCCAACGCTGATAAAAACAGCGTCGGCAGCTTCTTCATGCGCTGCGCCTTCGGTCTCAATTATCACCGAAGATACTTTCTGAGTGCCTTTTATTTCTTTTATTACAGTGTTAAACCGGATATCAATATTTTGATTGCGCATAACACGATCCGCAAGTGCTTTTTGGGCGCGGAAGCGATCACGGCGGTGTACAAGAACTATCTGTGAGCTAAGGTGTGAAAGGTACTGTGCTTCATCGCAGGCTGCGTCTCCGCCGCCTATTACAAACATTTTTTTGCCTTTAAAAAAAGAGCCATCACAAACAGCGCAGAATGAAACGCCGCGCCCGATAAATTCGGTTTCACCGGGAATGCCAAGCCTGCGGTGCTCGGCGCCTGTCGCAAGAATTACCGCAGGTGCAATACATTTACTGCCATCAGCAAGAACCGCAACAAACAGATCGCCGGCTTTTTCAAGCCTGCTTACTTCTTCGGTTAAAAAATCCGCGCCAAATGTTTCTGCCTGATCGTACATATCCTGAATCAACTCGTATCCCGTCCGGGGCGCGGAAATCTCATTGCCCTGGGGATCATTACGTCTTACATTGCCGGGAAAATTTTCCAGTACATCAATTAACAAAGCCTGTCCGCCCGGCGCAAGCTTTTCAACTACCAATACATTCAAATTTCCTCTGGCACCGTATTGAGCCGCAGTAAGTCCCGCAGGACCTGCTCCGATTATCAATAGATCAATATTGCGTTCAGGCATGATTGTCTTATGGTAGTAAAATTTTATATTAATAACAACTGTTACTCCGGCTATTTACAGCATATCAGGGTTGCAAGAAACCAATTGATTATGCAGAATTAACCATGGTGATAAAGCGGACAATAACCGGTATTTTTCTGTATTTTGCAGTTGTTTGCATGTTACCTGCGCAAATAAATGAACTATACGCGGGTCAGGGTGATGATCTTACCGTTAAAATTGCCATTGTAGGACCCGGAGATGAACTGTATTTTTGGTGGGGGCATATAGCGCTGGTAATAGACAACGCGCAAACCGGGCAGAGCCGTTTTTATGATTATGGCCTTTTTTCGCTGCTTAATACAGACTTCTTTGTAAATTTTGCCTTTGGAAGACTGTACTTCTCAACCGGTGTATCACCATCAGAATATAATATTGCCGTTTATCAACAGACGAACCGCAGTGTCACATTTTATACCCTGGACATTCTTCCGGAAAGAAGGGAAAGAATTCGCCAGATTGCAGAATTTGACATTCTCCCGGAAAACAGGGACTATCTGTATCATCATTTTAATAACAACTGTTCCCTTCCTCCCATTGTGGAACTTATTGACATAGCAACCGACGGGCAATTTTGGGAACAATTTGGCAATGAGCCGGGACGTTTTGTCCTGCGCCAGCACGTTCGCCGCCACACATGGTTTTCACCCTTTATTGACTGGTTCCTCAACTTCCTGATGGGACAGAATATTGATACACCCATTACCGTCTGGGAAGAAATGTTTCTCCCCTCTGAAGTTGAAATGAATATTCGTGATTTTCAATATACCGAGCCGGACGGCATTACCAGACCTCTGGTCTCAAATGTTGAAGTATTGAACGAAGCACAGAACCGTCCCAGCGTGCTGGAGGTTCCCCGTAAACAGTGGCCAAGACAGCTTGTTTTTAGTCTGTTTGTTGCCGCGATCCTTGGCTGTTTTTTTTATATGCAATCCAGGTTTCCGGCACGGGGACAGGTAGCACTGGGGATTTGCCACAGCTTGTTTGGCCTTGTTTTTGGCATCGCCGGATTATTGCTGTTTTTTATGAGCAATTTTACCGAACATGATTATACATTCAACAACGCCAACATCCTCTTCTGTAACCCGCTGGTTCTTGCCGCCTTTCCTCTGGGTATCCGTTATGCTGTATCCGGCACATACGACAAACGTCTCCGCACAGAAGTGATGCTCAGATTGCTGTGGCTGTTGGTTACTCTGGGCATATTCGCTTCAATGCTGATAAAGCTGCATCCCCAATTCTGGCAGGACAACCTCACTGACCAGATGCTTATGCTGCCCATTGCTCTGGTATTGTCGCTTGAACCTGCCGGATTAAAAAGACTATTGCAGCGCATTTTCTGGCGCTGGTTGTAAAATAGAGGAGTAAGAATGAATCTATCACAGGAATGGCAGGACAAAAAATTCGCCGAAACTTTTGAGTCGGAACTGCGGGGTCTTGAACGCCGCCGGGCTGCTGATCCCAATTGCACCATTGCCGACATTGAAGGCACCCTCAAGCACCTGTATATCATGGACGGAGCCGACCATGACGGCAGAGGCAGCGTACAGGACGCAGTAATGGCGGCTACCATAGCCGCATACGAACGATTTATTTCCTGTTGGCAGGCAGAAAAATAGTGTTACCTTTTTTCTTCATTGTTGTTGTATTATTACAGCCTGAAACCATAACAGGTTCCTCCTTTTGTCTTTGCCCCGGAGTTACTCCTTTCTCCGGGGCATTATTGTTTTTATAACACCCCCACTAGACTCAATCTTTATAAATTTGTTAAAATACACCCCATATACACGGTTCTGCCCCGTTGAGCCGGGTATAAATACAGGGGTTTTCCCAAAATCGGGTAGGAGGACAGTTGTCGGATAAGGATTTACGGATTAATGAACAAATTCGGGTGCGGGAGGTCCGTCTCATCCAGGACGGAGGTGAGCGCCAGGGGATCATGTCAACCCTGGAAGCTCTTGATATAGCACAGGAAATGGGTTTGGACTTGGTAGAAGTTGCGCCGCAGGCGGTTCCGCCGGTAGTAAAAATCCTGGATTACGGTAAGTTCAAATTCGAAAATGAGAAAAAAATTCGGGATTCAAAAAAGAAGCAGAAAATCCTTAAGCTTAAAGAAATCAGGATGCAGCCGAAAATTGATGATCACGATTTGGATTTCAAATCAAAGCATGTCAGGGAATTTCTTGCCGATGGCAATAAGGTCAAGGTTACGGTCAGGTTTAGGGGCCGGGAACTTGCCCATACCGAACTGGGGCGGGATGTCCTGAATGACGTCCTTGCACGGATTGAGGGAGATTATATAATGGACAAACCGCCGGCAATGGAAGGGCGGTTCATGTCTATGGTACTCAGCCCTAAATCCAAAAAATAGCATACGGGCAAAAGAGGTTATTACAATGCCAAAAATGAAGACAAAAAAAAGCGCGGCAAAGCGCTTTAGTTTTACCGGAACCGGCAAGGTCAAATATAAAAAACAAAACCTTCGCCATATTCTGACAAAAAAATCCGCCAAGCGGAAGCGAAAATTGCGCCATGCGGGCATTCTTTCCGAAGCCAATGTCCCGGTAATAAGAAAGCAAATGCTGCCTTACGGTTAAATAAAGGAGAATGAATATATGCCAAGAGCAATAGACGGTCCAAAAAGAAAAGAGCACCGGAAAAAAATACTCAAACAGGCAAAAGGTTTCTGGGGACGAAGGAGTACAAACTACAAAACAGCCAAGGATGCGGTTGCAAAATCGTTGTCCTATGCGTATCGTGACAGGAGGGACCGGAAAGGTGATTTCCGGAAGTTGTGGATCATCAGAATTAACGCTGCCTGCCGCGAAGAAGGTTTGTCATATTCCCGGCTTATCGCCGGGCTTAACAAAGCAGGAATAATCATAAACCGAAAGGTTCTTGCCCATCTTGCCGTGGAAGACATCCAGGCTTTTAAGGCGGTAATCGCCAAAGCAAAAGCGGCATTGGGTGAATAATTCATACACAAGGCAAGGCAAGGAGTTAATATGATTAACCTTGATCAGGCAAAATTGCTGGAAACGAAAGTCGCAAAGGCAATTGATTACATTCAGGAGCTTACCAAAGTAAACGCAGCTCTTCGTCATAGAGAATCTGAATATCAGACAGCACTGGAAACCTACCAAAACAGGATAGACGAACTTGAGGTTCTCGTTATGCGTTTCAAGAAAGATCAGGGAGTAATTGAGGATAGTATTCTTGCCGCACTGGACAGACTCAACCAATTCGAGGAAGCCGTAGAAAAATGTCTTTGGGATGCTCCTGACTCTGCCGGTAAAACCGGTTCAAAATCGGGCAAACAGCCGGAAGAAGCGGCAGTTCCGAAACCTGCTGACGGTCCGGAAACAGAAAGAGAACACTCCGGGGAACAGGAACCTGTCCTGGCAGAGTCCATAAGTGATGATTCTGTCAACGAAAAAATCTACTTCGAAATCCAGGAAACAGAAGTCGGTGATGATATTATTGACCCTCTGATTGAAACATTGGATAAAGAGCTACAGGAACAAGACGGAGAACTGGATATATTTTGAGCAAATGCAAAACTGAAGTATTGCAAGTACTTCATTAGGCAAGGAAATCGGCCGTGAATGAGCCTCTTCCAGGAACAGGACAGGAAAATCCGGATACCCAGAAACAGCCCCGCCACCCGGAGGTGGCGCGTCCCGGCCCCCATGGCCTTCGTATTGATGTACTTGGAGCAAGCTTTTCCATAACAGCGGGCGAAGATCCCGATTATTTAGAAGAAGTTTTAAGACAGTATCAGCTCATGGTGGCAAATACCCAAGGCATTTCCAAAATGAAAGATCCGCTTAAAGTGGCGATTCTTACGGGGTTTTTGCTGTGCGATGAAATAAACAAGCTAAAACAGCAATTTATAAAAGACAAAACAAATGCCGAAGCAAAATGGATTGACATTGAACAGGAATTTAATAAAATTACCGAAAACCTGATATCCCGCCTGGATATTGTAATGAACGAAGTATTATCATTGGATGATTAAGATGTTCAAGCTGCATAACCGTATTAAACATTACGAATGGGGTTCTCCGGATCATATTCCCCGCCTGCTGGGAGCTCAGTCTGATACGCAGCCTGGAGGAAGCGCGCCATGCGCCGAGCTTTGGATGGGCTGTCATCCCGGGGCACCCTCTATGGTCAGCATGCCAGCCGGCAGCATGAGCCTTGGAGATCTAATTGCCGGTAACCCCCGGTATTACCTTGGCGAAAAAGCGGCGCAGCAATTCGGAACACTCCCATTTCTTTTTAAGCTCCTTGCCGCAGAAAAACCGCTGTCAATTCAGGTTCATCCTAATTTAGAGCAGGCGCGTGAAGGGTTTGACCGCGAAAACAAAGCCGGACTACCGCTTGACGCGCCCAACCGTAATTATAAAGACCCAAACCACAAACCGGAAATAATCTGCGCCCTTACTCCATTTACCGGAATGTGCGGTTTCCGCAGTCCGGATGAAATACAACGGCTTCTTGCCGCTTTTCTCAATCAGCTGCCGTCCGCCACCTCTGGGTGGCGAACCGTGCAGGAAGGCTTTTCCCCGCTTGTACAGACATTGACGGCTTCTAACTCAGGCGCATCTCAATCAGACACTCTGCGGAATTTTCTCAAGACGCTGTTTGATCTTTCTCCGGCAATACGGCAAGCGCTCACGGAATGTATTTTATCTGCCGGAACCTCCGGCGGTACGGCAAATGTTGAGCAGGCGCTCATGCAGGATTTTGCCCGGTTATATCCCGGCGATCCGGCAGTGATTGCACCCCTCTATCTGAATGTTTTCCATCTTGAACCGGGAGAGGCCATTTTTCTGAAAGCAGGGATACTCCATGCCTACATTAAGGGCTTTGGAGTGGAACTGATGGCCAGTTCGGATAATGTGCTGCGGGGAGGCCTTACCGGCAAGCATGTTGATATTCAGGAATTGATCAAAATACTTGACTTTAGTCCCATGAAGCCGGACATCATCGAACCGGAACCGGGACTTTCGCGGTTTACCTATCCAGTATCTTGTGATGAATTTTCCCTTACAAAAATTAGTAATGACACCGCTGCCCGCTTGCCATTGCTCCCGGGAAACAGCCCTGCAATCTGCATTGTCACCGAAGGTGAAGCCGTAATTGGCGACATGGTTCTCAAACAGGGGGAATCGGCATTTCTCCCCCCGCCAAACAATGATACAACCCTTACATCGCAAGGACGCTTTACTCTGTATATCGCGTCATATCCCGGTGAAAATCCTCGTTGATGCCGACTCCTGCCCGCGTGATGCACGGGAACTGGTAGTTCGAAATTCCGAACGCCGGGGGCTTCAGGCTGTATTTGCCGCAAACCGCCCCATACAGGAATTATCCGGAGAGAACATTATTTTTGAATTATGTCCGGCAGGAGAAAACGCCGCCGACGACCGCATTGTGGAACTTGCCGAACAGGGAGACCTTGCCGTTAGCCGTGATCTGGCTCTGGCAAAACGGCTATTGGAAAAAGGCGTAACCGTCATTGATGACAGAGGCCGGCTTTTTTCCCTTGACAGTATAAACGAATTGTTATCCTTACGGGATTTTGCGGTAGGACTCGCCGAAAACGGATTGGGCATGGAAAGGACAGCAAGTTACGGCAGAAAAGAACGTAAAGCTTTTGCAGACAGCCTGGACAGACAGCTAACTAAACTGCTTATTCTTCAGGGTACAGGCTTTGAGTCTGCTTGATGTTGGGAAGTATTTCAAAGAAAATATTTATCAATTCAGGATCAAATTTTGATCCTGCCAATTGCCTCATTTCTTCCAATACCTGTTCCTCGCTCCAGGGTTCTTTGTATACCCTTTTTGAACAGAGCGCATCATATACATCGGCAATGGCTACGATCCTGCCGGTAAGGGGGATCTCTTCGCCTGTTCTGCGCCTCGGCTCGCCGTCTTCTCCGGTTTTTTCCGGGATGCGGCTAATCGGGTTAATCCAGCCGGGATACCCTGTGCCATCCCAGTTTTCATGGTGGGTTAGGGCAATCTCCCTGGAGATATTATCAAGTGCGGAATTGAGGTCGTCAAAAAGCCCGGCGCCGTACAGGGTATGATGCTGCATTATCATAAATTCTTCCTGGGTAAAACGGGCTGGTTTTTTAAGGATTACATCCGAAATAGCTACTTTTCCAACATCATGCAGCATTGACGCAATTCTGAGTATATCCCGGAAACTCTCACGTTCATCAACGGGAATATTCTTATTGTGCGCCCAACGGTCGTAAATTTCAACGGCATAACCGGCAACCCGGTTAACATGGGTTCCTGTTTCCTTGGGATCACGCAATTCCGACATTTTGATCATGCGGAGGATCATTGCTCTGGTGATGTAAGCGCGCTGTAATGCAATAGTGGCATTCGTTGCAAAATGGGTGATAATAAATTGATCCATTTCCGTAAACGGTACAACATTTCCTTCTTCATCTTTTTTATTAATAACCTGAATAACTCCCAGGAGCCGGTTGTCGGTATTTATTAGCGGAAAAGTCAGCGTGGATATTGTTTTATAGCCGGTAATCTTGTCAAAAGAAGAATTAAATGAATAAGGAGCATCTTCGGGAATATTGTACATATCCGGTATATTGACAACATTGCCGGTAAAAGCGCAGTAACCGGAAATGGATTTTTGATTTATCGGAACAGAAAAAACCGAATATATCATTTTTTGACCGGGGGGCAGTGTTTTTTTTATAGTATCATTCTGCGCATATTTAAAAAAAAGCTTATCGACTTTTTCACCCTGCTCTTCTATTGTCTGTTTTACATAAATCGACCCCGCGTCCGCATTAACAACATTCCGGGCTTCAAGAAGAATCCGCTCAAGAAGGATATCAAGGTCTTGAATTTTATTAAATTCCAATTCAAGTTCAATAATTGCCTTTAAATCTGCTTTTTCTTCCGTTAACATTTTCTCCTCAATTCATCAATGCCAGCGATGAGACTCGAACTCATACCCTCTTACGAGGAGAGGATTTTAAGTCCTCAGTGTCTGCCATTCCACCACGCTGGCTATTTTCCCTCGTTAGGGGCACGGACAGTATAATCGTATCACAATTTTATCTGCTTGAAAAGTAGGTTTTAACAGTTACTGCCCCTTTCCGGAATATATTTTTAAGTAGTGCAAGTTTTCCTGTTTTAATCAGATAATTAATAACCAGCTTTGCCTCATCTTCCGACAATGCGGCTTTGGCAGGAAGCGCCAGTAGTGCTGCAGCTTCATTTACTGTATAACGCCGTCTGTTTCTACGGAAAAAGTCAAGTATACTCGCCTCTTCGCGCAAGGCCGCACTCGCATGGCTATCACAGACATCGCAGCACTGGTGTTCCGGGCTTTCGCCGCTTGCGTTGTAATCAAGCATCTTCAAAAGCGCCTGCCTTCTGCATTGAGTTACATTGCGGGCATATTCCAGAAGCCCGGAAATTCGCGCTTTGTCAGCTTCTGTTTTGGCTCGGCGCAGGCTTGAATCGTCATCCGGCCCCCACAAAAGGATTGCTTTGGACTGTTTCCCGTCGCGCCCTGCCCTGCCCGCTTCCTGCAGATATGCTTCAACTGAAGGGGCGCAGTCCCGGTGGATAACCGTACGAACATCGGCTTTATCCACGCCCATCCCATAAGCGCACGTGGCGCACAGTACGGCCCGGTTGTTTCCCATGAACCATTGTTCGACATCGGCCTTTTCTTCCCTGCTCAAACCGGCATGGTAAAACCGTATGTCATTGTACCAGTCCACGCTTTCTACTGAATAATTGCCACTGGTGGAAAGCGAACACAGGTTAATTCGCAGATAACGTGCAAGGTTTTCTGTACCTGACCGAGATGAGCAAAACACAATGGCCGGGCGGTTGTTCTGTATCAGCAGGTCGCGTACCGCCAGGTCTCTTGCAATGCAGCCTTTTGCGGTGTAGGCAATATTGGGCCGGTCGGGATTTCCCACAATCTGATGGGCCGCACAATCACCGAAAATGTACTTTTTAATTTTTTCCAAAACCGGCGCACTGGCCGTTGCGGTAAATGCCGTTACGAGCGGGGCGTTAACTGCTTTAATTATGGCGTTAATTTCCAGGTAGCTCGGCCTGAAACTTTCACCCCATTCGCTGACACAATGCGCCTCGTCAATCACGATATGAACGACTTTGATTTTTTCAAATTGCCTCATTACCTGGGGAGTAAGTAACACCTCCGGGTTGGCGATGATGAATTTGCTTTCTCCCGTTTCCAGCTTTTTCCAGATCGCATCCCGTTCTTCTTTTTCTTGCCCTCCGCGCAAAACCACAGGCGCAAAACCTTTCTCGTCCAGGCGGCGCTTTTGATCTGCCATGAGTGACAGGATGGGGTAGATGACAAGCGTAGGCCCTTCGATGATCATTGCCGGTAACTGGAAACATAATGATTTTCCCGCACCGGTGGGCAGGATGACGATCTGGTGTCCCAAACAACCCCGATCGGTTATTTCCGCATCCGGCACAGCCGTTTCCGGGTGTGCAGTATCACAGGCAGAATCGTCATGAGCGGCAGACGCAGGCCAGTTCAGGGTAAGCCCCGCCGCCTCAGCCGCTTCGAGTATGTTTGCTACTACCAACCGTTGGTAGGGAAACAGGTAAGAAAGTCCGAACAGGCTGCTGACTGCAGCGCCCAAGGGATCGTGTGTATGGTGCATACACTATATATGGCGTGAAAGTGCGTTTTGCTTGAGTAACTGGCTACACCGGCAGTTCCTGCACCTCTGTCCCCAGCGCTTTTGCCGCCTGTTCCGCATCTTTCATGCCCGTGATAATAACCTTACCGGCAGGGCTTTGCTGCGCCAGATTTTCCAGAGCGGCAGAAATATCTTTTTCGGATATGGCAATAAGCCGTTCCAGCCTTCTTCTGCGGTAAGCGTTGTCTATGTGGGACAGGAAGCGGAAGAAATCAGTGAGGTCTTTTTCCGAAGGGCTCTGGGGACGTGTTTCGCGGGAATAACAGCCGATGATCATTTTTTCCAGATCATCCTGTGCGATGAATTCCGCAGCGTTGGTGCCGAGTATAGCAGAAATGCTTTCTAATGATCGCAAAGGGTTGGGATCGCGGTACGTAGCAAGGGAGAAACAACGCTCAAGGCTGTCACTGGAAGCAAAAGCTCCGTAAGCGCCGCCCTTCATGCGTATGTTTTCCCATAGTGCGCCGGTGGAGAACTGGTGTGCCAGGACTGTTTCGGCAACCTGCGTAACGGTGTCAAAAGCCGCAGCCCGAAATGCTATAGACGCAAAGCCTATTTGCAATGACGGCGAAGCGAAAACTTCGGAAACAGGGATCGGGGATCGGGGACCGGGGATCGGGGACCTGGGATCAGTGGTTGTGAATTGAGAATTGGGATTCGGATTACCGGAATATATCTCGGAAGTACCACTGTTTTCCGAATAACGATCCCTGATCCCTGATCCCTGATCCCTGATCCCCAGCTTTCTTCCCTTGGGTGGGCCAAAACTGCCAAATTGCCCGGCAAGCAGCGAACCGCCGGACTTGAGGGCTTCGGCGGATCCGGCAAGGCTGGCAATGAGGCCGCCTGAAACAATGGCTTGCCGCAAGTAGTGTAACTTGGCGATAATCTCGGCAATGTCCATTTCAGCAAGTTGATGGACAAACATAAGCTGCGTGATACCGGTCCATGTTTCTCCTGTCTGCCGGGAAGGAGACATTAACCTGCCTGCCCTGCCTGCGGCATATCCATGCCCATGGGGAGCAAGGCTTGATCGTATATCGTTTTTCATTTCCAGAACAAGATCTTTGATTCGTCTTTGATCAGAAAAATCCGCTTCGTTAATCATCCGTAAGGCAATATCCAGCGACGGCGCGGTTTTTTCATCAAGGCATTTGAGACGATAGATGATCCAGTCACGGTTGGCAAGGTCACATTCACCTAAAGGAGTCTTAATGACCGAATCTGCTGTTGCAGCAGAACCGGTATGTAAAAGAGCATTAAAACCGCCGGTGATACGTGCCATCAGACTGGATACTTCGGTATAATGCATGCCGGGAAGGCCGACGGACAACGCCGCCCGCGAGAAAAACGGAAGCCAGATATAGTCTTCCGGCGGAAGAAGATCCAGGGGAAAAGCAAGATCGAAATAACTGACGCCGTTGGTATACAGATCGTGGCAGAGTGCGGGAATTCCACGTAGATCTTCAAGGCTGCGCGGGATCAATTCCGGCTCGGGAGAGAGGTCGTTTCGGGAAAGGTGAGGGATGGAGGCAAGTGCTTCGGGGCTGTCGCTTGCACTCTGGATTTCTTCAAGAGCTGCGGATGTATCAATGATTCGCTGCCTTTCTGTTTCATTGAAATTGTGCTGCGTTTTTGCAAGTGTTTCGGCAAGCATCGCTTCTTTTTGAGAGAGGAAATCATTCTGCGGTTCCACAATAACCAGTGCACGATGGGGATTGTCCACAAGATATTTCTGTATCAGTGATTCAAAAAAGCGATTGTCTTCAGTGATGCGCTCCTTGAGTCCAGCAATATGCGGGTTTATCAACAGGCTTTCCCAGGGCTTCTTGCCATGCAGCCATGCCCGCAGAGTGCGGCGCATCCATACCAGTGAAAACGGGCCGCCTGAACGCTTGACTTCCCGCTGGGAAAATTCCATAGCCAACAGCGCAGCTTCTATTTCTTCTTTGGGAATCCCCTGAGCAGCCAGCCGCTTCAGTTCGCTGAGGATAAGCGCTTCTACCTGTTCAGCATTGCCGCTGTATTCGCCGCCCGTTCCGCGTAATCCCGCAACAAATAATGTTTCGGCTATTTCAGATTCAAAACCGGAAACCGGGGTAAGGTCCTCGCCAAGCCCGGATTCCACAAGGGCCCGTGTCAGAGGAGAGCCGTCATGGCCGAGAAGAATTTCGGAAAGCGCGCCAAGGGCGATTGTTTCGTTTGCATCTGTGGTATCACCGAGAAGCCATGACAAAAACACCGTTGGCTTGGTATCACCGCCGGCCGGGCAGGGAATGCGGAATGTTTTCGGTGCGGTCCAGCGTTTTTGTTTTACCACAGGCGGAGAAGCCTTGCCTGCTTCAATAACCGAAAAAAACTGATCGTTAAGAAAAGCAAGCTGTTTCTCCGTGGGGATATTTCCTGCAAGAAAAATACGGCAGTTTGCCGGAGAATAGCACCGGCGGTGATAATTTTTTAAATCTTCCCAGCTCAGTTCGGGAATATGATCCGGATCACCGCCGGAATCAAAGCCGTAGGGGGTATCCGGCAAAACCGATTTTACCGACCAATGACCGGCATATGTATTCAACGATGAGTACGAACCTTTCATTTCGTTATACACAACGCCGGTAATTGAAAGCCTGTCATCCCCGGCAAACTCATAACGGTGGGCTTCCTGCATAAAAGTCCACCGGGAAAGCAGGGGACGGAAAACCGCATCGCCGTACACGGACATAAGGTTGAAGTAGTCATGCTCGTTTACCGAACTGGCCGGATACACAGTTTTATCGGGAAAAGTCCAGGCGTTAAGAAATGTTTGCAAACTTCCCTGCGCCAGAGTCATGAACGCTTCTTTGAGCGGATACCGTTCAGATCCGCACAGCACTGAATGTTCGAGTATATGCGATACGCCCGTGTTATTTTCCGGCGTAGTGGCAAAGGCGAATGCAAAGAGATTTTCGCTGTCATCGTTGAGGACATGAAAAACTTCCGTGCCGCATGTGTCATGCTTTGCCCAAATTCCCGCTGCCTTCATTTCGGCAAGATCGACTATATCAATAACGGTAAATCCCGATTCGAGCTGCTGCCCTTTTTGCAATTTCATTTTCATACATTAGTTGATAATGGTACTTTGGGCAATGGAGTACCACGCTTGTATGCAAACGATCAAATACCGTATATACTGCACCTAGGAGGTATGCGATGAGTTCATGTTTTAATCCCCGGGAATTATCCGATTTTGCACGATATTACGGTTTTCATTACGACAGTCTGGATCCGTCGGCTCTGGTAAAGGAAATTCTAATTGACATGGAACGGGGGCTTGCAAGCTTAAGTTCCAGTCTGCCCATGATACCTTCGTATATAACACCCATATCAAAAGTACCGCCGGGTAAAACAGTGCTGGCGCTGGATGCAGGCGGAACCAATCTGCGTGTCAGCCTGGTCAGTTTTGATGAACAAGGAAAAGCTGTGCCCGGAGAAACGGTTAAACATCCCATGCCCGGTACTACGGGCCCGGTCAATGCCGGCCGGTTTTTCGACATGATCGCAGATGCCGTTTTTCCTGTACTTTCAAAAGCTTCAAAAATTGAAGGGATAGGATTTACATTTTCCTATCCTATGGATGTACAGCCCGATGCTGACGGGATTCTGCTGGCGTTCAGCAAAGAAGTTGATGCTCCCGATGTTATCGGAAAAGCCGTGGGAGCAGGCTTGCGGGAAGCTCTCGCACGTAAAGGACATATCTACGATGGCTCCATTGTGCTGCTCAATGACACGGTGGCAACCCTGCTTTCAGGCCTTGCAACAATACCGGTAGACGGCGGTGAGTTGTCACCTTTTGCACAACCGCTGCCTTCCAAAAACGCCTATGGTTTTACCGGCGGTCCGGTAATCGGCTTTATTTTGGGAACCGGTTTCAATACAGCCTACCCCGAAACAAGAATCCCCAAAATCGGATTTGAGTCAAATGATGCTCCGCAGATCGTTGTCTGCGAAACAGGGAATTTTAACCTCCGTTACCGGGGCCCCTTGGACCGTGAATTTGATAACGGCACAAAATCCCCCGGCACTTACACGCTGGAGAAAACCACATCCGGCGCATACCTTGGCCCATTAACTTTTCACATTCTCAAACAGGCAATAAAAGACAAAGTGATCCGTTTCAAAAAATCCGATGAATTTCTTGCCATGCCCCAGCTTGAGACCAGGCATCTCAATGATTTTTCCCGCGTCCCGCTTGCAGGAGAAGGTCCCATCGGATCTCTATTCGGGCAGGACGAAGGTGATGCACTTGCTGCAGCACAGTACCTTACCTCAATTATCATGGAACGGGGAGCGTTGTTTTCCGCTTCGGTACTTGCCGCTACGGTTGAAAAGATGCATACAATCTGCGAACCGCATTGCCCGGTACGCATCGCCGTTGAAGGAACGACTTACATGATGTATAAAGGGATGTACCGTTCTCTGAATGCTTGGCTGCACACCCTTCTTGTCAAGGAAAAGCCCTGTCCCTATGTCATTGCGCCGGTAGAACAGGCCAGCCTCTTCGGTGCGGCAGTAGCGGCATTAAGTAAATAATCATTGGGACATCATGGAAAAAAATGAAATCCTCATAACTTACGGAAAAGATATTGCGTCTATGGCTGTCCGTCTTGCACAAGAGGCAGACCTTGCCGGATTAATCGGAGATAAAAATAAAAGAATTGGGCTTAAACCAAACCTTGTGAATGCAACTCCTGCTTCGAATGGCGCAACCACTCACCCGGAAATTGCCGAAGGGCTTATTATCTATTTAAAACAAAATGGATTTAACAACCTCGTTATTCTGGAAGGCGCATGGTTAGGCGCTTCTACTATGGATACATTTTCTGTGTGCGGCTACAAAAAACTTTCAAACGAGACGGGTGTACCGTTAATCGATACCAAGACAGACAAATCAAAACTTTGCGATTGCCAGGGTATGAAGATTGCAATATGTGAAAGCGCCCTTTCGCTGGATTTTATTATCAACCTCCCGGTGATGAAAGGGCATTGCCAGACAAAACTAACCTGTGCGCTCAAAAATAATAAAGGGGTCATACCGGACAAAGAAAAAAGCCGCTTTCATACCATAGGGCTGCATAAACCCATTGCCCATCTTAACGCAGTAGTCCGCAATGACTTCATCGTAGTTGATGGCATCTGCGGCGACCTGGATTTTGAGGAAGGGGGCAACCCATTGTACTGCGGGCGTTTGGCTGCTGTAAGAGACCCGGTGTTATGTGACACATGGGCTGCTGTTCAGATGGGATTAACCCCCAAAGACATTCCCTACATTGGTATTGCGGAAAAACTGGGAATTGGAAGCGCCAAATTAAATGCTGCAATAATACGTGAATTAAATGAAGCGAATGCAAGCGCTGTTTCTTCATCAACCGGTAAAGTTAGGCAGTATACGTCTTACATTGATGAACAAAATTCCTGCAGCGCTTGTTATGCATCATTGATATTTGCCCTTTCCCGCCTTGAACGGAACAAACTTAACCGCCTGAAAGACAAGATCAGCGTCGGGCAGGGATTTACAGGCAAAAAAGGAAACTTTGGAATAGGCCAGTGCTGTGCAGAATTCCGTGTTTCATGCGGGGGCTGCCCTCCTTCCGGTTCGGAAGTTTTGGAATTTTTACAAAGGGATGTAGTGTTTAAAGAGTAGTGGTCTATAAAACCAAACTCTTGTAAAATTACTCATGTCTCAATCATGGAATGAAATCTGGTTAAGAGCGTCCCGATGAGCAAATACTTATTTTTCATTGATTTTTTTCTTAGTCTGTTATTGATTCATATTTAGCAAATGAATTCTTTAAATCTTCTGATATTCCCTTCATTTTTTTTCTATCTTTTGAATATAGTCCAATGAGAGTGTCAAATGCAATTAAAAGTAATAAACTATAACTGTTTGAGAAAATAAATTCCCTAAGATTCTCACTAAATAATGCAGGGTAAAATTCAATTATTTTTGAAAATACTAAAACAATAATATAAAACATATAAAATATTGTCTTAAAAGAAACAGTGTTCTCTATTGCTTTTTGAATTAAAAGATAATCTTTTTCAATCTTTTTTGATTTTTTTAAATGCATGACAAGTTTATCTGATTGAAAAGTCTTCTGTACATAAAAATCCAAAATTAATCCGGAAATAATTAATGCAATATTCCATAAATAAGCATATATTATGGAATATTTAACTAACCAATTAAATCCAAAAAATAAAATAAGTCCATATAATATATTTCCTAAAAATTCAAGAATTATATATTTAATTTTCCCTTTTAATTTTTTTAGCATTAATTAACCTCCTATTTTATAGTATAATGTTCATTATACTTCAATATATGTCA
>Ga0099364_10002279_pt1 | contig 30689 bp, 26 predicted proteins | sample TergutTh196P3_FD_73070 | JGI IMG/M metagenome (GOLD analysis project Ga0099364, IMG submission 73070) | Microcerotermes parvus P3 segment gut microbial communities from Pointe-Noire, Republic of the Congo - Th196 P3 | ecosystem: Host-associated > Arthropoda: Insects > Digestive system > Gut ...
TTGGAAATTTTGAGTCGAAAAAAGAAATTTTTAGTCAACAGTAATGTGTTTTCGAGTCGAACATTCGACCGGAAAACTCTGCAATCGTGAATAAAATCTCCGTGATTGCTACTTTGCGCACGGCTTTTTGTACACATATCGCGTGTTTTTGACCGAAAAACGACGTATTTTAACGCACAGACGGATTATTCCGGCGAAATATTGCGCGGAAGCGGCACAAAACCACCTGTTGAGAAGTGGGGAGTTAGGTCATGCGTCTTTGGCACCGGCATTTTTGATATAATGAGCCAAGGATGAAGTGACAGAAGAGTACCTTTTTGTCTTGGAAACAAAATTTTTTGATTGATATATTGATATTAAAGTCAAATGCACAATAGCAAATACCTTCTCTATATTGATATTCTTGGTTTTTCCAATTTGGTAAAGGAGGATTCCCCAAAAATCGAAAGACTTTTTACAATTATTGACAATCTTAACATGCATAAGCATTTTGATTTTCAAACAATCGTTTTTTCGGATACAATTCTTTGTTTTAATTCAGGCGTCCCCACTACACACGATGAATATCTCGTAATGTATGCTTGCGAGTTTGTACAAAATTTATTGTACCGAAGTGCTGATTTAGGAATTCAGTTTAGAGCAATATTAACATATGGAGAATTTTTCTATGAGAAATTATCCCATATAGAAAAATATTATGGCAAAGCATTGGTAGAAGCACATGACAAAGAAAAAGAAATCAATGGCATAGGGCTTTTCATCCACAAAGACATTTTGAAATATAATACAAATTTTGAAACCGTTTGTTTTGATAAAGATTTACATTTTGTCTACTTGATGCAATGTATGGAAAGCCTCCTTCCTTATGCTCATGAAATTCCATTACGGAATTCTGTAGTTCAAGATGTAATAGACCCTTCACACATCAAACTGGAAGTTAGAGTATTGGAAACAGTTAAGAAAAATATCGACGACACGCAACTGGATTCCAAAATCAGAGGAAAATATTCGCTGACATATCTTCTGTATCAACAACGATATGGTGAACTCATTGATGTATTGGAAAAAAACCATTTTGAATGTAATATTATTTCTCCTGATGTGGATTGGGAGAGTTTTTAGCAAGGTAAAATCGCGGGAGAATTTAATGACAGCGTCCGATCCCGTCATTGCGCTACGCTCCATTCCAACTTTGATTACAACTCCTAACTCAACATAACCAATCATGACAGAAATAATCCAGGAAAAAGCGTTACGTGAATTGATTGACAGTCTCATTCGTGACGGCAAAACGGTGGCGGGGCCTGTTGCAGGGTCTGGCGGCACGACAAATCATCGGTACTTTTACCGCAAGGTCGAAAGCGTCGATGAGTTGCTGCTGAGTCCGCCCGCCATGCCGATGAACTCGATCAAGGAATTTGTCTTTCCGCGCCGCGAGGTGCTTTACACGTTCAAGTACAGCGGCAAAGAGATCGAATTGACCGACGCGCCGGAGTTCAGCGACGAGCAGTTTTTGTTCGGCGTCAGGCCGTGCGACGCGGCGGCCAACGCGGTGCTCGACCCGCTCTTTGCGTGGGATTTTGACGACAGGTTTTTTCAATCGCGGCGGAACAAGACGACCGTCGTGACGTTTGCGTGCAAGAACGTCGATGCGCATTGCTTTTGCACATCGCTCGGCTTCGGCCCGGAAGATAGCACCGGTGCTGATGCCATGCTACTCGACCTCGGTGACGACGAATACGAAGTGCGGACGTTCACCGAAAAGGGCAAAGCCCTCTTCGCGGGCAAAACACAGCCGTCCGAAAAAACCGGCCACGCCGCAAGTGTGCCGGAAAAGAAATTCGACATTGATGCGGTGGTCGAGTATTTGCAGAATCACTTCGATGATCCCATCTGGTCGGAAACGTCGCTACGATGTGTCGGCTGCGGAGCCTGCACTTACGTTTGCCCGACCTGCCACTGTTTCGACATCATCGAGGAAGGCAACGCCACAGCCGGGGCAAGGGTCAAAACCTGGGACACCTGCCAGTTCGCGTTGTTTACGCACCACGCTTCGGGGCACAACCCGCGAACGCACCAGTCGCAACGACAGCGCAACCGCATTCAGCACAAATTCCGCATTTACAAGGACAAATTCGGCCTGGTCCTCTGCACCGGTTGCGGCAACTGCACCCGCGAATGCAGCGTCTCGCTCGGCGTCCAGCCCGTGTTACAGTATATCGCGGAAAAGGCGTTGGCCGCGACGAAGTAAGCCAAAGCAAGCCAGAGACAAGTTCGCCGCGTCACACAGTGATTCGCTTGTGCAATCTTACGATTGCGGCTCTGATTTGACACGTTACGTCGGAAAGACATCGAGGTCGAGCGGTTCGAACAGTCCGGCACGATAGCGTTCGACGGCAATGGCACCCATGACGGCGTTATCCGTACAGAGGTTCAGCGGCGCGATATGCAGTTGAAAACCGTGTTCTTCGGCGGCTTGTGCCATTTTTTCGCGAAATCTCGCGTTGGCCGCCACCCCGCCACCGATGCACAGCGTTGACATGCCGGTTTTTCGCAGTGCCTGAACCGTCTTGCCAATCAAAACATCGACCGCCGCCTCCTGAAACGACGCGGCCAGATCGGCGATTTCCTGTTGCGACAATTGAATTTGCGAAAAATCCGTCCGACCCGGCCCTGCGATTCTGTATCGCACCGCCGTTTTCAGTCCGCTGAAACTGAAATCCAGCCGTTGTGGATCGTCGAGCATCGCCCGGGGAAACCGATGGGCTTTCGGGTTTCCGACAATTGCCGCCCGTTGAATCGACGGACCGCCCGGATACGGTAAACCCAGCATTGACGCGACTTTATCGAAAGCCTCTCCCGCCGCGTCATCAATCGTCGAGCCGAGCGGCTCAAAATCAATCGGTCCGGCACAGCGGTACAGACTCGTGTGTCCGCCACTGACAATCAGGCCGATGCAGGGAAAAATATCGCAACAATCATCGTTTTGCGCCGCAGCTTGTTGTGCCAGGGCAACGCGGCACGCATAAATATGTCCCTGCAAGTGATTGACGGCAATGAGTGGCTTGTCCATCGCAAGGCAGATCGCTTTGGCCGTTGCCAAACCGACCAGCAACGCCCCGGCCAGTCCCGGACGATTGGCCACAGAAACAGCGTCCAGATCATCCAGCGAAATCCTGGCTTGACAAAGAGTTGCTTCAATCACCGGCAAAATCTGCTCCAGATGTGCCCGGGATGCAATTTCCGGCACGACACCGCCAAATTGCCGATGGAAATCGTCCTGTGAAGCGACCATTGCACCCAAGACTTCAAGCTGGTCGGTGACAACCGCCGCCGCTGTTTCGTCGCAAGTGGTTTCCAGTGTTAAAATACGAATCACAAATCAAAGTCTTTTGAACGCGGATTGAATCAAAGCAAATTCTCACGTAACACAACAGCATAACAGGGATGACAGAGAAATCAACATGATATCCACGGTTCTCCCGCATTGGCGGAAGTGATGTGCTTGCTTGACAAGACGGGAAAATCGAATATATTGGCGATTCGATGATAATTTCGTTGATTGCTGAATCAAGAAAAGATTGATTGGGCTTTCATGGTATCATACCAAGTCTGTAATCATGGGGCGGTAGCTCAGTTGGGAGAGCGCAGCGTTCGCAATGCTGAGGCCGGGAGTTCGACCCTCCTCCGCTCCATTTTATATAATTCTTGAAAAAATAGAGGTTTACAGCAATTTTTTCGTGGTTTTTGCATGGTTCCCTTTCGATTAGTTGGTAATTACCAAGTAATGAAAGGTCACTGCCTTTTCAACCCACGGCACGTTGTCGGACACATCACAATCTGGTATGATGTGTCACATGAAAAGTGAAGAATTCAACATCGACAGCAAAAAGAGTCACTCAAACCGGGCAATTCTTATCAACCCGGCAGAGGTCGCACTGAAATCCGATGACACTTACGACCGTTTTGCATCCCTGTTGAGTTCCTTGTTGATTTTTGCGTCGATTTCAACGGCTATTTTGCTCGGATTGTGGCTTTCAACCGGATTGGCGAAGAAAAAAACGTCCGTAGCCGTGCAACTGGAACAATTCGGAGACTTGGGCGAAGACCGGCGACTTGACCCGGATGTCGTGACGCCGGGCGAGGAAATCGAGTTTGATGAGCCGACCTTTGCCGACGCCATTGAGCAAGTGGCCGATACGATTGCCGCGCAAACATCGCTGTTTACCAATCCGGCTCAGCGTTCGGATTCGGTGCTGACGGTCGGCGAGACACGTGGTGACGGTTCCGCACCAGGCCAGGGACCGGGACGCTTGGGCCAGCGACGGCACTGGGAAGTGCAGTTTCATGATCAACGGTCATTGCAAGCATACGCGCAACAGCTCGACTATTTCCAGATTGAGCCGGCCATTTTACAGCCCGGCGGGAACGTGATGTACTTTTCGCGGCTCGCCGATCCGGTGCCGGGTATCCGCCAGGAACTGGCCGCCCATGAACAACGGTATTATCTGACTTGGTTGCGGCCCGAAATGCAAACGGCAGATCGGGAATTGATTGCCAAAGCGGGCATTACGGTCGGTGAAAGGCAGATTATCATGAAATTCCTGCCGCCCGAGCTGGAACAGCATTTAGCCCAACTGGAACGTGACGCGGCGGGCAATCGGTTACCGCAACTCCGTGCCACTTACTTCGCTGTCCGTCAGACCAACCGCGATTACGAGTTCTACGTCAGCCGACAAACGTTTTGAAGAGTTGGGAGTAGAGCCGCCGATCTTAGGACTCGCGCAGAGACAAGTTGTTCGATCCATCAGAGCCGCGACGGTAATGGAGCGGTCATTCCGCTCGATCACTTTCGCAGATCTGATTGAAATGTTCACGTTATTATTGCGCAGATCCTTAAATTGGTGAACAGCAGCCGGGAACGTAAGTGACCGCTTCTACTGAGTTGCTTGCTCCTCAGATAACCCGTCGCTTACGCTCCGGGCTACTGTTGGGAATCCACAATGAGGTTTGGTGGGGCAGCAGTCTTTCCGCTTGACTCGACTTGACCCTCTGGAATGTGGTATAATTGTTGGCATGACCAAATTGCCGTTTATTGTGGTTTGCACATCGTGCGAGTCAATTCTCGAAGTTCGGAATCCCGGGCTGGTCGGACAAATCGTTGCTTGCCCCAAATGCAGGAGCATGGTGCTGATCGAACCGACAAGTCAGACGCGGCCACTGCCTGTGCAACCATCGCAACCGATACAGGTTTCGCAAGCTGCTGATGCCTCATTGCCGGATGAATGGCCGATTTCCGAACCCTCTGCGCCAATTCCTGTCGGGTTGGCAACAGAGGATACGCCGCTGACCGTTGACACAACGGACTCTAGGGATGATGCCAACGTCGGCGGGCAATTCGGCCCTGTGGCGGCGGAATTGCAGGCGGAATTTTTGAACGACGTTGTTTTCGATCCCTGGCAAAAACGCCGGTTGGTGATCGTTGCCGTTGGGACGATTTGCCTGCTGACAACGTTTGCCGTGTTTCTTTGTCTCTGGGTGCTGCCGAATCATGCACCAACACCGGAACTGAAACCCGGCCATGCTGTCAACCGGAACGAACCGCCCCCGGTTCCCGATGGAGTCGGGGTGTCTCACATCGGCGGGCAACCGGATCAGCCCGATGGCACACATGACGCCACTCCATTGCCCAACGACAGCGATCACCAGAATAACGCAACGCCGTTGCCGTCGGCGGACGAGATCAAGGTTGAAGGCCAATCCGACCCGGACGAGAGTTTGCCGGACACATCGGACGCTCAAAGTTCGGGTGATCAAGGTGACATGGATGAGTTTGTGATGGAGTCAATCTCAACCGGCCCGCCGCGTCCCATTCCCGGTCAACCCGGTGCGGCTGTTCGCGTGACGGCTCCTCCGGTTGAGTCTTCCAATGACCCGTTTGACGATATTGATGACAGTATAGTCATTCCTGACGCCCCTGTGACTGAAGAATCGGGAAACGATGGGAGCAAAACCAACGGTGATCCCAGTGAAACGATGGACGATCCCGAATACGATCCGGGCGGTTTCGCAGACATGTTTGACGATGACACGCTGCCAGCAATCGGCGCAAACGAACAGGAAATCACGGAACCAGGCGATGATTCTGGAATCACGACGCCCGATATCAATGTCAGCCCCGACGTCATGGAACCGGAAGATAGGGAACCTGAGACCATCAAACCCGATGAAATCGACATCGACGAACGTTTGACACCGGCGGTCGCGTCCATTCAATTTGAAAAAGCGGCGATTGTTGACGTGGTACGTGCCTTATCGGATATGTCGGGCGTTCCGATGCAGTTAGATGTCGACGAAGTGCGGGCCAGGGGCATCAGCGTCGAAACACCGATGACCTTGCAGGTGCAGGAAACGACCATCGCGGGAATCATCGACGCCGTGCTGGAAAAAACCAGACTGACGCGGCACGACGACAATGGTTGTCTCGTGTTCGGCTACTCCGACGAACAGATAACCACACTTCGCACCGCACGTTATGACATGTCGCGACTCGCTACGCTTGCGCAATCCCCGATTTCGGCGGAACAAGCGGCGTCATGGCTCACGGAACTGCTCATCAACCCATCGCACAATCCGAAAGCCGTCAACGCCGCCGTCGCCGTTGATGGCAACGAAATCGTCGTGGTCGGCACGACGTGGTTGCATGACCAGGCCAGACGACTGTTGCTGACGCTCTTTTACTTGCGCGACCTGGAACCGGAAAGCAACCTGACGCCCGAACGGCTCGCACCGGAGGTGTTCGGCTGGGATCGCGTCAACACCCCGTTGTCGTTCCATCTTGTCGAGCCGATTCCGCTGCAAAAAGCCGCCCGGCTCATCGAAGATCACACCAAATTGCGGGTGTTGATCGATCACGCCGCGCTGCATGACGAAGGGCTTTCGCAGGAAACACCGGTGACCTCGCGCGTCAGCCACGGGACGATTGACACCGTGTTGAGCGGAATGCTCGAACCGCTCGGATTGACTTACCGCATCATGGAGGCGAACGCCGTGGAAATCACCACCCAGCAAGCCGCCCGCGAAAAAATGACAATGGAAGCGCATCGGTACGCCCCGTTGCCTGATGGCACAACACCCGAATCGTGTGCCGAAGCCATGCGGCAGACGTTCGGCGGCGACGCAAGCTGGAACAACACCGCCGGGATGATTGTCATTGATTCTGCGAGTGGCTACATGCTCGTGCGCCAAAGCCAGCCGATGCAACGCGACATCCGGCTCCGGTTCGGGCAAACGCTCGATGGTGAGGATCATGTCATCATGCCGTAACCGCAGAAGCATATTCTACACAACTTTTGAGGATAACTCTCATTTGCTTTGATCTCGCCGTAAATCTATACAAAAAAACAGAGAAAACTGAATTTTGTCTCATTTCTTCCGGGCTAAATTCCGATAAAATTGATACAGTTTGCCTAAAGTGGCGAGTGCAGAATGCAGAGGGCAGAATGCAGAATATTCCGCTCCTAACTCCTACCACTCGCCATCAAATAACCCATTTGTGCGTTAAAACATGCCGTTTTTCGGCCAAAAACACGCAATATGCGTACAAAAAGCCGTGCGCAAAGTAGAAAACACGAAGCCATGATGGTCGAATTTGAAGGTTCAAGGGAAAGAATTTTCAAGTGACAAGCAGGAACTTTTGTTCCTGAACTCGAAATTTTCCACCCATGATGCACGAATCACAAGCTCAAACCATGACAACCGGAACTGTCAAGCGCGGTGAATCAAGAAGAAAACTTCGATCAACACGACTAAAACTTCGGTCAACGGAACGATAAGCACGGCTTTTTGTAACAGAAACAAAAATTCTGGTACTCAAAACAAGGGTACGGGTACGTGAATCGAGTGGCGAGGGAGTCAGTGCAAAGTTCAGAGTTCAAAGTGCAAAGTGATTTCGATCCCAAATCTTCACTTTGAACTTTGCTCTTTGAACTTTGAACTTCCCTACCCACTAACAACTGCCCACTAACAACTGGCCACTAACAACTGGCCACTCATAAAAACATGATTGAGAAACTGATGCGCGGTTTGGGGGTCGTCGTTTTGTACGGCGCGGCGAGTGTGTTGCTGGCTCTGGCGATGCTGGGAGTGTACCTCTGGCACGCGTGGGACATGAACCGGGACAAGCTCATGAAGATGGTCGCCGTGGCCCAGGGGTTCGACGTGTTTCAAATGCAGGAGGACATCAAGGACGCGGCCATTGCCGAGCAGATGAGCATCACGCGGGCCGAGGTTCTTCACGAACGGGCCATGCAGGACCGCAACACCGAATTGCAGGGTAAGGCCGCGAACGAGGTGCTCGCGCAAATCGAAAGCGAGAAAGCGCAGGTTGCCCAAATGAAGCGGGAAATCGAGGAAAAACAGGCGGCCTTCGATGCATTGCAGAAGAAACTCCGCGAAGAGGCCGAAAGCAAAGGCATCGCCGATTTGACGACGTATCTGGAAATGGCCGACCCGGAGTTGGCCAAGTTTTATCTCAGCGACATGATCGAGAAAGCGGAATACAACCGCGTGATTTGGGTCTTGCGCGGAATGGAGACGAAAAAACTCAAGGGCATCATCAACGTGTTTGAGGCCGACACCGAAAAATCGGACATGGCCAAAGTGCTGCGGCGCATCGGCAACGGCGAACCGGAAGTACTACTGGCGGAGGAATTGAAGAGGATCAATGAAGGAGAGTGACCAGTGGCTAGTGGCCGGGCACTCAAGGAGGATACCATGACCATCGAACAACTTGAGACTTCCGACTTCAGGCTTCAGACTTCAGATTTCAGGTCTGGCCCGAAGGCCGACAACGAGCAATTCGCCCAATACCTGATGGCGATTAAGGGCGCGAAGCTGACCGAAACGCAGTTGCGGCAACTTGGCGAAACCACGGCCGGCGACGACCGGACGCGGACGATTGAAAAAATCAACCAGCGCAAGGCCAACGCGGACGACGAGCAGTACCGCAAGTTGCGGGGCAACGGCTACACGGTCGGCGAAATACGGCGCGGGGCGTACCAGATCGACAAGGCGTTGGAACGCAAATCGCTGGACGTGCAAAGGGATGCCGCCCATCAAAAAGCGGTGCAAAACGCGGACGCGTCTCAAGAGAGTCAACATTCCCGGCTTGCGGAACGAAGCGGTCAGGCGGAAGCATGGAACGCGGCACAACATGGCACGGCAGGTCAAAGTGCCAGCGAGCTGCCCGGCGTTCCGGGAACGATGCCAAACGACGTAACGGCCAACCCGATCGGTCAAAGTACGCAGGACGCCAACACCGCAACGTTGCAAACACCGGACGTGACAAATGCGTCAGTGCAACAGGCGGAAGGTGATACCGCGAGTTCGATGGGCAACGGTTCGCGAATATCCGGTGCCGCGAATACAACGCGGAACATTGCCGAACAAGTCGCGGTCAAAGTGAGCGAGCAACAGGCGAACTATCACACGACACTGGCCGGAAAAACAGCCGCGTCGCTGGCCACAGCATTGGCGGGCATGACGCCGGTTTCACGTTCGGAAAGTGCAAAGCTCAATGGCGAGCTGGACGCGAAAATTTCCGCAGTGGGTCAAACGAACACAGCGAAGGTCAACGCGAAAGACAACCTCACCCGGGAAGCATTGACCGCCGCTTCGGAAACGCAGCAGACGGCGCATGATCCCGGACAATCGCAACCCGATCCCGGTGCGGCGCAAGCACCAAAAGACGTTGCCGCGTCGCAAATGCTGCCGAGTACATCGCTCATGGAGCAGCTCGACCAGGCACGGCTGACCAATCGCGTGACAGCGGCGTTTCGCTCGCTGGCAAATCAAAGCGGCACGATTCGCATGAAGCTGCACCCGGAAGAACTGGGGGCATTGACGATTCGGATGCAGGTCGAATCCGGGAAAGTCGTTGCAAAACTCGAAGCCGAAACGGAAACGGCCAGGCGGGTTTTGCTCGACAATATGGAGACGCTGAAAAAGAAGCTGAAAGAGCAGAACCTCGAAGTGGCGGCGTTCGACATTGAAGTGACGCCGGCAGGAACGGGCAAAAACAATATCACCATGCCCGCGCAACAACCGGGGTTGCCGATTGCCCGTAAAAGCAAAGATCAAAATGATCACGTCGATTTTTATAGCTGAATGAATCAGTATCACAAACTGGCCATTGACCACTTACAACCAGTCACAAAAACGGAGACCTACAATTATGAGCGGCGTTTCATCCATGTACACCACCGCAAGCAACGCATCGGCGTCGGGCGGCACCACGGTCGATCGGTTCCAGGAACTCGACACGCAGGCATTCCTCAAAATGATGATCGCGGAACTGCAAAACCAGGACCCGCTCAACCCGATGGACAACTCGAAAATGCTGGAACAAATCAGCCAGATTCGCGCCATCACATCGAACGACGCACTGACCACGACGGTGAACGCACTCAGGATGGGGCAGTCGATGGCAACCGCCGCCGGACTGATCGGCAAGACGGTCATCGGACTGGACGTCATCGGTCAGGAAGTGGTCGGCGTTGTCGATAAGGTTGCGTTTGAAGACGGCAAGCCTTATCTTTTCGTGGGTAACACGATCATCGAACTCGACAACATTTACGGCATGGCCGAAACGCGAAACGCATTGCCCGACAGTCCCGGTGATGCCGGGGATTCCAGTGAATCAAATGAAACGGACATTCCCGGCGACGGTGAGGACATCGATGAGGCGTAGCTCTTCATAACATACGAAATCTGAAAGGAATACAAATGTCAATAAAACAATGCGGCATCGCGGTGTGTTGGATGACAGGACTGGCGTTGGCTGTTTGTCCGGTGTTCGGGCAGGAAACCGGAGCGGATGACGGCAAAGTCTATACGATGACCAGCGTCCGGGAGGTTGGCGTCATCGACAAGATCGAGTTGACGCTGGAAGCCGTGGGGGACGTGATCCAGTTTCTCGAAGGCATGGAATCACAATCGCGCAAGATGCAGATGCTTGCGGGGTTCCGCTACGAGGAACGCACGGAAAAATACGACGCGCAATCGCTGGAACACCTGCAAAGCGTGCGGTATTACGACGTTGCACGGGCGGAGATTCAAGTCGGCGATCAAACCGCAAAACCGGCACTTGATCTGAACCGTCGGCAAATCGTCTGTGATGTCAGGGACAACAAGGTTTCGCTCTTTTCGTCGATTGGCCCGCTGAAAGACGACCAGATGCTGTTGATCGAAGACCTGCCCGCCAATTCGTTGTTACTGGAGCAGTTGTTACCGGACAAGCCGGTGAAAACCGGCGATTCCTGGACATTTCCGGACGATGTGCTTGCCCCGCTGTTGTCGCTGGACGCGATCGAATCACAGGATTTGAAGGCCGTGCTTACGTCGGTGAAGGACGACATTGCCCTGGTCGAAATCAACGGGGAGGTGGAGGCGGCTTATCTGGGTGCCGGCAGCGCGATGAACATCCGTATGATGTACCAGTTTGACCTGATCGCGAAACGTATTGTCTGGCTGGGGCTGGTCATCACGGAAAGCCGTTCACTGGGCAATGTGGGGCCGGCGGTTGACCTGATCGCAAAACTGACGCTGAAAATTCAACCGGATGTGGAACCGGTTCAACTGAAAAAAGACCGTGTGATTATCATTCCCGATGACATCGAAAAGCACCTGACGCTGATGTATGATTCGCCGGACAAGGGAGCGTGGCGATTTCTGCATGGTCGGAACTGGTACGTGATTTATGATTTGCCGGGCAGCACGAAAATGCGTCTGATGGTCAACGGGGAACTCATCTCGCAGTGTGACGTCGTGCAAATGGGCAAGGCTGATGGTGCCTCGCCGACGAAATTGACGGATTTCCAACGCGATTTGAAAAACGAGCTGAAAGACAGTTTTGGGAAATTCCTCGACGCCACGGAGGGGAAAACCAGCAAAGGCTACAACGAGATGCGGGTTGTCATCAGCAATGAAGCGGAAGACATGCCGCTCGTCTGGATTTATTATCTGCTGACCAAAACCGACGGGACGCAGGTGATTTTGGCTTTCGTCGTCCGCCAGGACATGCTCGATGAATTCAACGACGCCGACCACGCCATCATTGATTCGTTTGAAATCATCTCGGCATCACGACGATGACGTTCTTTCAGACGGTCACATTGTGGCCGTCCCGCCTTACCAATTCCGAACCAAAATCAAACGTAATTTTTGACAAATTTTTTTTGACGAAAATCATTTTTTGCTCAATTTCCTGTTCACAATCCCAATGCACTACTGGAAATTGGTTTGGAGATATGGTAAAATTAGGCTTGTTGAATAGCGGGGGGGCTTTTCCCTCACTCGAATCTTTGGCTGTTGTTTGCAGTCAACTTGATTCCACATAACGATTTCCAATCCAAGTTCCATTTGAGGAGAACAATACGATGGTCAACAAAACATCTCGTCGTGATTTCATCAAAACATCGGCAGCCGTCACCGGACTCGGTTTCTGGGTAGCCGCCGGCAATTCGCTCAAAGCACAAGATTCCCCCAATGAAAAACTGGGGATTGCCGCCGTTGGCGTCGGGGGTAAAGGCAGTAGTGACATCGACAACGCCGCGAAATGGGGTACGGTGGTCGGCCTGTGCGATGTGGACAGGGGACGTCTCCGGAGCAAGAGGCGTGGAGCGTTTCAACAGGCGGAAATCTTCACGGACTTCCGCGAAATGCTCGAAAAACTCGACAAGCAAATTGATGTGGTCGTCGTCAGTACGCCGGACCACATGCATGCCCCGGCCGCGTTGATGGCCATGCGCATGAAAAAGCACATGTACGTTCAAAAGCCGCTCACACGCACCATTTACGAAGCCCGCATGATGGGCAAAGTGGCCGCCGAAAATGGCGTCTGCACACAAATGGGCAACCAGGGTTCTGCCTTCCCCAATGCGCGCAAATACATTCAGCAGGTTCGTAAAGGTCTCCTCGGCAACATTAAGGAAGTTCATGTTTGGACCAACCGCCCGATCTGGCCGCAAGGTGTTGATCGGCAAACCATTGATACCTACAGAGCGGAAGCGGAGGCCAGTGGGGGCGACGTCGATGAAATGGTCGCCGCGAAAAAAGCGGATATGGCCAAGGACCTTGAAAACCTGGATTGGGAACTCTGGATTGGTGCCGGAAAATTCCGTGATTATTACCCGGGGCAATATCACGACTTCCGTTGGCGCGGCTGGTGGGACTTCGGCAGCGGTGCCCTCGGTGACATGGCGTGCCATACGTTCAATATGCCGTACTATGCCTGTGATTTGCGGAACCCGACTTCGGTGCAGGCGATTTCGAGCGGCCACAACTTTGACAGTTTCCCGGCCAGGTCGAAGATTTTCTTTGAATTTCCGGCCACGGATTTACGCCCCTACCCCACCAAAGCAACCTGGTATGACGGCGGAAATCTCCCGGACGCGGCATTGTTGAACGATTACGGATTTGAAAATCCGCGTATCAGCGGGGCTTTGATTATCGGAGAAAAAGGTGCCCTCTACACCTTCGACGATTATTGCCAAACCTGTAGTCTTTCCAAAGGCCTGGAAGACCTCCCGGATGTTGAATGGCGTCCGAATTCGTTTATCGACGAGATCGGCAACAATGACGTGTCCCACTCCATGGAGCTCTTCGAAGCCATCCAGAAGAACGACCCGTCCCTCTGTTTCTCCAACTACACCGCGAACGGAGGTCCGCTCACCGAGACCATTCTCTTGGGCAACCTGGCCGTCTGGGCAGCCAGTAAAGAGAATGAAATGGGCGAAAAGATCGAATGGGACGCCGTCAACCTCAAGGTAACCAACAATGTTCAGACGCCGGGTGTTGTTGACCTGATCAAACCGGTCTATCGCGAATGCAACGGCCGCGGATATCAGTTGGACTAAAGAGTTTGAGATGTGAGCCGGGGGCGAAACGTCGTACTCAGGACTCACGTCAAAACAAGCAGTTTGATCCATCAGAGCCGCGAGAGTTATCGAGCGGAATGACCGCTCCGTGACCGTCGCGGCTCTGAATGATCGAACAGATTACTCTGCGCGAGTCCTTACACTCCGGGTTGATGTTTTAAAACTTCACTTTGTTGGCGTTGGATGGTACATTTTTCGTTCTGGAGAACAACGCTTTATGACAGAGTCCAGTGACAGCCAGGAAAAATCCGGCTACATGAAGCGGCTCATGCAGGGTACGGTGCTTTCCGTAATCAATTTTTTCGTCATTCTTGCCCTCAGTTGGTGGATCACCCCGATTCAGGTTCATACTTTGGGCGAACGGCTCAACGGAATCTGGCAGGCCGTGGCCGCCCTGACAGGTTGGTATGCGATACTGGATTTTGGTCTCAATTATACCGTTTCGCGGTTTATTACAAAGACGTATTCGACCAAAGAGTACGACGAATGCAATATTTACGCCAGCACGGGTTTCGGCCTCTTCCTTGTCATGGCGGCCATCGCACTCATTCTGTCACTTGTTTTCGGATTCGGGGCTTCGTATTTTTTCCCGAAAATCGAGGACATCGGATTGATCGGGACGGTCGTCATCCTGTCCGGTGCGGCCATTGCATTGGATTTTCCCATGCGGGCATTCACCGGTGTCTCACTTGGCACCATGCGTCACGATCTGGTCGGACTTGCCAGTATCATTTTTCGCATCGCCGGAGCGGTGATGACCTGGTTGATTCTTGTCTCAGGTGGACGGTTGATCGCCCTGGCACTGGGCAATATCGCCTTCGTGATGGTGCAAATGGGGGTGCATTACGCGCTCGCGCGGCATTCGTTCCCGCAACTGTGTCTTTCGCACAAATTCATGCGGCGCACCCATGTCCGGTCGTTGGTCGGCTACAGTGTTTATGGCTTCATCGCGCACATTGGCAATGCGTTTATTTTTCAGATCGACAAGTTGGTCATCGCTGTATTGCGTGGCGTCGAATATGTCACGCCTTATGGTCTCGCGATCCAGTTTGCCGATCACTTTCGCGGCCTGTTGATGACCTTGACGAATTGGATGGTCACTTGGCTGACATTCCTGCATGCCCAGGGACACAAGGCCGAATTGCTGAAAACCATGCGGTTCGGGTTCAAGTTGTGTACCTATATATCCGGCTTTATTGCCTTTGGCTTGATCGCCTGGAGCGAACCGTTCATCACGCGCTGGATGCTCACCCCGGAGGCCATTGAAACCGGAAAAGTGAATCCGGTTTTCTGGAAGGACGTCATTTCCTGTGTTGCTCTGTTGACCCTTTCCACACTTGTCCGAACCGTGCAGGACCCGAATATCCGTTACCTGTATGCGACGGCGAACCATCGCTACTATGCACTCAGCACCCTGATCGAAGGAGCTCTCAAAGTCGAATTGTGCATCATCTTTTCCCTGCAATACGGTCTGGTCGGCTTTGCGCTGGGGAACTTGATCGCAGCCTTGATTGTATGGTGGATATACATTCCCAAAGTCACCTGCCGATTGCTGGAGAGAAGTCTTTTCATCTATTACTGCGAGTTGCTATGGCTTTTTCTGCTCGTCGGCTTTGCCTTGATCGTCCCCGCAGTCGTGACACGGCAACTGGTCGCGCCGAATTATCCGTCGTTATTCCTGGTCGGCGGAATCAGTGCCGTGACGTATTTCCCGGTGGTTTACCTGATTGGTTTCTCGAGCGAAGAACGCCGGAAAATCATGGGGGTCTTTGATCAATCCAAGAGTGAGAGCCGGGGCGGAAACGAATCGCAGTAACCGGACGGAACAACGCTATGGTGGGATTTTGACTCATCGCGAGTCGGTTGCCTGAGTTGAAATCAATCCCTTAAATGGCGTCGGCGTTTTGACATGGCCATCCCCACCTGGTACAAAAGCAGGAAAAGAAATGAGCAAACAAACGATGCAAGAAACCCGACCGGGCTGATCGGATTAAACTGTTCAATGCGCCAGACCGTACTGACGATGAGTGGTCCGACGCAGGTTCCCACCACGCCGATCAGGAGCATACTGATCATGCCGGAGGGCTCCCGCCCCGGGAGCAAACTGCGAACCACAATCGCAACAATGGCCCCAAACCCAAGCCAAATCAGGATCAGGTTGACCCAATGTTGGGCTGCCGGCGCAAGGTTGAGGCTGGCGTCCATGATGGCACCTCACAGGTTGATTTCCGACAATCGCTCATCACCGGTCATCATCCCATCGTTATTGTTGCTGACGTGCCTGAAGTCGTTCGGCCTCGTCTTTTTCCATCTGCGCCGCCTCTTGCGACAACTTGAATTCCGGACCAGCAGAGAAATAATGGATATCATTGCCCAAGTAATGAGGGCTGGGAAGAGTCTGGCCGTTTCGCGTGGTCTGGCAACCGATACTCCCCAAACAGCCCAAAACAACACAACCGGTCAGGGCAAGGAAGGTCAAACGCCGGGTCAATTTTGTGGTCATCTTTCAATGTCTCCATAAGTGTTCCGCTCGGGAACCAACTCGATTTATCTGGCCTGCGGCATCCGGCAGGTAAAACCATAAAAAAGCCGATAGCCGTTTTTTTCGCTAAAACTGGTATCGGAAATCGCCCTGACACTTCTTGAGTCCGTTTTACAATAACGTTGGCCATACAAAAGGCCATGCAAAACGGGGATTTTTGAACAAAAAATCAATAATTTAGGCAATATAGAAAAAAATAACCGACTACTGTTTTTTACTGGCTTGCAAAGTGACGATATTACGATATGAAATGAAGACTGGACAAATTTTCAGGTTGATACTCAAGACATTGGGACGGTAACAGTAAAGGTAATCGACGATGAGACGCCATCTGCGAGACAAGGTGATGGAAAATTTGGTTTTCTGTAAGACGTTGATTTATTTCTGGTTATGTTCAATTCACTCGACAATCCACGCGGAAAGCGGCAGAGCGAATCGAATTTTTGACAGTCTCAACGACCAATTCAGCAAGAAATCTGCGGCCAAAGATCAGCAATTCGGCGAATTTTTTCTTGTGTTGATTGCCGGGGCTGTTTTGATTTTTGTCATTTGGCTTGCTTATCAGTTCATCATGTCCAGGAAAAAGAATTCCTCCCCGGACACCGCGTGGGGACTGTACAAAAAATTGTGTCGGGTCCATCGCTTGAGCATGAAGGAGAGGTTTGTCATCCACAAGGTATATCGTCATAATGGGTTGGACGATCCGCTACCTCTGTTTGTCGAACCGAATTATTTCAAACAGGTATTGGCCGATGAAACGATGTCTCGTTACCACGCAACCGTGCAAGACATACTCCAAAAATTGTACGGTTCCGACCAGGCTTTGCCGCAAAAACCGACCGATGATGATGAAATGCCGCAGGAAATCTTGCAAGAGATCAAAATGGATGAAAATTCGCTGAAAAAACACAACACAGAACATGCGGAATTCGAAACTGTCGGTGCCGTAGAAGATGATCCCGGTGAAGTTTCCGAAGATTCTTCCATCGGGCGTTTTGAAGAATATCCGTCTTTCGCCGGCGGCGAAAATCCGTCGTCTGCCGGAACCAAAGTCCTTTTGAACCCGATTCCGGGTCGAATGGCTTTTTCGTCGCTCGTCGAGCCGTTCAGGCGTCTTTCGACGGAAATCGCAGCCGTGTCGATCCAGCACAACCTGTCCGATGGCCGGGGAATGAACGAAAGGACATTTGACGCCATGAGCGAACAGCGAATCATTCATCCTGAACCTCAATCGCCGCTGTTTCCCAAATCGAACGTGCCGTCGCCGGATGAAATGTTGGTGGGCGATTCCCGAAGAACGGACCGCCATTCCTCCGTTTCACCGACACCACGGTATTTGCGATACAAGGACACATCAACCGACGGAATCACCAGGCGTCCAAGTGATTACCGCCTCAACCAAAACGCAACCTCACCCCGATTGGAGGAAGTTGTCTCCTTAGACGGGATTGCCCGGATGGAAACCATTGTCGTGGGAAAGTGAGTCGCGTACAATGAGACCGTCAAACGATTCGGTAAGCGATTTGTGCGAAACCGTCATGAGGTTGCCATGTCCGACGATCACTTGCAGGAAAACGAAACGCCTCCGGAATCCGGTCAGACCCGAGTGATCGACCGGCTCGTGACCGATGTCCATCGTATCACGCAGCAGCTTGAAACCGTTCCCGCGTCCCAGCGTTTTCTCATGATGCTTGTCGGTTTTCTCGGCGTGATGCTGATCGTCCTTGCGATCGGGTTCGCGATTTACTCACTTTTTGCACTCTCGCATCCGAAAACCGATGGGGCGTCTCTTGCGGAAGCCTTCGTCGGTCTGGACGCAACGCTCCAAGCCAACAACGCCAAAGTCCATACGGAATTGTCGCTGATTGTTGACGACGGGGATTCATCGACGCAACTGATGAAAAAAGGGGTTTTGGAAAAAAACGATCTTGGGCTTCTGCTCCGGAACGAGTTTCCCGGAATCAACTGGGACCACGAATTGCCGACGTTGCGCCGGTATGTTTCCCGAAAACCCTGGCAGATCGGTTTCCTTGAAATCAAAAGCATGAGGCCGTTCCTTGCGTTGTGCGACGCCAAACGCGAAACCATCCGTGCCATGCTTAACAACCCCGATGTGGACATGCAGCTTTCATACCGGCTTGATTCATCCGGTTTTTCCGTGGATCGGAAAGATCGTGACAACCTTTGGGGATATATTCATCTGGAAGAATACGAGTTGGCGCGCGCCCTGACCGGCCTGACACTTCAGGAAATCCAAAGTCGGGACGAACCGCCGGAACAGGCCGCCCCCAATTTCCCCCAGGCTCTCGACGCCTTGCATTCCATTCTGAAAGCGGCGGATGTCGCGTCCCGGCAAAAGGAACTCAATCTGCGTTTCGACGCGGCTTATATCCGGGAAAACGCTTTGGACACGGTGCAATCCCTTGTCCGGCATCCCCGGTTCGGATTGCATGACGCGATACGCATCATGAATATGCTGGACGAACAGCTCTCGCACTGGCCATCGGACGGGTTGGCCTTTGCGGGGGAACGCACGGCGGCGGTCTGGCTTTACGAACAGGTGCGACGGGGAAAACTCATGGAGATTCTCGCGCAACAGGATATTGCCATATTGCAAAAGCTCGGAACACTTGTCAGCGTCGAACGCGCGATGATGCGGCGGATCAACGCCGACGAGCTTTATTACCTGGTACGCATGAGTGAAATCATCGCCATCTGTCAGAAAGAGTATTTCAACCGCGTGACGCTTCTGGAACGATGGGAAGACGAACTGGAGGCCATGCGCGGTGACTTGGATGAATATCCCATTCTCGCCGGAGCCGTTTTGTTGCGTGACATTCGCACGATCATGTACCATCTGGCTGTTGATCGGGCGCGAACCGAGGCCTGGACTTCGGCACTGGCCGTCGCGACCCGGCAAACATCCGCTCACGTCACCGTACATCCGATCACCGGCCAACCTTACCGCGTCCGGGTTGAAACCGACCCGCTTTCGCAAAACAAAGACGTCGTTTCACTCACCTGGCTGGACTCGGAAGAACCGATCACCGTGCCGGGTTTTGCGATGACGCCGTGACCGCCGTTCTTTTTTACCACGAAGCCACGAAGAAGAGCAGAGTGCAGAGAGCAGAATGTTTAAGATTCAGAGCCGCGAGAGTCATCGAGCGGTCGAAGCGGAACGGAGTCTCAACCCGTTCGACCGCTCCGTAACCGTCGCGGCTCTGAGTGCAGAGTGCAGAGTGAAGATAAGGAAGCGGAACATTCTTCATTCTGCATTTCCTTCGTGGTTCTTCGTTTCTTCGTGGTGAAAAAAGAATACGAACCAACGAAAGCACGAAATATACGAACGGCGTGTGCCTCAAAATTTCGTCAATTTCGTTGTTTCGTTCAGTTCGTATAAAAAAGGAGTGGCGAGCACAGAGAGCAGAACGCAGAGTGAGGGGGGAAGTGGCGAGTGGCTAGGAGTTGGGAGCGGAATACTTTGCACTCTGCATTTCCTTCGTGACCTTCGTGGTGAAAAAAGAGTGGCGAGTCTTGAACCGGGATTTTCACAGGATTCAAAGATTGACAAGATGTTCCTGCTCATCATGCAAATCTTGCGAGAATTCTGGTTCAGACACCGAATAATCCCTTTGCGCGTTAAAATCTGTCAGCAATTCGGCAAAAAAACGCTGAATTCGTACCAGAATTTTTGTTTTGAGTACAAAAAGCCGTGCGCAAACTATCATAAGCTGACCTATGATTCCCGTGTCAGAGACTCAAGATAAGTCGGCCAAGTGCCAGGCATGGCCGCTTATCCTTGAACTCACGTTGAACATCCTTCAAGCTCGAACATGAAAGTCAAACCATGTCAAAAACAAAAAAAACCTCGGCAGGCAAAGCAAAAACCCCGGCGCATCCTACTTTGCGCACGGCTTTTTGTACTCAAAACAAAAATACCGGTACTCAAAACAAAATTTCTGGTACAGGAATTAAGGGGGCAATGACCAGGGACGAGGGGGCAGGAATGCAGAATGCAGAATGTTTAAGATCAGAGCCGCGAGAGTCATTGAGCGGTCGAAGCGGAACAGAGTCTCAACCCGTTCGACCGCTCCGTAACCGTCGCGGCTCTGAGTGCAGAATGCAGAGTGAAGAGTGCAGAGTGAAGATAAGGAAGCGGAACATTCTGCATTCTGCATTTCCTTCGTGGTGAGAAAGAAACGGCGGCTACCCTCGGTTACGTTGTGTTGCTCTGTTGAGGCAAAAACTTCCCCGCCAACTCCTCACCTTGTGACGCGATGACCGTCACATCAACCAACGAGCCGCAACCTGATAACGAGCCGTGTTCTACAGCTACGGAATCCATCGGCACACGGGTGCGCAGGTACCGGTCGGAGGTGCCGATGAGCGTTGCATTGTGACGTGTCTCGAAAAGCACCTGGACAGTATGCCCGATTTGCCCGGCGGCAAAATCTGTTCGGAGGCGGTCGGCAAGCTGCATGAGGCGGGCAACGCGACGCTCTTTTTCCAACGCCGGGATTTGGTTCGGCATTTCAGCCGCTTCGGTGCCTTCGCGCGGACTGAAGGGGAACACATGCACCTTCGAAAAGCCGATCCGCTCGACCATGTCGCAGGTTTCGGCAAACTGGTTTTCCGTCTCACCAGGGAAACCGACGATGACATCGGTCGTCAGAGCCACGCGGTCGATGGCAGTCTTGATCTGTTCGCAACGTTCGAGAAACGGTTGGCTCAACCAGCGGCGGCGCATACGCCGCAACACCGCGTCCGAACCGCTTTGCATCGACAGGTGCAAATGCGGACACAGTTTTTTCGGAAAGGCTTGCATCAAGCCGATCAACTCGTCAGACACTTCGACCGCTTCCATGCTCGACACGCGCAACCGGAACTCACCGTCAAGTTGCAAAATCCGCTCGACCAATTGCGTCAGCCGGAGGTTGCCCGCGAGCAGGTGTTTATGCTCGGTTTGCGTTTCGAAATTGCGATCAAAATCAAGCCCGTAATGCCCCAGATGGATGCCGGTCAGCACGATTTCGCGATAACCCGAATCGACAAGTTGTCGGATTTCGTCGAGAACCTCGCCAACCGGCCGGCTCAACAGGTCAGGCCGCACTTTCGGAATGATGCAATAGGCACAACCGACGCGGCAACCGTCCTGCACTTTGACGTAAGCGCGATGCCGCTGTCCGAACGACGTGATGCCCGATGGCAGGTCGATAACGCCGCGATGCTCAAGAAACGCCGGGACGTCCCGCTTGTCGGTAACAATTTCCGTCACTCGTGGCAGTTGCCGAATGTCATCCGCTGCGCGGGTTGCGTAACAGCCCATGACGACGATTTCCGCCTGCGGGTGAAGCCGTGCCAGCCGCCGGATCAGCTTGCGGCTTTTCAGGTCGCTTTCCGCCGTGACGGTGCAGGTGTTGACGATGACCAAGTCCGCCGATTCGCCCGGTGCGGCATCACGATACCCGATCCGTCCGAGTGCCTCGCGGACAAATTGCGTTTCATACTGGTTGACCTTGCAACCGAGTGTCGCCGTTTTCAGGAGCATGGCGAGGTTTTCAATTGTTCATGCCACAGAGGTCAGATTTGTCGCCCAATAGATCGTACTGTTCCAGAACGGACGGTAATCCCGCCTCTATCACCTTTTGATGAGAAAGATGAATCGACCAGGGTAAAGTCTGTATTGTATTTTCCCACTCAATATCCTTTGGATCTTCAGCAGATACTTTTCTCTGTCTTTCGACTTCCTCATCATGAAAGAATCCAGGGAGACCTTCCATTCCATTGGGAAAAAAACGTAAGAAATGGACTTGCGTGGTACAACGAGGGTTTCGCTGCGTGAGGCTAAGGAAACTCACGGGACATTCGGTTGGGGAGGCATCATATCGGGGGCGTTGCCGAGTTGGGCGAGAACCTGCAAAATACCGTTCAGGTGGACGAACCGCGGACCGAAACGGTCGATAAAGTCGTTCAACATGTACTCGCTGTCGCGAATCGACTCAAAATTGTCCTGAATCTCGTCGGTAATCGCGTTGAGGTAATCCGTTTGAATCCTGCCGAGTCGTTCTGCGGCCTTTTTGCAGAAATAGGCCAATTCCGGGTTCGCATTTTTCCAGCTCGCCAGTTCGGCAACACGATGTCGCTGCATTGCTACATGTTGTTCGACAAGCTCTTCCAGCAATTCGTTTTGACGGTCCTGTGCCGCAAGCATTTCCCGTAACAGGACGCAAACTTCGTTCATTGAACCTGGCTGATGATTGGGTACCGGCCTCGATGTCGATGGTGCCACGTCGATCTGTGTAAAGAAATGCGGTTGTTGATTTTTGTTCATAAGTTTATGTCCAGGGGAAACATATTAAATCATTGATGATCTGACAAAGCTAGGGACGTGCAAAAGTCAATGACGGACAATATCAACGATACGAATGATAAGTATTGGTCGGTTCAGGAAAAAGGTGATCTCGACAAGCTGATTCCATTGATTTTCTGTACGGAGAATATCGAACAAAATCCGTTTCAACTCGCGATCCATTGTGCGGAAAAACGAAATAATTGTGCAAGTCTTGTCGCAATGCTTGTTCCACAAGTTTTGTTTTATGCAATCGACACCATTAGTATAAACAGGATTGCACAAAATTGTCGAGTGGTTTTACAAAAAAAACGAAATTTTGTCATAGATTCTTATCTTGGGTGAACTTTGCCTTTGAATGCCTTGCGTGTCATCACCTGTTTGAATCGGAATCATTGCTCTTTCCATCAGGTTTTTCTTTTTTGTTCCATTTTTCTGTTTTGGCTAAGGTTTACTCTCTTGCTAAAATTTGCTATAATTAATTGTGTTTGTGGCCACTTTTTTTGCGACAATTTCTCAGGGAAGGTTCTGATGCCTCTACGTTTTCGCAACTCCTTTGGTATTTCCTTATTAGGTTTTGTATTCATTTCGCTGATCGTCGGTTGTCCCGAAAAACAGGAGAACCTGGACACTCGGCCTGATTTTTGGCAGTCGGTCGAGCCGGGTGGAAAATTTACCCTGTTGGTGATTGACGACGCGGAAGTTGCGAAAAAAATCCGGCAGCTGGCGGGAACCTGGGAAGAATTGACGCAAGCCACTCTGACAGTTGTAGAAACGACGGTTGAGGCACTGCTCGCCAGCGGTCAAAAACCAGAGGCCGATGCGGTGATTTGCCCGATTGAATTGCAGGCAGTTCTCGTTCAGCTTGGCTATCCGACGCGCATCACGACCGCCATGCACCAGTCGGGTGGCGAACTCTGGGACGATTTGCTCGAAACATACCGCACGAAATTGAGCCGGTTTGGGCCGGATACCATGTTTGTGCCGATGGGATCGCAGTTTTTTGTCTGCTATTACCGAATTGACCTGTTGCAACAGATCAAGGAATCGCCTCCGGCAAACTGGTCGGATTACGAACGTTTGCGAGTCAAGTTGCAAAATCTCGGCGAAGGTCGGGCAAACTGGTCAGGAGCGATGGAACCAACGGCCCCCGGCAGTGCAGGCTACGCTTTTCTCGCCCGGGCGGCGTCTTACGCGACGCATCGCGATTACTATTCGACGCTGTTCGACGTGAAAACGATGACCCCGCTCATTGCGACGGAACCTTTTGTCCGAGCCTTGACCGAAATGCAGGCGGCCAATCCACCGGGTACGCCCCAACGTTCAGCAGACGATGTGCGCCGGGCGTTTTGGCAGGGCGAAACCGCGTTGGCCATCACTTTTCCGACCGCCGCGATCATTGTCAATCCCGAAGAGATTGATCGCCAGCCCTTGCCGGTTCCAACCGTCAAGTCGGATGAGCCGGATTTCAAGGCGGGTGTTGTGATGATCCCCGGCTCGACGATGGCGTATAACACGGAAAAGAAAATCTGGGACGACCGCCGCCGCGAGGAACCGGCGAATATCCCGACGCTCATTTCGGGGCATGTCGGCATGGTCTCGGCGAAAACCGGCGACCAGGTTGGCATGTTCAAACTGTTGCTGTGGCTTTCGGGCAGGGAATGGGGGACCGTAGTGTTTGCCTCGTCACCGCAGTCGGGCATCGGTCGAAAAAGCGGGATTGAGCAAATTTCGCGATGGGTCGAAAAAGAAGCCATGAGCGAACAGACGATGAAAATCAATTACATTTCGGTGCTGTCGAAACACTGGAGTGCCAACGAAGTGTTCGTCGTGCCATCGCTGCCGGGTTACGCGGAGTACATGGCCGCACTTGACCGCGAAGTGTGTCAGGTTCTCGACGGTCGCAAGGAAGCACAGACCGCACTCGACGAAGTCGCCCGACAGTGGGAGGCGATCACGGAAAAATACGGCGTCGAATCCCAACGCCGGTTGTACCGCCAGTGTTGCGGTCTGGTCGCGGATTGAGTTTTTTGTAACTGTTCAGCGGAATATTTGGGTTTGCATCCCGTATCCATGTGTCGCTCGGTAGAAAACAACTCAGATCATGGCAGACGATTATTACACGACACTTGACGTCGGCAAAAACGCGTCGGCGGATGAAATTCAGAAATCGTATCGCCATCTGGCGAGGAAGTATCACCCTGACCTGAATCAGGATGATCCCAAGGCGAAAGAGAAATTTCAAAAGTTGCAGGAAGCCTACAATGTGTTGAGCGATCCGGAGAAACGGAAGCAATACGACCAGTTCGGACCGGCGTTCGAGCAATTGGGGGCTGGCGGTTTCCATTGGGGTGGTTCGCAGGACAATCCCTTTGGCGGAACAGGCGGTTTCAACTGGTCCAACATGGGTGGGCAAGGCGGGCAGGGTGGTCGCGCGGAGTTTGATCTCAACGATATTCTTGGCGGCATGTTTACCGGCGGAGCATCAACATTTGGTGCCGGGGCGCGACGCCAGCGACGTCGTCCGGCCGGTCCGGTCAAAGGCGACGATCTGCAACACGAAATCACCGTGCCGTTGAACACCGCGATCATGGGTGGCAGTTGCGAAATCAGTGTGCAACGTCCCGGGAGCGGTCCGGAACGTGTCACGATGAAAATTCCGGTTGGCATCGACGACGGCAAGAAAATCCGCCTGCGCGGACAAGGCAACCCGCCGCCAATGCCCAACGGCAAGCCCGGAGATTTGATTCTGACGGTCAAAGTTGCGCCGCACCCGTTTTTCCGGCGTCAGGGCGACCAGCTCTACGTCACCGTACCCGTCACGTTGCAGGAAGCCGTGCAAGGTGCTAAAATTGAAATACCGACGCCCAAAGGCATGGTCAGCGTGACCGTCCCGCCAGGCTCGACAAGCGGCACCAAATTGCGGCTGAAAGGCTGCGGCATTCAAAAAACCTCCGGTGCGACCGATCTTGTGGCCGAGCTTGTTGTCGCGCTACCGAAAAACTGGTCGGAACACGACCGCAAACTGATCGAACAACTTGAGACACCTTACCCCGAACCACCGCGAAAATTTTTGATATGGTGAGAGGGAGACAAATCGAAATGACCCTACTCTTGAATTATGACTTAGAAAGCGAGTGAAGAATGAGCCATCAATTTTCCAGACGTGATTTTATGGCGGCGTCAGGCGGAATCGGCCTGGCTTCGGTTTTTTCGGGCATGGCCCCGATGATCTTGTCGGCGTCGGAGGCAACGGTCGATGGCAAGCCGGCCATTCTCGGCGGCACACCGTTGAACCAGGGAGCTTACTCCCACTGGCCGATTGTTGAGGACGAGATCGAAGCGTCACTGCTCGAAGTCCTCAAGAGCGGCAACTGGTTCCGCGGTGATTCGCGTTTGCATCGGGCGGACCAGTTTGAAAAAGAATATGCCGAAATGAACAAGTCGAAGCACTGCATTGCGGTCAACAGCGGAACTTCGGCGTTGATCGCTTCGCTGGCGGCTCTCGAAATCGGCCCCGGCGATGAGGTCATCACGTCGCCTTACACATTTATCGCAACGATCAACAGTGTCTTGTACCATTACGCGATGCCCGTGCCGGTCGATGTTGATCTTGAGTCGTTTCAGATTGACGCGAAAGCAGCCGACAAAGCCTGTTCGGCCAACACGCGCTGCCTGTTGCCGGTTCACATCGGCGGTTCTCCGGCGGACTTGGATGCCTTCCTCGAAATTGCGAAACGCCGCGACCTTCCCCTGGTCGAAGACGCCTGCCAGGCGCATTTTGGACGCTGGCGCGGCAAGAACCTCGGAACACTCGGCACGACGGGCTGTTTCAGTATGCAGGTCACGAAGAACCTTTCCTGCGGGGACGGTGGTGCCATTCTGACCGACGACGACAATCTGGCGGAAAAGATTTACAAATGCCACAACAACTGCCGCGGACGTTCCTCCGACAGCTTCGATTTTACTTATGGTGCTTCCCGTGCGATGAACCAGCGCATGACGGAATTTCAAGCGACGGTTCTGCTCGGGCAAATGAAAGCCGTCGAAGGCTATGCGGAAACGCGGCAGGAAAACGCCATGTATCTCAACGGCCTGCTGGCCGAAATCCCCGGCGTGATTCCCGCGAAACTGTACGACGGCACAACCCGCAGTGCATGGCATCTTTACATGTTCCGTATTGACAAGGAGCAGTTCGGCCTTGACCGCGGCCAATTTATCGATGCGTTGCGTGCGGAACGCATTCCCTGCAGTTCGGGCTACGGAGCGGTCGATTGGATTGATTTTGCGAGGAAAACTTACGCTTCACAGGCCGCCTCCCGGATTTACCCGAAAAAGGTGTTCGACGATTTGGCCGAACGGGTCGGAACCTTGCCGAACTTCAAGCGGCTTTGCGGCGAGGCTGTCTGGTTTACGCAAAACATGATGCTCGGACCGAAATCGAATATGGACATCATCGCCGACGCCATCCGGCGCATTCAAAAGAACGCCGCCGACATTGCCAAGGCATGACGTTGTTTACGCCACGAAGAAGTGCAGAGTGCAAAACGCAGAGCGCAAAGTGATAGGGCGGTCACGCCGTGACCGCCGCAATGTTGACACGACCATTCTTTTGTATGTAGAGAGAAATGAAATATGAAAGTTGCATTGCTCCGTGATTTATGTTTGGTAATTGGCATTTCCTTGATCATTTTTCATGCGACGGGATATTGGTTTACATTACCAACCACTACTCCTGATCCTCCGGGACATCGATCTTTTACCGGGACTTTCGGACACCATCAGTTGGATGGAACAGATGCCGTCCGGGAATTCAATGCTCAGGCCAAGGAATGGTTCATGGAGCAGGGTTTTGTTGTTGTTGATGATATGAATTATGGCGATATTGTCACACCAAAGAATTGGAGCAAGTCAGTCGTTGGAGTGCTACTTGTATTTAAGCACAGTCAGCAAAGTTTGGTTTATGTCTTTATTCCGGAATCTTACAACCCGGAAGACAGTATTCAAAACATCGGTTTTCATGCCGATTGGACTGGTTCCATTGGTGAGCTACAGAAATATGATGAAGATTTTAATAATTTGAGAAATCATTTCTTGAAAAGATTCCCACAGGGGAAGTAAGAGACAACTGCGGTCACGGCGTGAGTGGCGCAAAGAACGCAGAGAGACTAAGGGAAAGTTTTTTTGGGAAGTATTCGATGTTACTAAGGGAGTGGCGGCAAGTCACCCTGAGTTGCCTCTCCCTTCGGTATTCCCTGAGTCACTCTGCGCCCTCTGCGAGAAATAAAAATCTTCGTGTTTCTTCGTGACCTTCGTGGTGAAAAAGGGAGCGCAGAGAGCAGAGAGCAGAACGCAGAGTGAGGGGGGAAGTGGCTAGTGGTTAGGAGCGGAATACTCTGCATTCTGCATTCTGCACTCTGCATTTCCTTCGTGGTGAAAAATCCGTGCCGGTTGACAGGGTTGTATGTTTCACGTGGAACAGGGGGGGAAGTTAAGAGTTAGGAGTGTGGAGTTAGGAGTTGAGATCAAAGCTGGAATGAAGCGCAACAATGACGGGATTTGTTGTTTTCACCACGAAACTCCTAACTCCACACTCCCAACTCCTCACTATCTCCGTCCCATCATTCGGAATCGCAGCATGGTCAGGCCGGCGAGCAACATGCCGGCGGCGGTGAAGAAAATAAAAAGTGCCTTGATGCCCATCAGTGCCGTGGGGGATTGCACGGCGGCCTGGGGCATCATCGACGCCCCGGCACTGGGTGCCGCGTAGCCGGTCAGCGCGAGGACCATGAGCGACACGGCACTGGTGACGGCACCGCCGAGCCGGGTGCTCAGTCCCATCGTCGCGGACAGGACTTCGCTCATTTTGATCCGACTGTTTGCATTGATCTCGTCGGTAAACGAGGCCATCACCGCAAACACCAGATTCGCGGAAACCGCCGTGAACGCGCCGAAAACCATGATACACAGAATCAGTGCGTAAGGATTGTCTCCCGCCGCCAGCATCGAGAGACTTGCGGCACACGCTCCGAATAATCCAAGTACGATGAGCGTTTCTTTTTCGGCCAGCTTCAGAAGCCGCGGTATCACCAACTGCATGGCCAGCGGCGAGGCCAAACCTGCCAGAAAGACAAACGGCAGCATGTCGGGGCGTCCCAGGTTGTAGGTCAGGTAGAAATACGTGGTCTTGGCTTTGAACCCGTTCGCCATGCCGTAAATCCCATAGCCCAGCAGGAACAGCAGGAGCCGCCGGTTGCGCACGATGGTCAGCACCAGGTCTTTGATGGCGGCCCGGCTGGGCGAAATCCCGAAATGCCGCTCTTTCAGGCGAAAATAGGCGTTGAAATGCAGCGGCACCACCATCAGCGCGAACAGCGTCATGGTCATCGGCATTCCGATCTGCCGGTTGCCGCCGCCGAGGAAGTTCGCCATCGGCAGCAGGAGCGTACTGACCACGATAAAAGCCAGAATGCTGCTGCCATTGGAAAACGACACGAACTTGGTGCGGCCAACGTCGCCTTTGGCGAGATACGGGATCATGGCATAGGCCGCCGTTGTCGTCGTGGAGCTGAAGAACTCGCAGGCGAACAGCGTGACGGCGGCAAAGGCGATTTTGCCCGCCACACTCGTCACGGGCACGCAACAGAGCAACGTGAGCGAGACGGCATACGGCAGGGCACACCATTTGAAGTAGGGGCGGTACTTGCCGTCCCGAAATTGGGTGCGGTTCATGTACAGCCCGACGGCATGGTCGTCGAACGCGCTGACCAGCCGCAGAATCAACACCAGGACGGCGGCGGCCCCCGGCGGAATCAAGGCAACGTCCGTGTAGAATCCCAGAAGGTAGTACATCGCAAACGCCGGAAAGATGCAATTGGCGAACTGCGCTCCGCCAAACGCCAACCCTTCCGCCACCCTCGCCTTTTCCGGTATTGCCGCGTCGTTACTCACGGTGCTGCTTCTTTTGTCGTCGAGTGAAAAAATTGCTTTGCCATGATTCAATGATATTATACGACGATGGTATGAGTTGGCAAGAGTGCGCCATGCCCACCTTACGCGTTCGTTACGGCACAACATTGCATCATCAATTCCAGGGTGGACCGCAGCATTTCCGCCATGCTCTTGCCGACGTAATCCGGGGAGTTGTCGCCGATGCCCATGAGAAAACGGCTGGCAAAAGTATAGAGCAGACTGGAGATGACTTTCATCCAGTAATCCGGCAGCGCGTCCCGATGAAAGAGATTCATCTCTTTGAGAACCTCGAAGATCACCCTGGTTTTTCGCTCGCTATTGTGAATGATACTCTGCGCAAATTCGCCGATGACAGGGTTGCGATGCTGTTCCTGCAAGACCACGCACAACACCTTGACATAGTATTCCTGCGTTCCTTCGGGAAAAGTGAGAGACATGCAGGACAGGATGCCGTCAACCGTCGGCCTTTCCCGGAGCCTGGCCTGGATAGAGGCTTTGTCAACCTGACCGAAATTCCTTGCCCGGTAATCATGGAGGATATACTCGAGAATGGCGTTTTTGGAAGGAAAGTGGTGGTAAAGGGCACTTCCCTGCAACCCCACGGCGGCGGCCAGTTCGCGAATCGATGTTTCGGAAAAGCCCTGGGCGGCAAAAAGACTAGCAGCACACTGAACAATTTTCGTTCGTGTCGGCGTCTTTTCCCGTCCATCGACTTCAGGATTGAACATTGCGATTCACGACGCCTTTCCCGCGTTTTGCCGCCCGCGATTTTTCTTGAACTATGAGCAAATAATCAATCTATTATATCATACAGGAATAGTGGCGGTTTGCAAGACAGAGGGGGGGGGGGGGGTATTCACACCCGGTGGTACCCCGCCCAACACTCTCC
>Ga0099364_10002280_pt1 | contig 30689 bp, 24 predicted proteins | sample TergutTh196P3_FD_73070 | JGI IMG/M metagenome (GOLD analysis project Ga0099364, IMG submission 73070) | Microcerotermes parvus P3 segment gut microbial communities from Pointe-Noire, Republic of the Congo - Th196 P3 | ecosystem: Host-associated > Arthropoda: Insects > Digestive system > Gut ...
ATAAAAAGTTAAAAAAATTAAAAAATTTTTAACCCCCCCCCCCCCCCCCCCCCCGTCATGTAATTTCAAATTACAACAATATAAATCTCACAACAACACACCCTCAAAATCGCGTTCAATACCACGGCATAGCTGTGGAAAAAATACACTTTTTAAGGAGAGAAGTATGAAAAAAAGCTTCTTACTTATTGGAATTATTGTCATTTCGGTTTTTGTTTTATTATTTACTGCCTGTCCACCAGGCGGCGACGAGATGCTCAATTATACCGCGCTTGATACGACCATATCGGCTGCCACCACTGCAATGGTTGGAGTTTCTCGAAGTGAGCATAGTGGCAGCGATGTAAGTCCTTCGAGTAAGTGGGTAACACATGAGGTATGGGACAGTTTTTACGAGGCGATTACACATGCTCAAACAGTCAGACATAGTGCTGTAACACAGGCACAGTTGGATAATGCAGTAGTCGCGCTTAATAACGCAATATCAGAGTTTAACCATGCCAAACAAGATGGTACAAAATCGACAGACACAACCGATCTACAAGCACTTATTACTCAAGCTGATATCATTAAAGACACCGCAATTGTCAGCACAGACGGAAGCGAAATAAGCCCAAGCGATTACTGGGTAACACAAGAAGAAATGGATGCTTTGATCGATAAAATCACGGAAGCAGAAAATGCTATTGATAGCGAACAAAATATTGACACTGCTTACACCGAGCTTAATTATGCAATAGGTATTTTTACAACAGCAAAAAAACCGGGAACACAAGACGGCTCTGATTTTGACGGAGCCATAGAACTAAATGAAAATACCTGGGCTAACAACACTATTACCGCAACAGACGATGAGCAGTGGTATAAATTTACCGCAACCGCAGAAGAGCAATTTATACACTTTTCCAGTACATCGTCATGGTTATACCTGCAAATGTATGACTCAACCGGCAATACAGTAGGAATCTCGGTAAATTGTCATGACGATAAGGTTATCTCTAGAACAGTAGTGAATGGTGAAATATATTATATAAAGGTATGGAAAACATATAACGAATATATGGAAACATATCGAATAGCGTTTAACAGGTCGTTTATTGAGCCGGAGACGATCGTTACAGCACTTACCGAAGACATTTGGACAAACGGCATTTTGACCGAAACAAACAACGAGCAATGGTTTAAATTCACTGCAACAACAAATACGCAGTATATTCATTTCGAACCCGGTTCACTGAATGTAGTGTATGTGCAAGTGTATGACTTAAATGGTAATACAGTAGAGAATACAGAAGAATTACATAGTTCTAATCCACGAATTCCAATATTAGTAACGATCGGGCAGCATTACGTTGTAAAGGTGTGGTCATATACCTCATATACCGGAACATTTAAAATGGCGTTCAATAGCTTATCTATACCGCCCGCTACGGTACTTGCCGAAAACACCTGGATGGACAGCAATATTATTACAACGAACTTGGAGCAATGGTTTAAGTTCACAGCAATATCAAATACGCAGTATATACACTTTTCTCCCGGCACGTTGAATGACATCTATGTAGAAATATTTAATTCAAGTGGAATTTCAATAAGAATTGCATATCTAAATAGTTCTACAGCCTCGATCTCCCAAACACTAACGATCGGTGAGGAATACTTTGTAAGGATAACGCCAAGCATCAGTGGCTACACCGGAACATACCGGATAGCGTTCAACAATTCAAATACAGTAACACCTGTAGCAAGCGTTACAGAGCTTGTTGAAAAAACATGGACAGACGGGAACATTATTGTAGCAAGTGCAGGACAAATGTTTAAGTTCATCGCAACCGCATCTGAGCAGTTTATACACTTTTCCCCCGGCACTCTGGCAAGTGTGAATGTACAATTATATGACTCAAACGGTTCCGGGGTGGGATACCAGACACGTTTATATGGGTCTGGATCTAACTTACGAACATCCCGAGATTTAACGATCGGTCAAGAATACTATGTAAGAATATTGCCATATACAAGCAACAGTACCGGAACATACCAGATAGCATTTGGTTCAATTATACCAATATCTGATTTTATAGTGACTTCTGGAAACTCCTGGGCGGACGGCAACATTGATTCAAATAGCAGAGAGCAATGGTTTATGTTTACCGCAACTGCAGATACGCATTTTATACATTTTTCTGACGGCACGTTGAATAACATATATGTGCAAGTTTATAATTCTAATGGCAATACAGAAGGACACTGGACACATTTTAATCATGAAAATATGGTCTCTCAAACAGTAACGAGCGGTCAGGAATACTATGTCTGGGTACAACCGTATTACAGCAACGGCACAGGAACATACCGGATAGCATTTAATACATCAATAGTAGCACCTGACAGCATTTGTACTCAGCTTACCGAAAATACATGGACACTAGGCACTATTGCTAAAGCAGGAGGGGTACAGTTGCATAGGTTCATCGCAACATCAGATACACAGTTTATACACTATTCCCCTGGTACTTTATCGACAACACAAATGCATGTGCAAGTATTCGATTCAAATGGTATCACGCATGGAGAATCAATAACTTTAGTCAATAATCTAGGGGTCTCCTTGGCAGTAACGAACGGTCAGGAGTACTATTTTAGAGTATTGCCATCCAGCACAAGTAGCACGGGAACATACCTGATAATGTTTAGTAATTCAATTGTAGCTCCCGGTAACAGTGTTATTGAGCTTACTGCAAACACTTGGTCAAGTAACTCCATTACTACTGCAAACAGGGAACATTGGTATAAATTCACCGCAATCGCAGATACGCAATATATACACTTTAATGCCCTCAATTGGGAGACATCTACAAGTGTGTATATACAAGTATATAACTCAAGTGGTAGTGCAGTAGAAGACCAGACAAATTTATACCTATACTATTCCCAAAATTCCATCGATTTAAACCTTAGTACTTCTCGAACAGTAAATAGCGGTGAGGAGTATTATGTAAGGGTATTACCGTATGATACTAACAACATAGGAAAAACATACCACATTGGATTTGGTTCAATAGTACCTCCCAGTGGTTTTACAATACTTACTGCAGATACCTGGGCTAATGGTATTGTTAGTGTATCTACATATTTTGAACAGTGGTATAAGTTCACTGCAACCGCAGATATGCAGTATATACACTATTCTCCCGGCACTTTATATACAGAAACACTGTATGTGCAATTGTACAACTTGGCCGGCAATACAGTGGGAAGCCAAATATCTTTCAATTCCTCCTCCCAAACTTCCTCCCTAATGGTAACAGGCGGCGAGGAGTATTACATAAAGGTTAAAATAAATTTATACGGCGGTACATACCGTATAGGATTTAATACATCAACTATATCGCCGCCGATACCATTACCCGCTGCAGATGTTACAGAACTTAATGAAAACATCTGGGCTTTTTACGAAGCAGAAGTCGAGGAGCAATGGTTTAAATTCATCGCAACCTCAAATATGCATTATTTACACTATTATAGCAGCTTGTTGATTGACATATTTATGCAATTGTATGACTCGAATGGTAATAGAGTTGGAAGCCAGATAGATTTGCTTACTAGTTATAATCGAGGACCTTTCTCCTCTCCAATTACATCTATAGAATTAACTAGCGATGAGGAGTACTATGTTAGGGTATGGCCAGGAGGGTCGTCCTTTGGAATTGTTGGAATTGGAGGACTCAGGATAGCATTTAACAGTGATGGAACTGTACCGCCATCGCCGTAGTGGCGGCACTGCCATGTCAGACACCAAAATTGCCAGTGACGGTAGTACTTGAAACAATTTGGCAGAGGGCAAGATTGGAGCCGGACAAAACTGTCTTTGGAGTTACGCACCGTAATGGAATGTCTCGGGAGGGCTTTATGACAGTTGACTTAAGCAAGACAAAATTATTTGCCCGGCGCTTAAATTTTTAAGCGCCGGGTAAAGCCCGGTTTGCCGAAGGATGCTTTAACATCAGATCGCACAAGCAGTAATGATCGCTTCCAGGCTGACTTGGTGTATGCGTTCCAGGTTTTGAATATACATGGCGCTTAATTTATGAATTCCGCTGTCAACATACACCTTTTTCTGCAAGTTCGTATTCGATTCCCCAGAATTCCTCCCAGAGATCATGTAATGCATTTTTCTGTACTATTTCCTGAAGTTCCTTAAGACCATTTCCTTCCTTCATAACCGAGAAAAGATAAGTAACAGCAAGGGAGGCAAGAGATTGGGCGGCATCCCACCCTGTTTTGTCTATTGATACAAGACCAAATTCAAGGTTTATTGCTTCAAAAGATTCATCGCACGTGCATTGCAGTACTAACACATATCTGTTAAAATTCCAGTGCAGGGATGCCAAAATGACAAAACTTGAATACACTTTCAAAACAGATACTCTTTTTAAGATATTGTTTGTGCAGCACCCGGATTTGCTGAAACAGCTTGTCTCGGAACTGTTGTGTATAAAACTTGAAAGCATTGAGCAATTTGTAGTAACAAATCCGGAAATGACATCCGAAGGTTTTGGAGAGAAGTTCTGTCGACTGGATATTAACATGACCGTCAACGAGCAGCGGGTAGATTTGGAAATACAGGTAAGGAACGAAGGCGACTATCCTGAGAGAGTTTTGTTTCATTGGGCGCGTGAATATTCGTCCGCATTACCGGAAGGCGGCGATTATTTGGATTTACCTCGGGCGGTGATAATCAGCATAATCAACTTCAACCTGTTTAATTGCACGGAGTTTCACTCGGAATTTCAGCCTCTTGAAGTAACCCGGCATACACTCTTAACGGATAAAATGAGCCTGCATTTTTTTGAACTGCAAAAACTGCCCACGAACGTAAGCTCTGATAATATGCTGTTGTTGTGGCTGTCATTGTTTAAGGCAGACACAGAAGAAGAGTTAGAAAAAATAAAAGCAATGGAGGTACCTGTTATGAAACAAGCAATAAACGCCTACCATAGGATTACAGTTTCACCAGAGTTTAAAGAGTTGGAGAAAATGCGTTCGATAGCACGCCACAACGAGGCGGCGGCGTTACGCCATGCAAGAAATGAAGAGCGCAAACTTGCCGATACCGAATGGCAAAGTGTAGTCGCTGACAAAGACGCAAAACTCGCCGACAAAGAGGCAGAAATTGCACGTTTGCGTGAGCAATTGGGTAAGAAATGATAAAAGGTTTGCCGCCGGTCAGCCCGCCGCATACAATGTTAAACGCCAAATACAGACAACAGCCGGTTGCAGGCTTCTTCAACATTTGCGCGGCTACCGAAAGCTGAAAAGCGGATAAAACCCTGGCCTGCGGGGCCGAAACCTGCGCCGGGCGTTGTTACAACCTGGCACTTTTCCAGAATCTCGGCGAACACTTCCCAACTGTCTTTGCCTGCGAAATTTGCCCAGATGTAGGGGGAATTATCGCCGCCTATGCAGGTTATGTTCATTTTTTGCAGGGTTTCCCGGATTATTTTTGCATTGCCTAAATAAAAATCTGTTAATTGGCGGATTTCTTTTAAACCATCGTCGTCTAACGCGGCAAGCCCGCCTGACTGCGCTATGTTTGATGCGCCGTTAAAAATTGTTCCTGCGATACGGTTCCAGTCTGCATTGACGCTTTCGCCGCCTGCATACAGAAGCGCTTTTGGAACAACCGACCAGCCGAGGCGCACTCCGGTAAATCCTGCGGGTTTTGAAAATGAGTTTACTTCTATTGCGCAGGTTTCCGCCCGGTCAATTTCGTAAATTGATTTTGGCAGAGACGGGTCGCGGATAAATTCGCTGTAGGCGGCGTCAAAAATAATGATGCAGTTTTTTTCGATTGCTGCATTTACAAGGGCTGTAAGCTGCGTGCGATCGGACACTGCTCCTGTCGGATTGTTAGGTGAACAGAAATAGATAAGGCTGTTCTGCGGAATTAAGTCAAGGTTTGGGAAGTAGTTGTTTTCCGCAGTGCAGGGAAGATATGTGATGCCTGAATAACCTTCGCCTTCCCAGCCTCCGGCGGCTCCTGCAAGAACAGAACCGTCAACATACACAGGGTACGAAGGATCCTGCACTGCAATTTTTACGCCTGCGCCAAAAAGGATTTGCAGCCTTCCGATGTCGCACTTGGCGCCGTCAGAAATAAAAATCTCGTCTATGGAAAATTTTCCGTTGTAAAAAACTTTTGAAATTTTTTCCCTCAATTCCGGCAGCCCTTCATCCTGATAACCGGAGTAGCCTTCAGTGGTTCCAAGTTTTCTTGCCCCTTCCACAAGACCTTCAACAGTGTGCGGCAGAATGGGCTCTGTAGTGTTGCCAACTCCAAGACTGATAATTTTCGCGCCGGGGTTTGCGGCGGCGTATTCGCGGCGACGTTTGGCAATTTCGGGAAAAAGATATCCCGCTTTTAAATTTGCAATATTCGGGTTACGTGTCATCATCTTCACCTTTCTTACATAGGTAACCATGAAAAACCTCTAAAACCCACCGAGGTTTTAGAGGTTCCCTAAATTTTATTGCGGAGGAAGTTCAATATTTATAAAGAAGTTGGCAATCTGCCCCCCTACAATAACCGTTACTCTCTGTTGTCTGCCTATACGCATTGGATCATAGCCGGACACTTCAAGCTGCTCTATGGGGATGAGTTCTGTTCTTCCTCTGGTCGGGTCTGCGCCTGTATAAAAGCCGGAGACCTCAATACCTGTGAGGTCGAGAGGTTCCCCAAGCACATAATCAGTTTTGGTCGGCGGTTTTTCCAAAACAATTCTGGAAAGCGCCATAACCTCTACATCAAAATAGGCAGTTCTCTCGTTTATGGTAATTGAAACACGTTGAATACCTGAATTATTCGGATTAAAACCTGCGATGTTATTCATAGCCACAGGGAGTTCTTCTGTAGGGAAGCCTTCCCACACGCCCATTACCCTAAGTCCTGTCAGGTCAAGAGGTTCTCCTTGAATATAATCCATCTTTAACGGAGTTTGAGCGATTTGAATACTTGCCATACTCCGAACGTCTATATCGAAGGTTTCTGTTAATCCCTCATATGAGATTCTGATGGTCTGCCTGCCGGCTTGGTTTTCTAAAAAGCCGGAAATTTCACAATCGGCGATGTCGATTCTATGGCTGCCCATGCCGTCCCATTCGCCTCTGAGTTCAAGACCTGGCCATGTGGGATCCGGCATATCGCCTTGTTTAAAGATCGTAGTTCTGGGCGGGGAGGCAACGGTTAATGAACGTAACGCCATTACTTCTGTAGTAAAGTAGACTACATAATTATTGAATACACCCACTCTAACCCTTACCTGCTGAGGTCCCGGGGTGTGCCTGTTAAAAGTAATATCGCTTTGACTGACGCTGACTACTCTTCGGTCTCCATTTCTGTAGATAGCCCAGACCGTTATTTCCCTTGGATTAATATTCTGACCCTGGCGTACCTGTCTTGGACCAACGACTGTATCTTCCTCCAGATAGCTTATCTGCATAGAAGCACACCCTGTTAGAATTGTCCCAACCACCACTACGGCGATAATCACTAAAATTCTTAAATTCTTCATTAAAAAACTCCTTGTTTTGAAAAACCGGTTCTTTTATACAGGAACCTACATGATACTATATACCATAAAACGCAAAATAATTCAAGTTTTTTAGAAAAATATTTATATTTCTTTTGTGCTATTAAAAATTTTTCAATCCTGCAATGTCCAGCGTGGCGAAATAGTCTTCGACTGTTTCCGCTTTGCGTATTTGCACGATTGAGCCGTCCTTACGCAGGAGCAGTTCGCCGCAGCGGAGTTTTCCGTTGTAGTTAAAGCCCATTGCTCTGCCGTGCGCTCCTGCGTCGTGGATTACCACAAAGTCTGCGGCTTCGGATGAATCTGCCGCGACTTTAATTTTAGGAAGCGGTCTTTGGACGGCGAATTTGTCGTTATTTTCGCATAAACTGCCCACAACATCGTAGATTTCAGATAACGGTTTATCTTCCTTTCCGGGGATTGTTATGTGATGATACGCTCCGTAAAGGGCGGGGCGCATTAAATCTGCCATACATGCGTCAAGGGCTATATAGTTGCGGTAGATTTCTTTTTTGTGAACCGCACGCGCTACAAGCCAGCCATAAGGCCCGGTTACTACCCTGCCCCACTCGGTGCGGATTCCCACGGGATTGCCGCCTTCGTCCGCCAGCCCCGCAGGTTTGAGGATTTCGTTATAAGCTTTTTGTATACCCTCCGCAAGCGCGAAATAGTCGATGGCTTCCTGTTCGATCTTGTAGGGAATTCCCACGCCGCCTCCGAGGTTAATAAACTCAAGACAGACCCCTGTCTTTTCTTTTATCTCAACTGCAAGTTCAAAGAGCATCCGCGCTGTTTCAATGTGGTAAGGCAGCGACAACTCATTTGAAGCCACCATTGTGTGCAAAGCAAAACGCTTCACGCCTTTTTGCTTTAACAGTTTGTAACCGTCAATAAGGCGCTCGCGGGTAAAGCCGTATTTTGCTTCTTCCGGTTTGCCGATGATTGCATTACCTTCTTTTAAGGGGCCTGGGTTATAACGCATGGAAATTATTTCGGGCAAACTGCTTCCAGTGGAAGTGCTTCCGTTGGAAGTGCTTCCGTCGGAGACAAGAACTTTTTCCAGAAAATCAATGTGAGTATAATCATCAAGATTGATCACCGCGCCCATTTTCCTCGCCGCGGCATATTCACTTGCAGGGGTTTCGTTGGAAGTGAGCATTATACTTTCGCCGGTCATTCCTGCCATTTCAGCTAACAACAGCTCAGGATAACTGGAACAGTCCGCTCCAAAACCTTCCGCCGCAAGAATTTTTAAAATGTAAGGATTCGGCAGCGCCTTAACAGCAAAATGATTTATATAGGAGGGAAATACCGAAAACGCCTCCTTAATCCGCCGGACATTTTCTATGATCGCCTTTTCATCATAAATATAAAACGGCGTAGAATACCGCCGCGCAATATCCTCAAGCTCATCCTTACCCAAAGGAAAATATTTCTGATTCATCAAATCCCTCTCTCTTTCTTCTCCGCTCCGTAGGAGCGATTTCTCTTTTCATTTTTCTTTAGTCAATATATCCCTTGTGCTTTAAAAGTTCTGCGTTCAGGATTCCGCCGCCTGCGGCTCCGCGTACTGTGTTATGCGAAAGTGCGGCAAAACGGATGTCGAAAACGCCGCAGGGGCGAAGCCGTCCTACTACAACAGCCATTGCCTTGTCTGCATCGCGGTCTTTACGGGGCTGAGGGCGGTTATCTTCACTTCGGTAGATGATAGGCTGCTTTGGCGCCATGGGAAGGTCTGCTTCCTGCGGAAGACCTTTGTAGGCTGCCCAGATTGATTTAATTTCATCCAACGATGGTTTTTTATCCGCAAATTCAAGACTGACGCATGCCGTGTGCCCGTCTGTTACGGGAACACGATTACAATGAGCGGAAATTTTTGGGAACTCGGCATTTTTAAAAACGCCGTTTTCAATCGAACCAAAAATTTTTAAAGGTTCAAGTTCGCTCTTTTCTTCTTCGCCGCCAATGTAGGGAACGATGTTATCGATCATATCAAGGCTTGGCACGCCGGGATAGCCTGCTCCTGACACAGCCTGCATGGTTGTAACAATAATTCTTTTCGCAGGGAAACCCGCAAGCGCAAGAGCGTGAAGCGGTTTCATATAACTTTGAATCGAACAGTTGGGCTTTACGGCAATGAAACCGCGATCCCAGCCGCGCGCTTTTTTCTGCAAGGGAATAATGTCCGCATGATCGGGGTTGATTTCGGCAATAAGGACAGGGACATCGGGCGTCCAGCGATGAGCCGATGCATTGGAAATTACAGGGATTCCTGCCGCAGCATATTCTTCCTCCAGGGCGCGGGTTTCTTCCTTGCCCATTTCAAGCGCGGAGAATACAAACGAACATTCGCCTTTTTTATATGCCGCGATTGCACGGCTCACATCGTTGGCATCTTCTACAATTATACTTCCGACATGAGGAGCGTATGTTTTAGTAAGCTGCCATCTTCCTGCGACAGCTTCTTCATATTTTTTTCCCGCGCTTCGAGGTGAGGCTGCCGCATAACAAACCTCAAACCAAGGGTGATCGTTTAACAGCGTTATATACTGCTGACCAACCATGCCTGTCGCGCCTAAAATTCCAACCGGGATTTTTGCCATATTTAGCTCCTTAAATGTTGTAGGTTAATAGTAAATTTTTTTTTAGCATGAAGTCAAGCTTGCTTGACAGTCAAGTGCTTGACAAGCAAGCTGCTTGAAAATCAAGCTTGATTTTCAAGCTTGAATCGCTGTCTCTTTTGGTGTATTCTTACAATATGAAAACAAATCCTGTTACCGAATATCTTTCTTCAGTTGCGCCTGATAAGGTTGACACAAGCCTTCTTGCTTATCTTTGCAGCCTGACAGAAATTTCCAAAACAGCCCCGGAAATTGCATCTTCAATTGTAAAAGAACTTGATAACCAGAGAAGGCGCATAAAACTTATTGCAAGCGAAAATTACTGCTCAATGGCAGTACAGCTTGCGATGGGCAATTTGCTCACCGACAAATATGCCGAAGGTATGCCGAACCACCGTTTTTATGCAGGTAATGAAAATGTTGACGCTGTTGAAACTTTGGCAGCGCAGGAAGCATGCAGCCTTTTTGGCGCGGAATATGCGAATGTTCAGCCTCACTGCGGCGCAGATGCAAACCTTCTTGCATATCTTGCAATTTTAAGTACCCGGATCGAAAACCCGGTGTTAAAAAAACTTAACGAAACAAATTTATATAAACTGGATAACTCCCAATGGAAGGAACTGAGAGATTCTTTTGGAAACCAAAAACTTTTAGCCCTTGATTATTATTCCGGCGGGCATTTGACTCACGGGTATAGGTACAATATTTCCGGGAGAATGTTCGATGTTTACAGTTATTCTGTTTCCAAAGAAAACGGACTTCTTGACTATGACGAAATTGAAAAGCAGGCGCTTGAAGTTCGTCCGCTCATTCTGCTTACAGGCTACTCTGCCTATCCGCGCAAGATCGACTTTAAACGGATGAGGGAAATTGCAGAAAAGGCAGGCTCTGTCTTTATGGTAGACATGGCGCATTTTGCCGGCCTTGTCGCGGGCAAGGTATTCACAGACGAATACGATCCCGTAAAGTGGGCGGATATTGTAACAAGCACAACGCATAAAACGCTGCGCGGCCCGCGTGCGGGGATTGTGCTTTCAACTAACGAATTTGCAGAAGCGCTGGACAAAGGCTGCCCGCTTACAATGGGCGGGCCCCTGCCCCATGTGATTGCCGCAAAAGCAATCGCTTTCCGCGAAGCTGCAACTCCTGAATTTAAACAGTATGCGCAGAAAATTGCAGACAACTGCAAAGCCCTTGCAGCTTCGTGTATGGAAAGCGGCCTTAATGTGCTGACAGGCGGAACAGACAATCATCTTTTGCTTGTAAATGTGCACAAAAGCGGCCTTACAGGACGGCAGGCGGAAAGCGCGCTCCACGAATGTCGCATAACGCTCAACCGTAACAGTCTTCCGGGAGATCCTAACGGACCGTGGTACACATCGGGGATTAGGGTGGGAACAGCCGCAGTTACGACACTTGGTATGGGCGAAGCGGAAATGACAGAGCTTGGCTTGTTGATGGCAAACGTAATCAATGGAACAACACAAGCGCAAAACAGCAAAGCAAAGTATATAATAGAAGAAAACGTAAAGAGCGAAGTTCATAAGAGAGTGGAAACTTTATTAAATAAATACCCTGTATATCCTCAGTTGGATTTGGAACTGCTTAAAAACTTCTTGTAGCGTTTCTGGAATATTTTTCGCGGATAAATGTGTCAAAGATACTGAACAGAATAGGGTCGATTTTCAGCTTTTTTTCGATAAATTCATCACGCATCATGTCCAGTGCAGCAAGGGGAGTAAGAGGTTTCCTGTAAACGCGGAATGGATCTGTAATACTGTCATATACATCGATTATTTCCAGAATTTTTGCAGGGAAATATGCCAAAGCCTGATAGTCCATAACCGGTTCCAGCTCGTAAGTAATGCAGTAATCCTGTTTTGCATCGGGATTATCTTTTTTGTACTGTTGGAGATAGGCGCGGAAATATCCATAACCTGTTGAATCTCCGTAATATTCGTGATGATACCCTGTCATAAGGCTGGCTTCCATTGGGTAGTTTGTCTTGGTTGTTATTGATATATAACCCTGTTTAACATGGTTAACCACTTTGCTGCGGTCATATTTGGATTCACCTTCATGGTATTCAACTTCGGCAGCCTTGCCAATATCATGAATTAAAAACCCGATAGCCCATCTGTGGCAAAGTTCGGGAGCAACAGCCCTCATGCCTCCGTAAAACACACGCTCAAGGCTGACATCGTCAAAGGGAATGTGCGGAAGCAAAGAATGGTAATACTTACGGTATTTGGAAGCAAACGAAACTCTAAATTTCTGTATTGCGCTGGATGTAGAAACAAGATTGTTGTAATAGGAAAGGAATGCAATTCCATTAAGATATACTCTTGTAATATGCTGAACTATAGTACCATTGGATTTTTTAACTAAGGTGCTCATTAATTCATTGCTGAAAAAATCTTCGGAAACAAGCTGAGTGGACGATTTAACCATCTCATTTGTTGTATTAACTATCTCTTGTGTATATTTTTTAGCTTCGTCATCGCCAAGCATGATTGCTTTTTCCAGAACAGCATGGTTAATAAGCGCAGCATCCTTGGTTGTATCAACAAGAGCTTCGGCAACAACCGCTTCGTCTTTGTTTTTTAATGAAATAAGAGTATTTAAACGTTTTCTGTCATTGTTAAGAACATCAACCTTTTCTTCGTTGGACATATCAACATAAGTTTTATAATCATTTCCAAACCCGGAGTCAACATTTGAATTGTCATTGTTATTGTCAATATCGCGATGTTTTTCTGTTTTTGGGATTTCTTTATTCCATACGTCTGTTTTAACGGCAGATTTTTCATTAATTTTATTTATGCTTTCTTCGGTAAGGAAATATTCCCAGTTTCCTGTCCGCAGCCAGAAGGTCTCATTATTATCATATAACACTTTAAAGGGCATAAGCCGCTTTTTCTGTAAAGATCTGTTAATGCACAAAATTGGTATATCTTCGCTTAAGATGATGTCTACATAACCTCTGTTTATGCCCCTCCCGTCAGGAAGCAGAAGAACTTTGGAAAGTGGAAACATTTTCTCTTTCACTGCCATATACTTAAATTATATGTATGATATTTAGTATATTCAAGCCATTTATACAAAAACATACTACTCTACAAGCTTTTCCATAATTTCCGCTACAATTCTATCAGCTTCATTAGAATCAACCTGACAGGTTCCTACTTGTCTATGACCGCCGCCGCCATAACCAAGCATAATGGAACCGACATCTGCAGTTGAAGAACGATTAATAATACTATGGCCTACAGTTATTGCAACATTTGCTTTATTTCTGCCGTCAACAATCCAGATTGAAATATTCTGCTCGGGGTAAATAGTGTACAGAATAAATCTGTTCCCGGCGTGAATTGTTTCAACATTCCGCATGTCTACATATATTACATTACCGTTAATCTTGGAATGTTGTTTTAACATGTCAGCAAATAAACTCTGCTGCTCGTTGTACAGCTCAAGGCGTTCTTTTACATCCGGCATTTCCATTATTTGATAAATATTTTTTTCGGAACATGCTTTTGCAAGATTCATCATTAAATCATAATTGCTTATTGTAAAGTTTCTGAACCTGCCAAGACCCGTGCGGGGATCCATGATAAAACCTAAAAGAATCCAGCCCTTTGGATCCTTGATCTCATCCGCCGTTAAATCCCCTGAATCAACCTTGTCAACATAGTGGATCATTTCCGCGAACTTACCCAATTTTGCATCGCCGCCATAGTAATCGTAAATTACACGAGCGCAGCTTGGGGCTTGCTTTGACACGCCTTCAAAATAAACATCATTACCCAAACGTTTGGATTCACTGGAGTGATGATCAAACCAGAGTTTACACCCTTTAATATACGGAATATTCGCTAAGATATCATTATCTGTGGCTTCAACCAAACCATCCTGGATATCTTTAGGGTGAACAAATTTCCAATCATCAATCAACCCTAAATATGATAACAAAGCCCCGCAGGCAAGACCGTCAAAGTCAGATCTGGTAAGTAACCTCATTTTAAACCATCCTTAAAGAAATATTTTCTACATTAAAGTATAATTTAATAATGTCTATAAATCAATGACATAAAGAAGGTAATTGTAAAACTTTAGTTCTACAGGAAGTCGAATTACCGGAATAATTCGCTGTCGAGCCTGCCGGTAAACCATTCCAGAACAGCTTCCGCCCGGTTGGTGAAGGAATCTCTAACCCTGTCATTTAATCCGGGCAGGGAAAGCGCACTTACAAGGGAAACCGTGTAAATCAGGATTGAATCGCCGCAGTCAATTATTGCCATAATCGACTGTAACTTTCCCCTTCCAATTACAGGAATTATCCCATAGGAAAGGGATGTTACATTCTCCTGGATAAAAATAATAGCATTAGTTGTAAGTGTATAATCGTAGCGATATATATTATCCCCAAAAGTAAGGTCTCTCTGTCTTGCATATAAGGTCAGGGAAAGAGGGGGCTGAGAAAAAACAGGATCCGCCTGCGGGTTTCTGGACTGCGGTCCGTCAACCACGCTGGAATATTCATAAAAAGTACGCATAGCCCTTCGGCTTGCAGAAAAATATTGAATTCCGGTCAGAGTACCTATTGCCGCCGCTTGATTATACACTCCTGTTCTTTGAGCTGCATCCCATACACTGGCAGTTGTATGATAATTTAAGGGCTTTTTATATAAATAGAGAGATTCAATTATCATGTTTGGACGAAGCGATCCAATGGCGCCTGTAACAATTTGCCGTAATTCATCGTATTGAGGTAACAGTAAAGGAGATGAACCTGTTCTTAACTGGGTCTCGACGATTAGCTCGTCATTTGCCCTTAGCTGCTGCGCCTGTGCCGGCAAAACAAGGCTCTCCAGCGGCACAGAAAACGCAGATATCGCTGTAAAGGAGAAAACAAGGAATAAAAATACCGCTCTTTTCATTTGTTATCTTAAGCCGCGATAGAAAACACGCACCTGCTTATATAAACCATCTCCCTCGCTCTTGGTTTCAACATCGCCAATGTCGTTTAAAGTGGTATGAATAAGCCATCTGTCGAAGGGATTCATCGGTTCAAGCAATATTGAGCCGCGGCTTTCGCGGACTTTTTCCGCCACATTGTAGGCAAGGCGGACAAGCGCTTCTTCACGGCGTATACGGTAATTTTCAGTGTCAAGAATAACGCGCACATCATCTCTGCCAATCCTGCCTGCATAGATGTTCAACAGTAATTGGAGAGCGTCAAGGTTTTTGCCTTTTTTTCCAATTAATATTGATGAATGGCTGGAATCAATTTTTATCCCAATTTTATGTTTTTCTCTGAACAGGATAGAAACCTTACCGGAATAACCCATACGTTCTATGAGACCAGAGGTGAAGCTTACCATTTTTTCTTCAAATTCACCCTTCGGCTGAGGTTCGCCAAAAACCGCCTTTGAAGGGCTTTCCTTCCTGTTGCCGATATCATCATCGACATAAGCGGGTTTTTCATCTTTTGGAATGGAGGCAAAACCGGTGTTGCCTGTGTGAACCTTAATTTTTACAAACCCTTTTTTAAATAAACCGGTTTTCTGCGCTTCCAGAATCTCAACATCAAAATCATCTTTTTCCAGTCCAAGTTCTTCCGCCGCTTTATCGATAGCTTCTTTTTCGGTGCGGCCTTCAAATATAAATTCCATATATACTCCTTAGATTTACCCTGCCCGCAAATATCTGCGGGCGGGAAAAATATTTTCTAAAATTTCTTGTTTTTTTTCTTTGGCGCAATTTTCGGCTGCGGGTCTGCAACCTGCGCCTGTTGTTTTTTCTTCACAATGTACTTGTTTATAATCACCTGCTGAACCAATGTAAGGACGTTGGAAAAAATCCAGTAAATTAACAGCCCGGATGGTACATTGTAAAGTATGAAGAAGAATGCTATCGGCATTATATATAACATCATCTTCATCTGGTTATTCGACTGCTGTCCCGGCGACTGAGTAACTTTACCGTAAATTAACTGAGAACCAACATAGATAAACGGAAGCCCCCTGAGTGCAGTCCAGCCTAAAAGCGGCAGCGTAAAGCCGTCGGGGAAATTCCAGATTGCTTCGGGAATCGACAAGTCGGGGATCCAGCCGGGAATAAACATCGCGCCGCGAAGATCAAAATGGTTGTTAAACAAATTGTACATCGCGATAAATAACGGGAACTGCAATAACATGGGAAGGCATCCTGAAAGCGGATTGTAACCTTCTTTTTGGTAAAACGCTCCCATTTCGGCGTTCATTTTTTTTGGATTATCTTTGTATTTTTCCTGTATCTCCTTTATCTTTGGGGAAAGCGCCTGCATACGCAAGGTCGCTTCCGAGCCTTTTCTGGTAAGCGGGAAGAAAAGAATTTTTACAAACAATGTAAGAAGAATAATCGCGATACCGTAGTTGCGTACAATCCCATAGAAGAAAAGAAGCAGCCACTTTAACACCCATTCAAGCGGCGATAAAATTCCACGCGAACTTGCGATCTCGTCAAGTTTGTAATCCCTCATTCCAAAATCATTTAAGCCGGTGTTGTATATTGCAAGTACATCCTGCATTTTCGGTCCAAGGTAAAAACGATATTTATCTTCAACTTTGGAAATATTTGTGGAAGGACGGGTGATATTAAGACGCGAAGCTGTCGAAAGACCCGGCTCCGGCGCATCGGAAAAAGTCATGTTATATTGCGCAATAAGCGGAATGGCAATAAACGTAAAATATTTACCGGTAATCGCCGCCCACGAAGGACGTGTATCAATAAGTTCATTTACTCTTGCGCTTCTCCTCCTGCCATTGACGTATGTAAAATATTGACGGTAGTCGTTACGGTTATCGAGCCTTTCAAACGTTGGACCAATCTGCGGACCAAAAGACAATGTGTATGCATTGCCGGAAAAATCAAAAGATTGTAATGAATGTCCGCCGTCAAGGGTAACTGTTAATTCAAACATATAATCATTTGGTTTAAAATCATATCTTTTAGTCAGGCGAAATGTCCCGGATTGAATTGTAAAGTCGCGATAAAATTCAATTATATAGGGTGAGATCCGGTTTACATGAAAATTATCGGTAATCGGCCGTGCGCCGGCATCTCCAACTGCAATGGAAAAAGCGCGCGCTTCGCTTGACCCTGCAAAAATCATGTTGACATTATCTTCTCTGTCAAGATGATCGTTAAGTTTCCACGAAACAATATCGCCGCCCGAGTTTGTAAGAACTACGGTAATTGCTTCTGTCCTGACTGTAACATACTCCAATGGAATCAACTGCGATTCTTCAACAAGTTGTACTTCCGGTGAAGTTTCCGCTGCAACGATTTCCGCAGGCTGTGTTACCTGCGGTTGCTGAACTTCCGTTTCGATTGCTGTTACCTGCTGTCCCTGAACAGCAGGTACTTCCGGCGGCGGAGCCGGACGAAAGAAAAACCCCTGCAGCGAAAATCCGACAATCATTACAATGGTAGACAACACAATAGCTAAAATTGTTCTTTTTTCCATTTTACATCCTTAAACAAGGTAAATTTAAAAATCAAGGTACCGGATCATAGCCGCCATTACAAAACGGATGGCAGCGTATTACCCGTTTTACGGCTATCATAGAGCCGCGTAAAAAACCATATTTATCAACCGCTTCGTAAGCATAACGTGAACAAGTCGGGTAATACCTGCACGATGGTGGAAAATGGGGAGAAACAGCATACCGATAAAAACGAATAACTTTTAACGCTATATTCTTCATATGCACCATAAATCTTAACCGGAACCTGGCTTTTCAAAACTGATGTCCTGCAGAAGCCTTATTCACGGGCGAAGTCTGTGAAAATAAACCAGCCTTTGTAAAAAGGGATTCAAGCTGCGCCGTTCTTTCAGAAAGACTGCCGCCTGCCCACGATTCGGATTCAGGGTAAACCAGCAGTATGAAGTCATTGCCGCAACTAAGGCGTCCCTTCATCAGCCTAAAAGCTTCACGACTAAGACGTTTAGCACGGTTTCTTACTACTGCATTCCATGAAGCCCGGCTTCCGCGCTTTTTTAAAGCGGCCGGCCTGGAAAATGTAAAACAAATACGGTTATAGGGCAAATTATTACTCAATATAAAAAGTTTTGCGCCCTGGCAGCCGTACCATTTTCCTTTAAAAACCGCCCGAATCTCTTTCCTTCCCTTTAAATGCTCCTTCCGCCCGAAACGGAAGGGTTTATTTTCCATGCTAATAAGGCTTTTTCTCGTCAGAAACAGAAAGTTTAATCCGGCCTTTTGCCCTGCGGCGTTTTAAAACAAGCCGCCCGCCCCTTGTCTTCATGCGGGCCCGGAACCCAAATTTGCGGTTCCTTTTAACTTTACTTGGCTGGTAAGTTCTTTTCATTATATCTTCTCCTATAAAGGGTTCTTAACAACTCAATATACGAAGTGTAGATTAATTGAAAAGTTTGGTCAAGGGGAAAATGGTAAACAAACGGCAAATTTGAACATATACAGGACGCTTGACTTTTTCGGCAAATTTTGTATAATTTTTATATAAGTTGATACAATTCAAGGATAATAGATGATATTCTATTTTGCATTGTCTTATATGTATCGAACCTCCGGCTCGCGGACGCATAACCTGCGCGGGGCTTTCAGAATATCACCTGTCTTCCGAGCTTTGCAAGATATAAAGAAAACTGTCCTAATCCAAGGCGCCCTCTATCCTCTTCCCGCGAAGAAACCTGTTAAAATCTTGGAACTAAGGGGAATAGAGTATGTCGAATTTTGATTCTGCAAATAAGAACGCGGCTGAACAAAAACGGGCTGAAACAGAACACCAAACAGCCGAGGCGAAAAGCCGCACTAAACTTATGCTGGACACATCCCCGATGTGCTGCCAGTTGTGGGACAAGAATCTAAACACAATAGACTGCAATGAAGCTGCGGTTAGACTTTATGGGTTTAAGGACAAGCGGGAATATATAGATAGATTTATCCGAGATTGTTCGCCGGAATACCAGCCGGACGGACAGCGTTCAGATGAAAAGGCTATTGCGGTTGTCAAAAAAACATTTGAAGAAGGACGCTGTGTTTTTGATTGGTTGCACCGGCTTCCCAATGATGATTCGCTCATGCCCGCAGAAGTCACGCTTGTCCGGGTCAGCTATAAAGACGATTATGCCGTAATCGGATATACAAGGGATCTGCGCGAACATAACAAGATGATGAAGGATATTAAGTACCGGGACACCCTGCTGCAGGCTGTAAACAATGTCGCGGAGCTTTTATTAACCTCGGAGATAAATTCCTTTAAGCGGGATGTAAACGAGAGTATGGGCATATTGGCAAAAGCCATAAAAGTCGGGTGCGTGTGCTTGTGGAGAAATTACGCCATAGACGGCAAGCTGTATTGCAGCCTGGAATACGAGTGGATGGAGTCAATGCCGACGCGGGTTAGCGACCCAAGAACGAAAAATGTGCCGTTCAGCGAATTACCGCACTGGGAGAATATGCTTTCGGAAAAAGGGTGCATAAACGCTTTAATGAATGATATTATTTCGCTGCAAGGGGTACAGGCACAGGAACTGCTCAAGGGGATTCAATCTATCTTAGTTGTGCCTGTGATTATCAATGATGTTTTTTGGGGCTTTGTAGGCTTTGACGATTTTGTCAATGAGCGGGTGTTTACCGAAGCGGAGGAGTCGCTGATGACTTCCGCCAGTATGCTGATTACTAACGCGATTCTACGCCACGAAATATTTATAGACCTGCGCGATGCTTCCGTCCAATTGGAATCGGCGCTTAAAACAGCTAACGAAGCAAACAGGGTAAAATCTGTTTTCCTTGCAAATATGAGCCACGAAATACGCACGCCGATGAATAGTATTATGGGGTTTGCGGAGCTTGCCCGGGACGATGATATTCCCGGTAAAACCAGAGATTATCTCTTAAAAATATCAGAGAATGCGGATTGGATGCTTCACATTATAAACGATATTTTGGACATTTCCAAAATTGAATCGGGCAAAATAGAACTGGAACAAATCCCCTTCGATGTACATGATATTTACGAGCATTGCAAATCAATGATCATGCCGAGAATCGAGGAAAAAGGATTGTCCCTGTATTGTTACGCCGAACCGTCCGTCGGGAAAAAGCTGCTCGGCGACCCTGTCAGGCTGCGTCAGATAATCACAAACCTCCTGTCCAATGCTGTAAAGTTTACAAATTCCGGCACAATCAAACTTCTGGCTTCTATCATAAGCTCTGATGAAAACAGCGCGGCGATCCGTTTTGAAGTAAAGGACAGCGGCATAGGCATGAGCCCGGAGCAGATAGAAAGAATTTTTGAGCCGTTTATACAGGCGGATGACAATACTACGCGCAAATACAGCGGCACAGGTCTTGGGCTTACCATAACCAAAAATCTTGTTGATCTAATGGGCGGTTCGCTTGAGGTCGTAAGCGCAGTAGGAGTCGGAAGCAAGTTCAGTTTTGAAATACTTTTTAACTTAATCGACATTCCTATAGATACAAAGCCGGAGGAAATCATTCCAAAGCAGCAGGAAAAACCCCTCTTTAAAGCGGAAATCCTGATCTGTGAAGATAACGATATGAACCAGCATGTGATCTGCGACCATCTTGAAAGAGTGGGGATCAAAACTGTGGTGGCGCGTAACGGCCGGGAAGGGGTGGACATTGTTTCGGCGCGGAAGAGAAACAAGGAAAAGCCTTTTGACCTGATATTCATGGATATACATATGCCTGTTATGGACGGTTTGGAAGCGGCGTTAAAAATATCCGAAATAGGGGTAGAAACTCCCATAGTTGCGCTGACGGCAAACGTGATGATCAACAATCTGGAGATGTACAGGACAAGCGGAATGGAAGGATATTTAGGCAAGCCGTTCACATCGCAGGATTTGTACAAATGTTTGATGAAATACATTGTCCCGTTAAATTATTCCGTTGTGGACAAGCTCCGCCAGGATGAAAACGATGAAAAACTGCAGGAGGTTTTAAAACTCAATTTTGTTAAAAGCAATCAAACGACATACGCCGGCATCAAACACGCGATAAGCGCCGGCGATATGAAACTGGCGCACAGGCTGGTTCATACATTAAAGAGCAATGCGGGGAATATCAACGAGATAAAACTGCAGAAAGCCGCAGCGGCAGTGGAGGTAATGCTCAAAGACAAAAAGAGTCATCTGACAGACGGGCTAATGGATATTCTTGATGCCGAACTAAAATTAGTTCTTGAAAAATACGCGCCTATGATTACCATTACCGAAGATACCGCGGCGGACACAATCAAAATTGTTGATAAAACAACGATAAGCGAATTGATCGAACGGCTGGAACCCATGCTTACCGTTCAGGACATGGCGTGTATGGATCTGCTCGGCGATATCCGCGCGATACCGGGAACAGAAGAATTGGTGCGGCAAATAGAAGATTTTGAGTTTGAGGAGGCTGTTCTCACTCTGGAAAAATTCAAAGAAAAGAGGCAAAACAATGAACAGTAAAAGCAGAAACAGCGTACTCGTTATAGATGATGAAAAAGCAAATATAATAAAGCTGACTCACATATTAAGTCCTGAATATACCGTATACGCATCAAAAAGCGGAAAAAACGGAATTGCAATGGCAAAGAAAAATTTGCCGGACATTATATTACTGGATATCCTTATGCCGGAAATGGACGGTTATGAGGTGCTTTCTATTTTGAAGAATATAGAAGAAACAAATAAAATCCCTGTTATTTTTGTTACAGGGCTGGGAGATGCCGCGGACGAAGAAAAAGGGCTGGCGTTAGGTGCAGCGGATTATATAAGCAAACCTTTTAGTCCCGTGATTGTTAAACTGCGGGTACAAAATCAAGTTAAAATATTGAATCTGATCGGCGAGATACGGCTCTTTGGCATAATAGACCAGTTGACAGGTATATCTAACAGGCGGAATTTTGATGAACGGCTGCGTTTGGAGTGGGAACACTCTAAACGGGATCAAACGGCGCTTAGTATTTTGATGATCGACATAGACAATTTTAAACCATACAACGATACATACGGACACTTGCAGGGCGACATGGCGCTGCAGACGATTACAAAAGTGATTAAGCAGTCGCTAAGCCGTTCAATTGATTTTGCCGCCCGCTGGGGCGGAGAGGAATTCGCCGTATTGCTGCCAAACACAAATTTACCCGGCGCTTCAAACATTGCCGAACAAATCCGCAAAACTATCGAGAGCACTTTGATTCCCCGCAGCAATGGTGAACCTACAAAGGTAACCGTAAGCGTAGGCGTTAATACCCATACACCCGATCCGGAGAGTTCCATACACGATTTTTTCGCCGGGGCAGATCAAGCGCTTTACGCTGCAAAAGGGCTGGGTAAAAACAGGGTTTGTAACTATAAGGACATAGGATAAAACAGCAGCATACACTTCTGCGCCGCAAGCCGTTAGTTTTAAAACTTCCTCATGGTTTTGGAGGAGGTTTCTTATACTTTCTGATAAAAATCGGATCAAAGTACTTTTCAATATCAATCTTGTTAACCAAATATTTAATAACAGCACGGTAAACAAGGAAAGAAATCGCAATAGAAATCAAAAAGATAAGAGTAAAGCCCCATTGCTGACCGGATTCCGGTACCAATTCGACAAGGAATCTTGCATAAAGTATTACAAGAACAACAAAACCCAATAGTGCAACAACGATATTGAATAATGTAGCTCCAAGTATAAAAAGTAAAGTGTTTAGTTTTTTATTCATCTATTTTTCCTTCATTAATTTTTTTTGGCGCAAAAAATATTGATATAAGCAGTAAAAGACAACATACTACAACAGCCGAGTCGGCTATGTTGAAGGTCGGCCACCGGTCCCAGCCAAAAAGACCGTAGATTCTTACGCTGATAAAATCCACCACGCCATCCGGGCGGAACATTCTGTCTATGATGTTGCCGATACCTCCGCCGATAATTCCCGCTGCAGCCCAGCGCTGAAGATTTGTAAAATCATTTGATTTAAAGTAGTACCACAACAGAAAACCCAAAACCACAAGAGGAATAACAACAAATGCAAAAGGTTTTAAAGATTCCGGGAGTCTTTCTCCAAGGCTGAAGGCAATCGCCTTGTTCCGCACATGGTAAATCCATAAAAACCCATTGTCAAAAACATCTTTAATCAGCCTCGGGTGCTCCGGCGATATTTTTACTATAACTGCCTTTATGATCTGATCTACGAGGATAACGATTGCTGTCAGCGAAAGCGGCAGCAGTTTTTCTTTGGCAAATGGCTTCATTTTATACTCCAAGCTAAATCACAATCCTGTCGGAAGGTCCAGAAATTCAGTTTCGATTTTCAACTCAGCGGCGCAATGACGCATAACGGCCTGGACACCCCATGTCTCGGTGCTGTAATGGCCGCCTGCAATCATGTTAAGTCCCGCTTCCATGCAGTCATGATAAACACTGTGGGAACTTTCGCCCGTCACAAATAAATCCACGCCGGCTTCGATGGCATCTCTTACACTTGACGCAGCGCCGCCGGACATAACTGCCGCAGTTAAATTTTCTTTCTTTCCGAAGGGGAAAACCCCAACGGGAGGCCTGCTCATAAAAGTAATCTTTTTAACAGCTTCTTCTATTGTTACAGGTTTTGGGAAAGTTCCCATGTAACCGATTTTCTTTTTTCCGCCAAAAGGTAATATATTCTCCAGCCCAAGAAGTTGAGCAAGACACGCATTGTTCCCAAATTGCGGGTGCTGGTCAAGAGGCAGGTGGACTCCGTACAGGCAGATGTTGTGATCAAGCAGGAATTTTACCCTCTGTCTTAAAACCCCTGAAATGCGGGACGGAGCGCCCCAAAGTAACCCATGATGGACAAAAAGCATACCCGCATTCACAGCGGCAGCCTGTTCAAATGCCTCCATGGAAGCATCTACCCCAAAGGCAATTTTACTTACAGGCGATCCGTCATTATCAACCTGAATTCCGTTAAGTGAATCATCACCTGAGACAAAGCCTTCTATATCAAGAAAGCTCCTTATAAAGGCATCAATTTTAGCCGTTGTATGTTCTTTAACCACAAATCAAGTGTACCTATAGAAGACAAAAAAAGCAAGGTGTTGTATAATAATGTTTATGGAGGATAAAAATGAATAGATTAGGCAGTATTTTGTTAAACATTGCGGTTGCCCTTTATCTCTTTGCAAACGGGGTTCTGGGACTCACAAACAGGAGCGGCGAATTTGAGACTATGATTCGTACTATTTTCGGCAGAGGCGACCTTTCCGGTATTTTGATTATTGTTCTTTCAGTCATTGCAATCGGAGCGGGTATCTTTTTACTTCTTGAACTTTTCAACATCAGTATTAAAATCACCGACTTGATTATTTTCATTTTTGTAATCGTGTGGGCGGTCTTTATCGTCATTGTTGACATAATTAACCCGCTTAGGAATGGAATTACTTTCCTGCCCTATCTTGTGCAATTGGCATCTCACCTGCTGGTTTTTGGTACGCTTATTACATTCTGCAAGAAATTTTCTTAAAGTTGTTTAACCGCAGAAAAACGGCTGATATCTTTATGATGTCAGCCGTTTTTTATTTATTAACAGATTTTATTTTATCGTATTCACCGTAAAAAAAGTCGTCAAGGTATGAATGTCCCTGAATAAATCTGTCCGGATCCATCACGCCGTAGTATGCCTGACTTGCTTTTTTTTCATGGTCGAACAATACATAGCTGTTTTGCAGGCTTGATCCGTATTGACTCCAGATAGTTATGTGATCAATATATTTTTTGTATTTATCGAACATTTTAAAAAGAAGAGCATACTGGTAACCTATCGAATCAGCCTGCTTTTCATTTAAAACAGCAGGCGCAAGAGCTTCGCCGCCGGGTGCATTGGATTGTTGTTTTAAATCAACTTCTGAATAACAGATACAATCCAAAAGACCATCATCAACAAGACTTGCAAAAAGAGCGACAGCGGCCTGACTTTGGCTCACAATATCGGAGGAAACAATATCATGCCCATGTATGCCAATACATTCGATCAAATTTCTGCCGTCATAAAGCGGATCTGATTTCCATGCTTCATTAAGTTCTTTAGTCATATTATAAATAATTTTTGCCTTTGAAAAAAGCTCAAGTTCATTGTCGTTAACGATAAGTATTGGAGATTTTTCATACACAAAATCATCAATACAGCCGTTATTGTCATGGTTATCCATTTTCATGTACCCGGGAACAATGGCAGGATCGTTGTAACCGGATTTGAATTTTGCCGCCATCTGTGCATTTGGAACTGCTATGTGCGCGTACTTAAAAATAAGATACATATAATGCTGCCGGATATCGTCATAATCTGCATCAGTCATTGCCATAAGCCACGAAGTATTTAATAAGGCGGATTTCCATTCGTTTGGATCATTTATATTAATCATGCTGTGACGGCTTTTTTGCATTTCGTCATTTATTACGCCAAACGAATGAAACGGTATTATTCCGCGTTCCCTGCATGAGCCGTATCTTTCGTCTGTTGTCATGAAGTGCCGCATTTTATGTAAAATATGATTAAAACAAATTCTTCTGGCAGTTTCCCTGTCGGTTTTTTGATACGGACCCGAAGCATTAACGCCGCCGGTGTAAAAAAGCCCGTCAGGATTCCAGTGCATGGAAGATATATTTTCAGGGATAATCTGCCTCATCCACGGCGGAGAAGCGATATTCCATACAAGATTTTGCCCGTGAATTTTTAATTCACCCGGGTTTCCGGTATTCAGGATTTTTAAATAAAAATCTGTTGGAAGATTCCACTCCGGTCCTTCATCGTATCTAAAAGGAAATTTAAGGAATTGATCCACAAGCCATTTTGGAGGCTTTAGGTGAACAGCCGGCATTAGATTATTTTCATGTGTTATAAGTTCAAAATGATAATCCATTATTGAATCACCGGCAGGCTCATGTGCAGTCGTTCCCATTAAAAAATAACCTGCATTTTTGTTGTATTTACTTTTGACAGGGGCAACCTCACGGTAATTTTTTGTATTCACCACATCGGGGATTGTACCTTCATTAGGATCGACTTGAGTAATTCTTATATTGCCAATCATTAATTGATCGCCGTCAACTATTGCACCTGTTTCTGTATGCAAGTCAAAATTAATATATTCCCACGTCCCGGAAGACACGGGAATTATCCTGCAGAAAGATTTTTTAAACCATCTTTCGCCCTTGTAAAATTCCATCCAGTTTTGCTTTTGATTACTGAGAATATCAAGATATGCAGGACGTATATATACTTGTGTTTTGTCAGCCCCCGGAACTCCAGCAGAACTCTGCGAACCTTCTCCGCCGGAGGAAGTTGACCATATTTCAAACCTCATGTATTTACCTGCGGCGCTTGCAGGGTAATAAAGATCGAATTCGATATATGTCTGATTTGTTATGGCGATAGCCGGGGTGATCGGCGCTCTCATACCAAACCCGCCAAAGCCTTTTCCTGCAATTGCAGGATCAAAATGAGAAGTAAGGAGAATAAGGCTGCCGTAATCAAACGGATTGTTAATTAATTCAAAACGGCTTCCGCTGTTGGGAAGAACACGCCCGTCATTTGTCCTCCATGACTTCCATACAGAAAAATTATTTTCAATGTCAAACTTGTAGACAATAATCCGTTTATTGTCTACTTTTGGAGCTTCGCGAAAATATGGATCCTGACAATTATAATCTTCCGACATCAGTTTACTTTATCATTATACTACAATATTAACCAGTTTGTCCGGGATTATAATAATTTTTACTATTTTCTTCCCATCGATCCATTTTTGTACATCCGGCAGGGCAAGCGCGTTTTTTTCAAGTTGATCCTTTGCAGTGCCCGCTGCGGCGGAAAATTTATCGCGGATTTTGCCGTTCACCTGCACTACAATTGTTACAACATCGTCGAGTGTTTGCGCGGGATCATAAGCCGGCCAAGCGCATTTTGAAACAGACTGCCCGTGCCCGAGCTTTTCCCAAAGTTCTTCGCCAAGATGCGGCGCATAAGCCCCCGCCATTATGACAAGCGGTTCCCACATCGCGCGGGAAATTTCCGGCAGTTTGATAAGCTCGTTCGTGTAGATCATCATCGCGCTGATTGCAGTGTTAAAATCCAAACTTGCAGTGTCGTCCGTAACTTTTTTGATTGTCTTGTGCAGAAGTTTCTGCAACTCTGCGCCGCCTGCTTTTTCGCTTCCCTCTTGTGCATCGTTTATCGGCTTTTCGCTGACTGCCCAAAGTTTTTCGAGGAAGCGCGATACGCCGACAAGACCTGTGGTTTGCCAGGGCTTGCTCACTTCAAGCGGCCCCATGAACATTTCATAAACACGCAGGGAGTCTGCGCCAAAGTCGCGGATTATTTCGTCAGGGTTGATAACATTTTTAAGGCTCTTGCTCATTTTGGCGATTACTTCTGATACTTCTTCGCCTGTCGCTTTTTCAACGAATGCGCCGTCGTGTCCTTTTTCGACCTGATCGGTTGGGACGAGGGTTTTATCTTTTCGCTGGTAGGCGAACGAAACAATCATCCCCTGATTTACAAGCCGCTGGAAAGGTTCGATTGTATTTACAAGACCAAAATCGAAAAGCACCTTGTGCCAAAACCTTGAATACAAAAGATGCAGCACTGCATGTTCCACGCCGCCGACATAAAGATCGACGGGCATCCAGTAATCTATTTTTTCTTTAGAGGCAAATTCCTTTTCGTTTTTTGGATCGAGGTAACGAAGATAATACCAGCAGGAGCCAGCCCACTGCGGCATTGTGTTTGTTTCGCGCTTTGACTTTGCGCCGCACTTTGGACAGGCGGTGTTCACCCAATCGTCAATTGCGGCAAGCGGGGATTCGCCCGTTCCCGTCGGGGTGTACGATTTAACATCCGGCAATTTGAGGGGGAGCTCGCTTTCCGGCAGCGGAACAATTCCGCAGACAGGACAATGCACAACGGGAATCGGCTCGCCCCAGTAACGCTGGCGCGAAAAGATCCAATCCCTCAATTTGTAGTTGATTGCTTTTTTTCCAATGCCCTTTCCTTCAAGCCATTCGGTGATTTGTTTCTTTGCCTCCGCTGTAGGAAGACCAACAAAAGCGCCGGAGTTTACAGAATAGCCGTCGGCAACTGTACATTCACTTGGCTCGCTTGAATAATCCACGTCCTTCTGCGGCTCTTGCGAAGAAACAACGCTGACAATCGGCAGATTGAATGTTTTTGCAAACTCCCAGTCGCGCTCGTCATGAGCGGGAACTGCCATAATCGCGCCTGTTCCGTAGGAAATAAGAACATAGTCCGCGATCCAAATTGGAATCTTTTGATCGTTTACAGGGTTTATCGCATACGCGCCGCAGAAAACACCGGTCTTTTCCTTTGCAAGATCGGTGCGTTCAAGATCGCTTTTTGCCGCCGCAGCTTCTATATAGGAAGTTACCGCCTGCCGTTGACCGGGGGCAGTAATTTTATCCACGAGCGGATGCTCGGGTGAAAGCACCATGTAGGTTGCGCCGAAAAGCGTATCGGGGCGTGTTGTGTAAATTTCAAGAGCATCATCGTAACCGTCAATTTTGAAAACAACGTTCGCACCTTCGCTCCTGCCGATCCAGTTTCGCTGCATTTGAATTACAGGCTCAGGCCAACCAAGTCCTTCAAGATCATTAAGAAGCCTTTCGGCATAAGCTGTAATTTTTAACACCCACTGACGGATGCGTTTTCGTACAACTCTTGTCTTGCATCGCTCGCACAGACCGTCCACAACTTCTTCATTCGCAAGACCGGTTTTGCAGGAAGGACACCAGTTTATCGGGCTGTCCGCTTCGTACGCAAGCCCTTTTTCAAAAAGTTTGAGGAAGATCCACTGCGTCCATTTGTAGTAATCGTCATCGGAGGTGATCACTTCCCTGTCCCAGTCGTAGGAAAAGCCGAGCGCCTTTATCTGTTTTCTGAAGTGATCGATATTTTCGGCAGTGGTTTTCGCGGGGTGAACGCCCATCTTGATTGCATAATTTTCCGCAGGAAGCCCGAAGGAGTCAAAGCCCATCGGGTGAAGCACATTGTAACCGTTCATGCGAAGATAACGGCAGTAAATGTCCGTTGCAGTATACCCCTCAGGATGCCCGACATGAAGCCCCTGCGCCGAAGGATACGGAAACATATCAAGCACATAGCGGCGCTTTTCTTTAGGGATATTGCTGTCTTCCGTCGTTTTAAACGTTTTGTTTTCTTCCCAATATTTCTGCCACTTGGGTTCGATGGTCTCAAAAGGATACTTCGCCATAATGTTGTATTATATTGAATTCATGTGATAATGAAAACAGCCTTAATTACCATTCTCTAGGTTCAAACCCGTCGGGAATATCCCCAGAGAAGCATCCCTAATAAATATTACCCTGTGTTCTTTATGTTTAAGTAATGGTCTTGCTGAATGTTTTCCTCAAGTATTTACGCGATCGCCTGTATTGTCGGTTACAGCATACGTTTTGGATTTGCCAGACAAAAGACAATTTACCTAAACGTTAAAACTGTTAACATCTTAAAAAAAACTAAAAAATCTTGTAAGCGCCATGCATACTCAACCCATATATATATGTTAGAAACTTCTAAAAAACTTGCTTAAGTTTTTTGAAGTTTCACAACCACATAACTTGAGTTATGTGGTTGGGGTGTAACCGCAAGCCTTTTCCGGCAGCCGCTTCCGGCACGCTGTACACTCAACATATTCCAAACAGGAGATAAAAATGGAAACTTCAAACCAGAAACAAGAACAAAACCTGAAGCCAAACAGAGAACACAAAAGCAGCGTATTCTCTCTGCTTTTCAGCGACCCGGACACCTTAAGAGAACTATACTCGGCAATCGAAGGAGTGCCTCTTCCGCCGGATATTCCCATCAACATCAACACATTAACCGACGCGCTTATCAAGGGCAAGATAAACGACATATCGTTTTTGATAGACAACCGGCTTATAGTGTTGATAGAACACCAAAGCACCATCAGTGAGAATATGCCTTTGCGAATCCTCAGATACTTTATAGGAATACTGGAAAGGATAGTAGACATGAATAAAATGTTTTATAAAAGGCAAATTAAAATACCCAGACCTGAGTTCATTGTTCTTTACAACGGCGAAAAACCTTACCCTGAAAGAAATATTATCCGTCTTTCTGACGCTTTCATGGACATAGAAGGGTTAGCGCCGGAAAGCAAAACATCACTGGAACTTGTAGTACAGGTATACAACATAAACCACGGGTATAATAAGGAAATCCTGCAGAAAAGCGAAACTCTTAACGGCTACAGTTTATTGATAGACAAAATAAGAGAGCATCAAAAAACCGGATTAACTCTTGCAAAATCGATAGAAACGGCTGTAAAATACTGTGTAGAGAAAAATGTTCTAAAAGACTTTTTGAAAGCCCACGGTTCGGAGGTGGTAAACATGCTGTTCGACAACTACGATTT
>Ga0099364_10002281_pt1 | contig 30688 bp, 27 predicted proteins | sample TergutTh196P3_FD_73070 | JGI IMG/M metagenome (GOLD analysis project Ga0099364, IMG submission 73070) | Microcerotermes parvus P3 segment gut microbial communities from Pointe-Noire, Republic of the Congo - Th196 P3 | ecosystem: Host-associated > Arthropoda: Insects > Digestive system > Gut ...
TACACTAAGCGACTCGATGAAGTTGAAATCGATGCCGCTAAGTTACACGGGGTAGCCGGAAACAGGCGTGCCCAGCGACTGCCGTGAGGGAATTCCGGTTTTATCCCGGAACTGACCGAACAAAAGGCGCATAATACGCCTGTTTCTGGCGGGGCATGAACAGTAGTCGCTAAACACACAATAGAAATAGACATGCTCAAAGCAATATAATGCCTGCTATAGGCTGAAAAACGCCTCCATACCGGGGTATTTGGCTGCATCTCCCAGCTCTTCCTCTATTCTTAGCAGTTGATTGTACTTAGCCACGCGGTCTGATCTCGACGGCGCCCCGGTCTTTATTTGGCCGGCATTAACAGCGACAGATATATCAGCAATCGTAGTGTCCTCGGTCTCGCCGGAGCGGTGCGAAACAACTGCCGTGTACCCAGCTCTGTGCGCCATCTGTATCGCGTCCAGCGTCTCGGTCAGTGTACCGATCTGATTGACTTTAATCAATATCGAGTTTGTAACGCCCAAGTCGATTCCCTTTTTAAGCCGATCGGTATTCGTTACGAACAAGTCGTCGCCTACGAGCTGAATCTTGCCTCCGAGCGCGTCGGTCATCATTTTCCAGCCTTCCCAGTCCTCTTCGGCCATACCGTCCTCAATGGAGATAATCGGGTATTTATTAACAAAATCGACCCACATATCGACCATTTCCTGCCGTGTCATAACGGTTTTTCTTTTGGGCAGATGATAGCACCCATCTTCCTCGTTGAACCAATCGGTCACAGCGGGATCCATAGCAATCATGAAATCTTCGCCTGGTTTATAGCCCGCTTTCTCTATTGCCTTCATAAGCGCTCCTAAAGCATCTTCATCGGCTGCAAGATCCGGCGCATAGCCACCCTCATCGCCCACACCTGAGGAAGGCACGACCTTTTTCAATGTGTGGAAGACCTCGGCGCTCATGCGCAGAGCCTCGCAGAAGCTTACGGCTGAAACTGGCATTATCATGAACTCTTGGATATCAACGCTGTTGTCCGCATGGGCGCCGCCGTTGAGCACGTTCATCATCGGAACCGGCAGCGTATTAGCCGCAGTTCCGCCGAGGTATCTGTAAAGCGGTATCTTGAGAGATTCTGAAACCGCCCTTGCGCAAGCAAGTGACGCGCCTAGAATAGCATTTGCGCCTAACTTTGACTTATTTGCCGTGCCGTCAAGTTCGATGAGCAACTTGTCGATTTGAGTCTGGTTCATTGCGTTTTGCCCAAACAACGCATCCGCGATTTCGTCATTGATGTGCGACACTGCTTTGAGTACGCCTTTGCCCAAATAGCGTCCCTTATCTCCGTCGCGCAGCTCACAAGCCTCAAATTGCCCCGTTGATGCGCCAGAAGGCACAGCCGCCCTGCCTACGGTGCCATCCTCAAGCCAAACTTCTGCTTCAACGGTCGGATTTCCCCGTGAATCTAAAATTTCACGCCCGGTTACATCAAGAATCTCCAAATAATCTTTCATAAATCACACGCTCCCTCTAAATTAATTAACAATCAGGGTTTCCCCTGTCATTGATTCCGGTTTTTCAATTTCTAACAGTTCGAGCAATGTTGGCGCTATATCGGCGAGACGACCGGGCCGCAACGATATATCCGCGCCGGAAATAATAAATGGCACAGGGTTTGTTGTATGCGCGGTATGGTGGTGCACACCGTCTTCAGAAAGCATTTTCTCGGCATTACCGTGATCTGCAGTCACAATGAGGTATCCGCCCATCTTCAAAACAGCGTCACGGATTTTTCCTATGCATTCATCAACAGTCTGCACAGCTTTGACAGCAGCTTCATAATCACCCGTATGCCCAACCATATCGCAGTTTGCAAAATTGATGACGACGACATCGTACTTCCCGCTTAATATCTCTTTGCAAGCGCCATCAGCGACTTTATGTGCCGACATTTCCGGTATGAGGTCATACGTCGGGAATTCCTTCGGGGATGGTATCAGGATACGCTCTTCGCCAGCAAAAGGCTGCTCGATCCCTCCGTTGAAAAAGAATGTTACATGCGCGTATTTCTCCGTCTCTGCTATCCTGATCTGCTGCAGTCCAAACTTGCTTATCGTATCGCCTAGTGTATGTTCCGGAAAGTGCGGAGGATATGCTATGGCGACTCCGCTGATTTTCTCGTCATATTGCGTCATGCATACAAATGTCACGGGAAAATATCCGTTTTTCCTTTTGAATCCGGTGAACTCCCTTTCTGTAAAGGCGCATGTGATTTCTCTCGCCCTATCAGGCCTAAAATTAAAAAAGACAACCGAATCTCCCTGCTTTATCATGCCATTTGGGTCGCAAATGACGGGCTTTACAAATTCGTCCATAATACCTTGATCATATGAACGCTGCATCGCAAGAACAGGGTCCGGCTCTGACACACCCTCACCAAACACCAATGCGTTATACGCCTGTTCCACGCGATCCCAGCGGTTGTCGCGATCCATCGCGAAAAACCGACCTGTAATAGTCGCTATCTTCCCAATACCAAGTTCATCGCATTTTTTTACGCAGGCCGCAATCGATTCCTTACCGGAATCCGGCATAACATCGCGCCCATCTGTGAAACAATGAATAAAGACCTCATCAAGCCCATTTTTCTTTGCAAGCTCGACAAGGCCGAATAGATGATCAATATGACTGTGAACGCCGCCCGGGGAAACAAGTCCCATAAAGTGAAGCGCGCTGCCGGATTTTTTACACACATTAACGGCTGAAAGCAACGCCTCGTTGCTAAAAAAGACCCCCGACTCGATATCTCGCGATATCCGGGGCAGTTCCTGATACACAACTCGTCCCGCCCCAATATTTGTGTGTCCGACTTCACTATTGCCGATCTGCCCCTCCGGCAGCCCAACATCCTCACCGGAGGCCGACAACACTGTGTTCGGACATGACACAAATAAATCATCAAGTACAGGAGTATCAGCATTCATAACAGCATTGCCCTGCGACGGCTCCGCAATCCCATATCCATCCATGATCACCATAACAGCAATTTTCTCTAAGATGTCAATCTCTCCTCTCTCCTCTAAGCTACTGATTTGCCGCATTGATAATAGCCGCAAACGTGACAGGCTTTAGCGACGCGCCGCCGATAAGCCCGCCATCTATATCCGGCTGGGCAAGGAGGTCATATGCATTTTTTTCATTCATAGACCCTCCATACAGTATCGACATCGCCTGCGCCGCCTGCTCGCTGTATAGTATGCGGATAACAGAGCGTATCACATTGCAGACATCCTGCGCATCTTCCGGCGTCGCGGTTTTCCCGGTACCTATCGCCCATATCGGCTCATACGCGATAATAATGTCACGTAAGCATTCCTCCTGCACACCATGCAATGCTGCTTTTATCTGCATTGCAACCAAATCGTTCGTAATTCCTATTTCCCTTTGATCCAAGCTCTCGCCAACACAGATGATCGGTCTGAGCGAATTACACAGTGCGCTTTGTATCTTTTTATTGACAGTCTCGTCCGTTTCCCCAAAGATGCTGCGCCTCTCACTATGCCCAATTATGACAAACTCTACCCCAAGATTATTTAACTGAGCTCCTGAAACTTCGCCTGTGTACGCCCCGGACTCGTGCTGGCTCATATTCTGTGCTCCAACGCCGACGCGGCTGCCATTAAAAGCCTGAATCGCAGCTGAAAGCGACGTAAACGGTACACACGCGACAGCATCGCACCAGTCATGAAAATCTGGTACAAGGCCATTCAACTCATCCGCATAAGACCTGACATCCGACGCAAGCAAATTCATTTTCCAGTTACCGGCAATAACTGTACGCCTAAGTTTCCTATTCATTTCAAACTCCTAACTCATGTCCAAAAGGCACGCTATGCCCGGGAGAATTTTACCTTCCAATAGCTCAAGCGACGCACCGCCGCCTGTTGACATGTGCGTTACTTTGTCTTCAAGTCCAAACTGGCGGATAGCTGCCGCAGAGTCGCCGCCTCCAATCACAGATACTGCATCCGCTTCTGCAACGGCATACGCGATGGAACGTGTTCCTTCCGCGAATTTAGGGAACTCAAAAACGCCCATCGGCCCGTTCCAGACTATGGTGCCGCAGGCCATTATTTCACGTATAAACGCATCTATAGCACGAGGCCCGATATCTAAGCCCATCATGCCGTCGGGGATATTATCGCTGTCTACCATGACAGGTTCTGCGTCTTTAGAAAATTCGGATGCCGCTACTGTGTCGTCAGGCAGCAATAGCTTCACGCCGCGTGCTTTCGCATCTTCCATCATCGCCCTCACAGCAGCGATTTCACTGTCCTCACAAAGTGAGTTTCCTATTTTCCCGCCCATGGCTTTGAAGAACGTATACGCCATGCCGCCTCCGATAATGATCACATCTGCTTTTTTAATTAAATTCCCGACAACGCCCAATTTGTCGGATACCTTTGCTCCTCCCAGAATTGCTACAAACGGTCGTTTTGGATTTGAAATGGCACCGCCGATATTATCAAGCTCGGATTTCAGCAAAAACCCGGATACAGCAGGCAGATAATGCGACACACCTTCGGTCGATGCGTGAGCGCGGTGTACGCTGCCGAATGCATCAGAAACGAACACATCAGCCATATCAGCCATTTTTTTTGCAAACTCCAAATCGTTCTTCTCTTCTTCTTTATGAAATCTCGTGTTCTCCAGCAACATCACTTCTCCCGGCTGAAGCTCCCCCGCCAGTTTCGTTGCGTCCGGCCCTATAACGTCTTTTGCCATCTTCACGGGTTTACCTAAGTGCTTTGACAGATTCTCCGCAACAGGGGCAAGAGAAAACTCCGGCTTAAACTCACCCTTTGGCCGTCCGAAATGAGAGCAGGCAATAATAGATGCGCCCTGTTCAATCAGGTAGTTTATTGTCGGGAGCGCGGCAGTTATCCGCGCTTCATCTGTGATTTCTCCCGTTTGCTTATCCAATGGCACATTAAAATCGCAGCGAAGCAACACCTTTTTCCCGCGCAAATCAATATCTGTCACGGACTTCTTGTTGTAGTTTATAATGCTATCGGCATTATCTGCTGTCTCGGTAAAACTCATCGCAACCTCCAAATCAAAAGCAGCTCACTTCATACTTTCTGACACTTGTTACTCATACTTTTAAACGCTACCTCCCGGGTACTCCGGGCTATAAGGGTCATACGGTTCTTCGGGATCATACGGGTCATATGGGTCTTCAGGATCTGTGGAACCATCCGGGTCTTCAGTGTCACCGGGTCCAGCCGGATCGCCCGGATCCTCAGGATCATCCGGATCTTCCGGATCCTCGGGATCATCCGGGTCTTCTTCCGATTCCGGCGGTATTAGGATAATCCTGTTTTGCACAAAATATACACTTCTACCCACCTGAGTCGTGCTGATCAAGTTGTCATCGCTATCGAATAAATGCTTAAACGTGTCCACCACATATCCTGTGGAGCCCTCGGTTAAGACCTTGGTTTCTCCCGGCAGTATGCTCTCGTCCTCGCGCATGACAATCTCTACAGGAGTCGAACTCATAATTATGTGCTCAAGCTGTATGTAATTATCGTCCTGCTTAGTCCCTATAAGCCTCATCGTTACGTTGCGATTGTTCTCGCTCATTTCGGTTTCAATTCTTATCGGATATTCTGTGCTGTTCCTGAACTTGAAATCGATATTCCCCCAATCTATCGTCGCGTCTCCTCCGAATGGTAAATATCCAACAGTCATTGTATGCGGCCGTCTCTCGACAACATCAAGATCCGCTTTAAGTACGCTGTAATAAAGAGTAGACGAAGTCTGGCATATCCCCCCTCCCGTTTCTTGGACTACTAACTCGCCAACATACGCCCCTGCCGGCAGATAGCCTCTTTCCGCTGTACGCTGTCCGACAACTTCGTTGAACGAGAACATGTCTCCGGGATTCATCTGTTTACCATTTATAGCAGATGAAGATAAAACAATATTATTGATCCTATTGCTGGAGCTTCCCGCTGTACTTGTAGTCGTTTCTGCCAGCACATCGCGAAAAAGCTTGCTTTCAATGTCTTCCGTCGTGATCTCCGGCTCTATCGCAATAAGTGGGATAACGACCCTTTCGCCCATTCCCGCACTATCAATCTTTATCCGCGCTGCGTCCATATCAAAACTGACGCCGGGGTAGCTCTCGGTAGCCGAAAATGTATCCGGATCGTATACCGCTGATATCGCTTCGACGCTTATGCTGTTATATAGTGTGTGCAAATCAATTTCTTGCGCAACAGTTACTTCAGGATCGTACTCGGCTGTCAAATGCGCCTTTTCTGCCATAGCTTTCATTAGCGTCGCTACTGCCAATACATGAACAGCGTTCTCATCAGCAGGAGAAAAAGTTATGCCTTTTACTATGATGATAGCATCATCATTAATATCTACAGCATCGCTGATGAGTTTGTCATTAAAGGTTTTCACATGTGCCTCTGCCGCGTCACGCACATATTCCTCATCGAATTTCGCAGTGCTTACATCGCTGAGCTCAGTATCCGTAAATAGAGATCTAATAAATGTTAGCTTATTTTCAAAGAACGATCCATCTCTACCATACTCAAAAGCTGCTTGAGCTGCTTCTTCTGCATTGAGCGACAAGCCTGCTGCATCGCCAAAAACTGAGAAGCTGCTGTCATCAGGGAATACTATCGTAGCAGAGACGCCGTCCGCATCGCTCTCGTAGCCCATATCTACGAGCATCTGCCTCGCCTCCTCAAAAGTCATTCCCGATAAGTCTACCCCATCCGCCCAAACATTAGGAAAAATCGTGTCTAAGCCTCTGACATAAAACCCTAGCGAGAAAAACGCTGCCGCCAGCACGACAATCACTGCTGACACGATGATTGCCGCCTTTTTTGCCCTCGACATCCGTTTTGTACTTTTTTCGCTTGTTTTCAAATTTACGTCTTTTGCTCCCGCATATCTCCTTGCAGCGCTTGCTGTCGTTTCCCGAGGCACACCGTTCGCCATCGTTTCCCGCCTTACATCGCTAGCAGTTGCCGCACGCCTCACATCGTTAGCTGACTCCTCACGCCTTGCGCCGTTGTCCGGAGCTACAGTCTTCTTCCTTTTTCTGCTGACCAACCTATAATTTGCCATGTACTTCACCTAAAATAATATAATATATAGAATACTTACCATCAACCCATCAACTGGGTATACGCTCTATGCGCCTTCCGCTGAATACACCCTCAGTGAGCGATCTTTTGTCGAACAATGTCATTTGGGTTTCTTCATCGGAAAGTGTCTGCCAAGGCCTTGTCACTTGTGTCCTCTGCTTTGTTTGCGCTTCAAGCAGTTCGCCAATCAAAGTATTTGAAAGCACAAAACCTTTTGGAGTAAATCGCCAACGCCCATCTTTATATAGCACCCAACCGTTTGTCTCATACTTTCGGAGCAGTTCCAGTATATAATCCATTTTTAATCTGTATATATTATAATACTCTTCTTCCGAAATCCCATCTATCGTCCTGAGCCTCAGCATCAGATACTCTCCGGCGTTTTCGAAATCCGACATCTCTTCACTGTACTCAACGACAGCTTGTCCTAAGTTCACGCGCTCAATATACTTTTCGACATCTTCTATAAAGCTGTACCTACATCTATCAATGTACGAATGCGCGCCCGGCCCGAATCCGATGTAGTCGTCACCAAACCAATATTTCATATTATGCTTTGATTCAAAACCTCTTCGCGCAAAATTTGATATCTCATACTGCTTGTATCCAAATCGGGCAAGCATTTCAATTGCGTATAAATACATATCCGCCTGAATGTCGTCTTCGGGCAAAAAAGGGGAGTCCTTGTATGCATAAAGCTGCGTCCCTTCTTCTATTTTCAACCCGTAACACGAAACGTGCTCCGCTTTAAGCGCGGCTGCCTTAGCAACTGTCTCCGCCCATGAGTCCTTGTCCTGAGAGGGTAATCCAAATATTATATCAACGCTGATGTTTTCAAACCCTGCTTGTCTCGCGTTTTTGACCGTCTCTTCAGCATCCGCAAAAGTATGCACCCTACCGAGGCTTTTCAAAGTTTTATCGTCTGCGCACTGTACACCCACCGATAGTCTGTTAAACCCTGCGCGCCTTAGCTTTATCAATTCATCCTTTGTAATATTGCCCGGATTAATTTCAGCGGTAACTTCAGCACTTAGAAGCACATGACCATATTTTTTCAGCGCATTAAACACACTCACCAGACGCCCTGCTCCATAAAAGCTAGGCGTACCGCCGCCAAAATAAACCGTGTCTATGAGGTATCCATCAAGCTGCGGCGAATACTCTTTGATGTGCCTTAAGACAGCAGAATGAAAAGCAGGTATAAGCTTTTCGGATCCCGCAAGCGAATAAAAATTGCAGTACGCGCATCTGCTTGCGCAAAATGGTATATGCACATATATTCCAACACGCTTATCCATAGCAGTACCTTTTTCCCCGCGATTCCCGCATCCAAAATTCTTTCAAAACGCCATTATTATGATATCAGAATTTCCATACTCATACAATAGTTTTAAAGTATGAAGATAAAAATTAACAATTATTCCTTTGATTTTTTAACATTAATATGTATAATTATTGCATCATTTATTTTACGGAGGAGTTCTAATGAGCATAAAAATTGGGATTACCGGATTTGGACGAATCGGCAGGCTTGTTTACAGGGCGGCTATTGAGCGCGGAATCGCGGTCGCAGCTATAAACGATGTAATGGAACCTGACTATATGGCGTATATGCTTAAATACGATTCTATCCATGGCACGTTCAAGCATGATATTTCATCTACAAAAAACAGTCTCAGCGTCGACGGTAAGGTCACAACGACCTACTCCGAAATGAACGCCGAGGCCATTCCGTGGCAAGACTGGGGCGTCGATTATCTAGTAGATGCAACCGGAGTTTTTACTACAATGCCGAAAGCATCCGCACACTTGAAGGCAGGCGTAAAAAAAGTTGTCGTAACATCCCCGTCTTCCGATATTCCCATGTTCGTCATGGGCGTAAACGAAGATAAGTATGATGTATCGTTGGATATCGTGTCCAACGCATCATGCACGACCAACTGCTTGGCTCCGCTTGCAAAGGTGCTCAATGACAAGTGGGGTATAGCATCCGGCCTTATGACCACGGTTCATGCTACTACCGCCACGCAGAAAACAGTTGACGGTGTTTCACTAAAGGATTGGCGCGGAGGCAGGGCTGCCTCGGTGAATATCATCCCCTCCTCAACAGGCGCTGCAGCCGCAGTCGGTAAGGTCATACCCGAATTAAACGGCAAGCTGACCGGCATGTCGATGCGTGTCCCTACAGTCAATGTCTCAGTCGTAGATCTTACCGTCAATCTCGAAAAGCCCGCAAAATATGAGGAAATATGCGCGGAAATGAAACGCGCATCAAAAGAAGAGCTTAAAGGTATACTTGCCTATACGGACGAGGCCGTTGTATCCTCTGATTTCAACGGCGACTCGCACACCTCTATTTTTGACGCCGCAGCAGGCATTCAGTTGACAGATACTTTCGTCAAAGTTGTGGCATGGTACGACAACGAATGGGCTTATTCAAATAAGGTCCTTGATTTGACTGAACACGTCTATAAAGCAAATAACAAGTGACAAGCAACAGGTAGGAGGAGTTTGGGGTTAGGCCTCTCTCTCCTCTCTCCTCAATTGCTCAGGTATTCTTCAATCTTCATTTTATCCTTTATTTCAAGGTCGCGTTCACCTGCAAGTGATTCGATATGGTGCGTAAGTTCATGCGTCAAGAGGTTTTTTAGATTCTCGCGCAGTTCCTTTCGTGTGTCTCCGCCATGTACGGCACGTATCGAGCCGTAATACAGTACGATATATCTGCCCATTTGGTCACGCCGATACTCTCCTAGTGTGTACAGACCACTATTCGGAGCAGCAACGCTTCGCTTTGTCTCCGGCAACAGGCTCACCCCCCCGTTTAGTCCGTTGAACACTTCATCGGGTAGTTCCTCTGCTATCTCATCAAGCATTTCATTAATATCGTCAATAGAAAACAATCCCATATCACCCTTTCGCATTAATCGTTCAACGTCTACAGTATACAATATACTGCGCAGTTTGTACATTCGTTAACTCCTTAACTTCCACATTTCTTATGATGCCCCGCCAGAAACAGGCGTATTATGCGCCTTTTGTTCGGTCAGTTCCGGGATAAAACCGGAATTCCCTCACGGCATTCGCTGGGCACTCCTGTTTCTGGCTACCCCGTGAAGTGTAACCTTATACCGAACTATTTGAAGGAGTCTATAATGAGAAAAACAAAAATTATTGCGACTTTGGGCCCTGCCTCCGATGATCCGGATGTTTTGAGCGCAATGCTCTCAGCCGGTCTTGACGTGGCACGTTTCAACTTCTCACACGGTGATCACCGGAGCCATAAAGAACGTGTTGACAATCTCAGAAGCATCTGTGTTAAGACTGGGGCGACGGTCGCGCTTTTGGCTGACACAAAGGGTCCGGAAATCAGACTTGATGTATTTCAAGGTGGTAAGGCAGACCTTGTTTCCGGGAACACTTTCACGCTTACATCCAGTTCGATAATCGGCGACGCTTCGCGTGCAAGCGTTTCTTACGCAGATTTACCGCGCGAAGTCTCTCCCGGGTCTAAGATATTATTGGACGATGGTCTCATAGAACTGCTTGTCGAGTCGGTTTCGGGGGTCAACATTATCACGCGTGTAATAATAGGGGGTACGATTACCGATAGAAAAGGAGTAAATGTACCCGGCGTCAGATTGGATATCCCCTTTATCAGTGCTAAAGATCGATCTGATTTGAGATTCTTCGTTGAAAATGAGTTTGACCTTATAGCTGCATCCTTTGTCCGCTCCGCTGATGATATCAAGGAAATTCGCGAAGAACTTCACCGTATTGATAGTGGAAATAAAATCAGAATCATAGCAAAAATTGAAAATGCACAGGGCGTTAATAACGCAGATTCCATTTTATCGGTTTCCGATGGATTAATGGTCGCCAGAGGCGACCTTGGCGTGGAGTTGTCATATGAAGATTTGCCGATTATTCAAAAGGAATTGATAAAAAAAACGATGCGCCAAGGGAAATCCGTCATAACCGCTACCCAGATGCTGGAGTCCATGGTTCACAATCCTCGCCCGACACGCGCCGAAACATCCGATGTCGCCAATGCCATATATGACGGCACCGGCGCTATAATGCTTTCAGGTGAAACGGCTATGGGCAAGTACCCTGTGGAGTCGATTGCCGCAATGTCAAGGATTGCCGAACGTATTGAGAGAGATATTGATTATCGTCTTCTTTTTGCCCGACGGGAACAAAATCCGGAAACATCAATAACAAACGCTATTTCCCACGCTACCGTTACAACGGCACATGACCTTCAAACAGCTGCCATCATTACCGTCTCGATGTCAGGTGACACGGCTCGTAATGTTTCGAAGTTTCGTCCACTATGTCCGATTATTGCATGTACCCCCGATCCCGTTGCTCAGCGTCAGCTAAAACTTGTGTGGGGCGTTACTCCGCTGCTTGCAAAAGAAGAGATTGATACAACAGCTTTGTTCAATCAAGCCGTTGATATGGCGCTAAACGGCGGATATGTAAAAGAAGGGGATCTCGTTGTGCTTACCGCAGGCGTCCCTGTTGGCCACTCCGGTACGACAAACATGCTAAAGGTACACGTCGTTGGCGAGAAAATATTGGTCAGTTAACTCCCGTCTTCTCACTCTCTTGCAACTTAAATCGCGCTTGTAAACACATCCCGCCGCTAGGTCTGCGCGAAGCTGTCACCTTTCCGCCTAACTCGCGAACTGTGTCTCTTACGATAGCCAAGCCAAGCCCGCTGCCACCCGCCTCGCGCGAGCGGGCTTTGTCTACACGATAGAAACGATCAAAAATGTGAGGTAAATCCTCATCCGGAACCCCTACACCTGTATCCTCTACCGTTAAAACGACCTCTTTTTCCTCAACAACAAGTCTGACGGACACATTTCCGCCAGGCTTGTTGTACTTTATCGCATTTTCAACCAGATTGAATATTACCTGATGAACGGCGTCTTCTGTAGCAAGAATACAACAATTTTCCCATAGTTCGGAATCAAGCGCCAGACCACGGCTTTTCGCAAGCGGTTGGAGCCTCCTCAATGTTGAAATTGCCGCGTCTCGTACATCAAAGCAGGTTTTCTCATCCGGGATTCTGCTGTCAAGCCTTGTGAGCGTCATAAGCTTTTCCGTCGTCCGCGAAAGACGTTCCGCTTCAGCCCCAATATCTCCGACAAACTCCTGCATCGTCACGCGCTCAATGTCCTCATTTTGAAGGATGCTGTCGCTTAGCAGACGTATCGAAGCCAGCGGTGTTTTCAGCTCATGCGATGCATTTGCAACAAACCTGCGTCTGACTTCGTCAGTTTCCCGCAACCTGTTAGTTAGACTGTTAAACTCGTCGCCTAGCAAAGCAAGTTCGTCTCTACCGCTCATATTAATGTGGTAGTTATACTCTCCTTCACGGACAGTTTTTATTGCATTGAAAATGCTCGTTATGCGCCGCATGACAGACCAGATGATAAACGCAACTATTACAACGGAAAAAAACGCGACAATAAGTGAGATATTCATCAGCGTTCTTTGCATATCAATTAGAATCATACCCTGTTCATGATCGGTTTCATGAACATATACAACCCCGATAGCAGCGCTTCTGCCTATAACTGGTGCAAGCGCACTGCTGAAGAATGAACCTCCGTAAAACCTCGCATAGGACAAGTCGAAGCCTTCCAACGACCGCGAAATATCCTCAGCTGAAAAGTCTCTATGCAAATAGTCTTCAGCTGACCCGTATAAAACAATTCCTTCGACATCTGTTATAACAATGTGTGTAACTCCGGCAACGTCCAGCACTTCCATGACCCTTGTCACATCCTCAAATGTGAGCACGTCAAAAACATCTTCCAGACTCTTTGTTATTACATCTGCCTGGTGCTGTACAAATGCCTGTTTGGATGCGAAAATCATATCTCTGGATGCCGTTATGAAATATGTATTCATGAGTACAAGCACGACAGCAATGAACGCCAAGTATGTCATGGCAAATTTAGTCCGTATGCTGCTGAAGAATCTCAGGCGTCTGACACTACCCTCTGATATAATACCCGACCCCCCATTTTGTCATGATCTGTTCCGGTTCTGCGGGGTTTTCTTCAAGTTTCTCACGAAGTCTGCGAATATGCACATCTACTGTTCTGATATCACCTTGATATTCATAACCCCATACTATATTCAACAACGTCTCTCTCGAAAAAACCCTGCCCGGGTTTTTTGCAAGAAGTTCAAACACGTCAAACTCCTTGGCTGTAAGCTCAACTAGCTCGTCCTTTTTCTTAGCTATGCGTTTTTCAGTATCTATCATGATGTTTCCAACGTCCAGAACTGTCCCGGTTACACTGCTGACCAGAGCTGAACGCCGAAGAAGAGCACGTATCCTTGCCTTCAGTTCAAGTATATTAAACGGCTTGGTAATATAATCATCTGCGCCGTATTCAAAACCGATTATCTTATCCATATCCTCACTGCGCGCAGTCAGGATAATTATAGGAATCGTTGAAAATTCACGAATACGCATACACGCCTCAAGCCCGTCAAGCTCAGGCATCATAACGTCAAGTATTATCAAATCGTAGACGCCGCTTCTGGCAAGTTCGACCGCTTCCAGTCCATCGTATGCAGCATCAACTTGGTATCCTTCATGCTCAAGATTAAACTTTATTCCCTTAACAAGCAGCTTTTCATCATCAACAACAAGTATCTTCATAATTCCTCATTTCTAATTTCTGTCTGTCACTAGTGCGCTTAATCGCTCTCCTCGTCTCCTGACCTTTGCTCTATAACACCTCTTCACCCCACTGTTATCTTATCCATTATTGCCTCAAACCGTTTTTCGCCAATCCCTGAAACTCGCTTTATTTCATCAATACTGAAAAAAGCTCCGTGCTGATTTCTGTAATCAACAATACGTCCCGCGAGTGTAGTGCCAATTCCCGGGAGGTCCATCAGCTCTGAGCGTGATGCTGTGTTTATGTTTATTCTTCCATCACCGCCTCTGGGGGTACCCAACGCTTCTCCGCCGCCGCTTTGTACTTCAATCGAAGGACTGCCCTCTCCTGTATCTTGTACAGTACCATTGCTTTCATCCGCAGTATTTATTGTTGTCGGATTTCCTCCCACGCTTGCCGGCACGTTTGGCACATCTCCGACTTCAGTTTGCCGCGTTTCACCATACTGCGACCCGGCAGTCACGATATTAACAGCACCCCTGCTCCCGGCAAAGTAACCTCCCATAAAACATATAAATGCGAATGTCAGCGCTATAGCTATAAACTCGATTCTTCTGAGTCTCATGATAGCACCCCCAAAAACCAAATTTCACATTTATTATGAATTGCTTTTTTCATACAATCCATGATATACTACCAAACATAAATAAATGGATGTTTTTCTCTTTACCATTGTAACACACCAATCGGGAGTTTTACACAAAAATGATAGTCAAAAACTTGATACTGATAATATTCATCATTATTGCACTGCTGTTTTCCCATATTCCCTTTGCCGCAGCATCCCCTCTCCAAAACATTGCTGCAACAGCAGCACTGCTTGCTGATGTTGACTCCGGAATGGTGTTGTTTGAGTATAATAAAGATATAACTCACCCGACTGATGCCCTTGTTAAAGTAATGACTCTGCTTTTGGTTATAACTGCTGTTGAAAACGGTGATGCTGATCCGGATGATTTAATCATAATGACGGAATCCGCATACTATGACATAGGCTACATGAGCACAACTCAGGACATTATGCCGGGAGAGGAAATGACCTTGCTGGATCTCATGTACAGCGCATATGTCGGCGGCGCTAATGAAGCATGCAACCTATTAGCCGAACATGTTGCCGGCAGCATAGGACGATTCATTGTGGACATGAACGCACGCGCAAAGGAGCTAGGTTGTCTGAATACAAATTTCACAAATACTCACGGTCAATACCATGACAGGCAGTATACTACAGCGATGGATCAGTTTATTATTTTTCGCGAGGCGATCAGCTATCCGCTTTTTCTCGAAATATCAAGTACGCACGTGTATGAAACAGAGATCACCAATATGTCCGGGTCACGCAGATTGATTAGCTCCAACTTAATGTTCAGCGCGAACAGCAAATATTACTATAGACCATGCACATCCGGTTTGGCAAGTGCTACATTTGAGGGTGGGTATTCTTTCGTGTCCCTAGCGGAAGCAAATGGGTTAACGTTGATCTGTGTTGTGCTCGGATCAGACGATTTTATTTATGAGGATGATTCGGTAGATTTGCGAAACTTTACGGAAACTCAACGTCTCTACGAATGGGGCTTATCACAATTCTCATGGCGAACCGTTCTTTCGTCTACGGACCCTGTAGGCAAGGCACCTGTAATGCACGGCGCAGGAGCAGATTTTGTTAATCTTATTCCGGAGTCATCCATAACGTTATTACTTGACAACGACATTCCGAATGAGGATTTTAACCCAATTGTCACTATTTATACGGTGGAAAGCGGAGAAACTCTTTATGCGCCTGTTTACGCCGGAGATGTGCTCGGCGAAATAATGCTTACGCGTGACGGTGTCGACTATGGTCCGATTCTCCTGGTTGCAAATACAGACATCGAGCTGCACCGTATGCAGTACATCAGAATGCAGGTAAGCGAAATGCTCTCCAGCCCGGCAGCGCGTACCATAATTTGGATACTTGTGATAGTTATTCTTGGTTACACAGCGCTTGTTGTTAGGTACAATGTAATCCGCCGCAAACGATTGCGCAAAATCTCCGAAGCAAAAGAACGGCTAAGGGAGGAGCGGCTAAAAGAAGAGCACCAAGAACTTATCAGGACTCAGAATTCAGCAGATAGAGATCATGGATCAGGGCGTAGGGAGCAGTTACCAAGGACCACGGAACAAAGATCAAGGAACAAAAACAATGACTCATGGCTTAAGAATCAGAGGCCAGGAATTAGAAATCAAGGAGCAAAGAAGACAGACCCGAACTCAGGGAACAGTGAGCAAGGAATGCGCTAAGTTCTTCTCTTAAACATTCTACTCTTAACTATGAAGCTTAGTCAATAATCGTATCAATATACACATTACATGTTCCTTTAATCACTCACAGCATCATGCATTTTATTTCTTCCCCGCTCCCTTCGCATCATTCATCAACTACAATAGGCCCCTGCCGCCACTCTTGTCCGCCGGATCGCTCATCTTCCCCTTGATATGCAAGTGTATAAAAATCAGTCGCCGCAGCTTCAATCGCAAACATCTCCGCAACACGTCCATGAACTTTTTTCGCGGATGCCGGTTTTGTTATTATTGGTAATTTCGCACTTTCACGCGCTGCTTTCAGCAGTTTTTTCCCTGTACGGTTCATCGCGAGTACCCTGATATACGGCGGCGGATTCTGAGTTGTCGCTGCTGTTATACCAAGGCACGCGCACATCATCATCCTGCGTATCCTTGACATTGCATATCTCTTAGTCTTAACACTTTCCAGCAACTTGGCAATTGTAGGTTCGTATTCGGCAAATCTCGAAAACCGGCGATCCAACCCCTCTGACGCATCGGAAAGTTTAAAATAATCAACTTTTGCACGCAAGCGTGATAACATCGCAAGCTCATATAACCTCATCGAAATCGGCCCTCTTCCTTCCGCAATCTCTTTTTTATACACACCTGATGCTGTGCACGGCATGAACGCCCAAGGCTCTTCACCAAGCAAAAATTTTTTCCTAAGCGCGGACGCAGAAAAGCCTGTATCCCCGTCGTGCTCTCCACCGATGCGTTTTATTGTTAACGGGCGTAACGATGACCTGTATGCGGTGATTGCTTTTAGGTATTCTATACCTAGTAGATTGTTCGGCGATTGCAACGCTTTCGAACGCGTTCCTAAAACTGTATCTGCAGCATATTGAAGTGCTGAGGCATATGGTATCCCTTTCCTCAACCCTTCTTTCACCAACTCATTTGCCCGCTCGGTTACAATTGCTTCGGCAATTTCAAAAAGCGCATCCAAATCGCCCGATTCACTGCCGAAAGAGATATAATCGCATAATCCGAGACTATCCAGAATGTGCACTCCTGCTGCTGCAAATCTCTCTGCCGATGACAACGCATATGGTGAAGGCATCTCCACAACAAGATCCGCGCCGCATCGTACTGCTGCCTCTGCTCTTGCGTGTTTGTTAAACACCGCAAAATCTCCGCGCTGTACGTAGTTCCCACTCATTATGCAAACAACAGCGCAGTCTGCGCCCAAAATGGATCTCGTTTTATTGACATGAAAAATATGCCCCATATGCAACGGATTGTACTCGCAGATTATTCCGACAGTTTTCATGCACTTCCTCCGTAGATATAATTATAAATATAGCTGTTTACGAAAAGCATTGATATTTACGTGATTATATATTACAATAGCACATAAACTGTTTCAAGTTTAGATATAATATTTTCAAGGGGTAATGAAATATGAATGTATTGGTTATCAACGCAGGGAGTTCTTCACTAAAGTACCAGCTATTCAACATGGATACAGAGGAGATTATTGCAAAGGGTGTTTGCGACCGCATCGGGATAGACGGACATTTGAAACACACACCTTCAATAGAAGGAAAATCAGTGTTCAACAGCAGTTTCCCTCTCCCCTCTCATGCCGAGGCAATCTGCGCCGTTATTGAGAAGTTGACCAGCGCAGAATATGGCGTTGTCGGCAGCCTTTCTGAAATAAACGCTGTCGGACATCGCGTCGTACATGGCGGACGCAACTTTTCCGAGAGCGTCCTTATTGACGATGATGTAATTGTGGCTCTCGAAAAGTGCGTTGCGCTCGCCCCCTTGCATAACCCACCTAATCTCATGGGTATTAATGCCTGCGGGAAAGCCATCCCTAATGTACCGCAGGTTGCGGTATTTGACACTGCATTCCACCAGACGACTCCTGAGTATGCGTATGTTTACCCAATCCCTTACAGATATTACGAGGAAAACGATATACGCCGCTACGGTTTCCACGGCACATCGCATCGCTATGTATCTGCCAATGCAATAGAGTTCCTAGGCGGAAAAGCAGAAGGGACAAGGATTATTACTTGTCATTTAGGTAATGGCGCGTCGCTTGCCGCTATTAAAGACGGCAAATGCGTCGATACTACGATGGGCGTAACTCCGCTTGAAGGATTACCGATGGGTACTCGATGCGGGAGCATTGACCCCACGCTGATTGAAGTAATAGCAAACATTGAGGGCGGTCTTACAATTAGCGAGACAATGAACATCCTAAATAAAGAATCAGGAGTGCTCGGTGTGTCAGGCGTCTCATCGGATTTCCGCGACGTTGAAACTGCTGCAGGTATAGACTTTAGTTTAGGGCGCAAACTTGAAGGTGCGCCGATCAATGACCGCGCAAAACTTGCGCTTGACATTTTTAACTACCAAATCGCCAAGTATATCGGCGCTTACAGTGCTATTATGGGCGGACTGGACGCCTTGGTTTTCACTGCCGGCGTCGGCGAAAACTCTCCGTACTCCCGCAAAGGGATTTGTGATTTGCTCGGCGGTATCGATATTTACCTTGATGTTGAGAAAAACGAGTTCAGGGACAGAGCTGAGTTGACGGATGTCACAGGGAAGGGTTCAAAGACAAAGATACTCGTCATCCCAACAAACGAGGAGCTTGTCATTGCGAGAGACACAGTAGCGATTGTTGGTAAATAGCGAAAATAGCGAAATAATTGTTGACATTTGCATCTGTGGATGATAGTCTATCATGGCCGCTTTGAATGGGCTTTATTTAAGTGTGGGGTGAAGTCTCCTCCGCCCACGAAAGCGAGTCTCAATTTAATATGAGGTGAATAACACGCATGACACACGCCATTTTTGAAACAGGCGGAAAGCAGTACAGAGTTAAAGAAGGCGACGTCGTTTTCATTGAAAAACTCCCTGCGGAAGCCGATGATACCGTCACTTTTAGCAATGTCCTCGCAGTCACAGACAGCGAAGAGTCGACAATCGGAACCCCATATGTAGAAGGCGCGATGATTGAAGCGACCGTCGTTAAAAACGACAAGTCCAAAAAAATAATTGTCTATAAAATGCGCCGCAGAAAAGGTTATCGCAGAAAACAAGGACACAGACAACCTTATACAAAGATTCAAATAGAAAAAATAACTGTATAGAAGCCACCAGTTAAGGAGGTGTTGATATGGCACATAAAAAAGGTATGGGCTCAACCAGAAATGGCCGCGATAGTAAATCCAAGCGCCTTGGCCTCAAGCGCGCCGACGGACAGTTCGTTTTGGCCGGCAACATACTCGTTCGTCAGCGTGGGACAAAAATCCACCCTGGCATAAACGTAGGTAAAGGTCGTGATGATACGCTCTTCGCACTCAAGAGCGGTAAGGTTCGTTTTGAACCAAAGGGGCGTGACCGAAAATGTATCTCTGTATATGAGGAAATTACTCAGTAAATAATCATTGGAGATGATGTAAGAATGCGCGTAAAAATTACATCCGATAGCACATGCGATCTTCCTCCCGATATAGTCAGCGAGTATAACATCGGGATCGTTCCTCTTTATATTATAAAGGATGAGAAACCTTATAAGGATCAACTGGAAATCACTGTGAACGATATATTCGAATATGTTGAGAGCGGCGTCGGCATGACTCGTTCCTCAGCATTGAATGCGTCTGAGTATCAGGATTACTTTACGCAATGGCTGAAAGAATGCGATGCGATCATTCACATCAGCATAAGCAGCTTCTTCTCTGTCTGCAAGCAAAATGCTCAGTTGGCAGCCGAGAATTTTGAAAACGTGTATGTCGTTGATTCATTGAATCTGTCAACCGGCAGTGGACATGTAGTGCTAGATGCCGCAATAATGGCTCAAAGCGGCATGGCTCCTGAACGAATTGTTGAGGCGCTTGAGCTTCTCATACCTAAAGTTGAGGCAAGCTTTGTTATCGGCACTTTAAAATACCTCAAAAAAGGCGGGCGTTGTTCAGCCCTCGCCGCACTCGGCGCTAACTTACTTAAGCTCAACCCGTGCATTGAGGTTGTAGAAGGAAAGATGGACGTTGGCAAAAAATACCGCGGTAATTTTGATAAAATTATACTCCAATATGTCGAAGACAAGCTCGCAGACCGTGATGATATTGATACTAGGCGGATTTTTATCACATATCCGCCTAGTATGAAAGATGAATTAATTGCAAAGATAGTAGAAAAAATAAAGTCATTGAGAGACTTTGATGAGATAATCAACTGTGAAGCCGGTTGCATTATCTCTAACCACTGCGGCCCAATTTGTGTCGGAGTGTTATTCTATCGTAAATAAGATTCTATAACCGGCGGGTACACCACGATTTCTACTTCTGTCCGGTTTTTGCCACAATACACGCATTTAAAATGCAATACAGACACACTAGCCGGTACAATACCGGCTTTTGTTATGTATGTTGTTAAGTCATTCAGCAAAATCCGAATTGATCAGCGCGCACAAAGTATCGACAGCCTCAACCTCATCAGGTCCGTCTGCGATAATGTTGATTGTAGAATCTTTCGCAACACCAAGGGACAATACACCTAAAAGGCTCTTTGCGTTTACCCTGCGTTCATCTTTTTCTATCCAAATACTGCTTTTAAACTCATTCGCCTTTTGGATTAGAAACGTGGCTGGCCTTGCATGAAGACCGATTTGCTTCAATATAGTCGCTTTATTCTCGTACATTGCCGTCCCCCTCATTTAACTGAGCATACAATAATCTACGCCCCCTGTATACTTTACCAAACACAAGTCTCAACGTCAAGAATCTTTTACGGAAAAGAACACCAAAAGTACATTATAAAAACACGATATTTTACTACAACTCAACTATTATCTGACGCTGTATCCCTCGCTTGTTCTACAGTTCAACAATTGTCACCCCGTCTTCACCTTCACCATATCGACCGAGCCTGTAAGACTTGATCCCTTGTTGTTGCCTTAGGCACTGATGCACTGCCTGCCGCATTGCTCCTGTGCCTTTTCCGTGTATAACTGTCACCGTTATCAATTTAGCAATCCGGGCATTGTCTAAAAAATGTTCTAAAATCGGGACGGCTTCGTCGGTCGCCATGCCACGTAGGTCGACTTCTGGTTTTGTTGCGAGCACACGCAGTTTCGCATCGGATTTCGCGAGTTGTTTTTTTATCTCCGGCTGCATTTCACTTTCTACAAGGCTCACCTCATCGCTGTGCACGGTTACTTTCATGATTCCCGCTTGAAGTGACAGCACCCCATCCGGACTGATAGAAATAACGTCTGCAAATGTGCCAAGACCATGCAGCCGAACTCTGTCACCAGGTACAATCTCTCGAACCTGCGCTGCTGAAAGATAGCTATCAGCACTATCAGACCGAACTCTTGAATGCTCGTTTTTTTCTAAGCTGTTCTCCGCCTCATTAAGTTTCCGGAATATTTCCGCTTTTTTCTCGTTTATTCTCTGCCAGTCAGCATCACTTGCTGCTTCTCGTCTTATTACACGCATTTCCTCTATTATGGATTCCGCAGTGTTTCGTGCGTCTTCCAGTATTCTCGCGGCTTCCCGTCTCGCGTTATCTGCTGCTTTTTCGTGCTCAAGATCGATGCGACTTTTGATTTCTTCCGCTTTCTGCCGGTCTTCTTCAGCGTCACGCAGGAGTTTTCCGGCTTCACTCCGCTCTCTCTCAAGTGAAATGCGAGTATTTTCAAGACTTGCAAGTGCATCTTCAAATGCGACATTCTCCGTGTTTACGCGGCTTCTCGCATCCTCAATAATTCCCTCCGGCAATCCTAGTCGTTTTGATATCGCAAATGCGTTTGATTTTCCAGGTATACCGATTATTAATCTGAAAGTCGGCCTGAGCGTTTCTACGTTAAACTCGCACGAAGCGTTTACTATCCCCGAAGATGTTACGGCATACGTCTTTAGTTCGGCATAGTGTGTGGTCGCGGCTATAAGCGCACCTCTTTTCCGAGCGTTTTCTATTATCGCTATTGCAAGCGCAGCGCCTTCAACCGGATCTGTTCCCGCCCCCATTTCGTCAAACAAAAGCAACGAGTTGGATTCGAAGACTTCCAGAATATTCACGATATTGTTCATATGTGATGAAAATGTTGATAAAGATTGTTCAATCGACTGTTCATCACCTATATCTGCAAGAATGCTAGAAAACACTGTAATAACGCTTGTATCTGCCGCCGGGATATGCAGACCGCACTGCGCCATCGCACAGAGTAAACCAAGAGTCTTAAGTGATACGGTTTTCCCTCCCGTGTTTGGCCCGGTAATAATTAGCGTATCAAACTCTCCGCCAAGCCATATGTCTATGGGTATCGCTTCTTTCTGTGGCAACAAGGGATGCCTCGCTTTTTTGATAATTACTCGCCTTTCCTCCGATATAGTTGGTTGTATTGCATCGAGCCTATATGATAATTTTGCTTTAGCAAAGATAAGATCAAGGGCCGCAAGTATTTCAAAATCATTTACAATGCTCTGTCCACATTCGGCGACCTCCGTTGATAATTCTCTCAAAATTCGCTCTATCTCATCCTTTTCTTTTGCCGCATACTCGCGCAGTTCATTATTTATTTTCACTACAGTCAATGGTTCAATAAAATGTGTTGCGCCGGATGAAGATATATCGTGTACAAGACCCGGAACTGAAGATTTATGCTCCGCCTTGACCGGAACGACATATCTGTCGTTCCGCATCGTAATTATCGGCTCTTGCAATGCTTTTGAGTAAGCCGGCGATGTTATGATTTTATTAAGCGCCTGACGAACTTTATCGCTGGAAATACGCATATGTCTCCGTATATTCGATAACTCATTGCTTGCATTGTCAGAAATTTCGTCTTCCGTTACAATAACTGAGGATATTTTATTTTCTAGATGCTTATTTGAAATGAGCGCATGGAATAAATAGTCAATCGCAGTTTTGACGCTGTCGCCTTCACCCCTTTCCTTGGATGAGTAGATTACCGCTGCGGCGGATGCGCGCAAGAGTGCAGCTATATCAAGCAATTCTCTCGTATTTAGCATCCCTCCTAAATCAGCGCGCTTAACTGTACCGCGTATATCTTTCACTCCCGAAAATGGCGGACTGCTTCTAAGAATCATCATATTCTTGGCTGCTGTCGTCTCATCCAGCCTGTTTTTCACTATATTACTATCACCGGACGGCCTTAGCTCACGTGCTGCGTCTTTTGCCGTTTCACTAACAGCCTCACCTGCCAGCACATCAAGAACCACCGGCAACTCCAATATTCTGAGTGACTTTTCATGTAAATCCATAACATATCCTCTGGACAGCAAGTATCCTAAATCCTAATCCCCTTATAAAACTCAAGCGTTTTGAAGCGCCGCTCTAATTGTGCAAGAAGATATCCTTCAGCCGCTATAGCAATCTCGCGCTTAGCCGCATCACCAAGTGAAAACGAAAACAATTTTTTCGGATCACAGCTAATAATGTATCTAGCAGCGCTCAAAGCACTTCGGCTCAGTACCACTCCGTCTGTCGGCACACAATCCATACATGTTAACTTCCCTCCGGAAAGATTTAACAGCGCACACTCCATTACCTCTTTACCGCATATCGAGCAATGCGAAATCAGCGGCGCAAATCCAGAAACTGCCATTAACCGCAACTCAAACGCAGGCTTAATGTACGAAGGTTCTTTGATGCCCTCGCTGAGCGCAAATAACGCATTTAAGCACAGTGGTAACAGCTCCGGATTTGGACTGTCTTCATCCGCTACTGCCTCTGTTAACTCCGCAAAATATGAACCAAGCGCCATGTGCGCAACATCATTTTGCAAACCGCGAAATTGTTCAATGCTCCGTGCTTCGGTCAGTGTCCACCTGTCGCGGCTCGAAAAAAGCGTTATGTCAGAAAAAACCAGCAACTGTGTTGCTGCAGCTAGTTTACTGTTCCGCCGGAGCGCTCCGCGGGCTGTCACAGTCAACTTACCTTCATTCGCGGTAAGCACAGTCAGTATTTTACTTGATTCCTTATACATAGTCTCACGAAGCACAAGACCAGTTGTATTAACATACATATACTATTATTACCCTTTAATATAGCCGAAATTCTTAATCATAGTTTGACTGTCACGCCAGTTCTCTTTAACTTTTACCCACGTTTGCAAAAAGACCTTAGCTCCCATGAACCTTTCTATATCTATTCGAGCTTGCTGTCCAACCTTTTTTAGCATCGTTCCGTCTTTACCAATAATCATACCCTTATGGCTCTTCTTCTCGCAATATATCGTTGCATCAACATCAATGATCACAGTTTCACGATCCTCATCTCTCCATTCTCCATTCTCCATTTTCCATTCATGAGAATCCGCGCCCGCTGCTCGTTCAGAAAATTTTGTGATCTCAACTGCCGTTCCATGCGGTATTTCACGCTCAAGACAAATTAAAAGCTTCTCGCGTATAATCTCCGCGATTATCTGCTTTTCCGGTTGATCAGTCGTCATATCCTCCGGAAAAAGCTGCGGACCTTCTTTTGCATATTTCTCAAAAACATCAAGCAACTGCGGTATTCCATTTCCCGTTTTTGCTGATATCGGTACAATTGCGTCGAACTTAAAATACCGTGAGTAGCGCTCGATTATTGGCAATATTTGGTCGACTCTAACCGTATCGACCTTGTTTATCACAAGCATAGACGGTACGCCGGATTTTTTTATGTAATCAATTAGCAGTTCCTCTTGCATGCCAATGTTGTCAACCGGCTCAACGACAAGCGCTGCTGCGTCAACATCGGCAACGCTTTCCTTAATAACCCCAACCATATATTCACCGAGCCGTGTCCTTGCCTTGTGAAATCCCGGCGTATCAAGCAATATTATTTGTGTATGATCACATGTAAAAACCCCAAATATTCTATTTCTAGTCGTCTGTGGTTTTGGCGACACAATCGCAACCTTATCTCCTGTAAGAATATTTGTAAGTGTTGATTTCCCAACATTCGCTCTGCCCACAATCGCAATCATCGCAACTCTATTTATCATATCACCTGTCACCTGTCAATTATTGTCAAGTTCTTGAATAATTTCTTTCTCTCGTTCCCTCATAAGATTTTTATCTTCCGCCTCGTCTATGTGGTCATACCCAAGCAGATGTAAAACAGAATGGACGGTAAGATATGCTGTTTCGCGCTCGCGCGTCTGCATATGCTCGCGAGCTTGATTCACAACTCTCTGAGCAGACATTATTATATCCCCTAACGGCACATTCCCTGTCTCCGGATCAACTGATTTAAACCCATGGACAGCCCATCCCGCTACGGAAAACTCTTGCAAAGGGAACGATAACACGTCGGTTGGCTTATCTATCCCACGATACTTGTTATTAATCTCACAAATTCCCCTGTCATCCGTTATCAGTACGCTTACTTCGCAAGCGGAATCCACACCCTCCATGTTAAGCGTTTTCCGTATGCACCATTTTATCAGCGGAATTGATAATCGGTCACAATGCGGTACCCCGCTATGACGGGCATAGATCCGATGATTAATATTAGACTCGTTCATTATTCTCAACTCTCAACTCTGACGCTTCGCGGTGTGTGCTCCTTGTCCCTTGTTACCGGTGTGCTTTTCACGTTTCTCATATGCCTCAATAATCCTAGATACCAACTCGTGTCTGACGACGTCAGCTGAAGTAAGGTTACATATTGCTATGCCAGGTATACCCGCCAGCACTCGCATAGCATCTCGCAATCCACTCGTTTTATCCGGCGGTAAATCTATTTGCGTAATATCACCGGTTATAACAATTTTTGAACCAAAGCCAAGACGAGTTAAAAACATTTTCATCTGCTCCTTCGATGTATTCTGCGCCTCGTCCAGTATGATAAATGAATCGTCCAGTGTCCTGCCGCGCATATATGCCAATGGTGCAACCTCGATATTACCACGCTCCAGATACTTATTATACATATCCGCACCCAAAAGTTCAAAAAGCGCATCATACAGCGGACGAAGATATGGATCTACCTTGCTTTGCATATCACCGGGTAGAAATCCGAGCCGTTCACCCGCTTCTACAGCCGGCCTTGTAAGTATGATTCTGTTGACCGACTTTCCGCGAAAAGCCGCTACCGCTGCGGCAACTGCGAGGTATGTCTTCCCCGTTCCTGCAGGCCCGATAGCCAGCGTCACAGTACTGTTCATGACTGAGTCGATATACTTTTTTTGTCCAAGCGTTTTGGCTTTGATAGGCTTTCCTTTTGCCGATATACAAATTATATCTTGAGTTATTTCGCCGATTTTTTCTTCCTGCCCATCTTTCACGAGGCTTAGGATATACCTTACGCTCCTTGCGTCAATTTGCTCCCCTTTAGCGGCAAGCGAAAGCAGTCCGGTTATTGCCCGCTCGGCATAACTCACTTTTTCCTCATCTCCGGAAATGTTCAGTTCGGAATTCCTATCTGTAATCCTCACATTGAGCTCATCCTCAATAATCCGGAGATTCTCATCAAATGACCCGAATACGCTGATAATATTTTCAAGCCTGTCAACGCTCATAGTTTTTTCGCTCATAATTTCCCCAACTCCTAGCTCCCCTCAACTCTGCTGTAGCTGCGTCACTAATTTTTCATCGGGCGTAACAATTATTGTCTTATAATCTGTGTAGGTAACCATGCCGGGACGGCTACCCGGAGGCTTTTTTACATGTTTTACAAAAGTATAGTCTACAGCAACTTTACCTCCTGCTCTCGCGGAAGAATAATACGCAGCTATTACAGCTGCCTCATACATCGTTGTGTCGTCGGGAATCTCCCCTCCGCAGATGATAATTACATGTGCGCCGTGTATCTTCTGTGTGTGCAGCCAAATGTCCGATTTTGACGCAATTTTCAAAGTTAGCTGATCATTTTGTGTATTATTCCTGCCTGCAAGAATTCTTAACCCTGTTGAAGACTTAAATTGTCTCAGCGTTGATTCCGCATTATTGCTCTTTGCGTTCTTTTCATTTTTCTGCGCTTTTAAATAACCTGTCCGTACAAGTTCATCGCGAATACTAAGTACATCGCTTCCGTTTTCAGCGAGTTCGATTTCGTCAAGGACGCTCTCAAGATAACTTAGCTCGCTTTCAGCAAGGCGTATCTGCTCTTTTAAATACTTCTGTGCGGTTTTCGCTTTCGTATACTCTTTATAATACCTCGCTGCATTTTGCTGAGGTGTTTTGTGCATATCCAAAATGATTCTGCGTACAACGCCGTCCTCGCGGAAAAAATCCTGAGCGGTCAGTACGCTTTCCCCTTTTTTCATAATATGCATGTTAGCTGTGATAATATCTCCGTTCTCGCGCAACGTCTCCCGCTCCTCGGTCTTCTTCAACTCTTCCCGTTGCGCTGTAAGCTTGCGAATAATCCTGTCACGCGCTGTCTTTACTGTTTTCGTTATAACTGATGCTCTTTGCCGGAGACGCTCAATCTTCGCTTTTTGCGTATAAAAAGTATCAAGCATCGCTGAAAAACTTTTCTCACGCACAACATTCAACGCGCCATCATATTGCATTATTCTCGTGTAGGAAAAATCAATTGGTACACCATCTGCGTCGGCTATTGTCCATGGTTCGAATCCTTCCATGTTTGCAGCGAATACTAGTTTGAAGAACTCGCTGTGCAGCGCAGCTCCGTCATCTTTTATTTCACTTATGGGAAAATCTGTCTCGCCATAAGCACGCCATGATAACTCGCGGCAAATCATTGGTGATAACGCGAAAAATTTTGACAATAACCATTTGTCAACTGTCGTCTCAATAGATAATTGATATGCCGACTGCCATTCATCGAGTGTTGTTTTTAGCGGATCTAGTTTGCCTTCCTGAACTGATGGCGTACAGTATAAAAGTCCCGGCAACACCGAACGTTTATCCGTGAACTCTCCTCCAATACGACGCAGGCAGTCGATAATTATTGTGTCATTTCCGGTAAGAATTATATTTGATATCTGGCCGATTAGCTCTATGACCAGTTGTTTTTCAGATAAGTCGCCCAATATATCCGTAGCCAAGAGCTTGATTTCCAATACGCGTTCCGCAGGCGGTTGCGTTATAGATAAGATTCGCGCACCAATAAGATGTTTCCGCAGCAACATGCAAAACATCGGTGGTGACGCTGGATTTTCGAATTGATGTTCAGTCAGATGTATGCGTGCACCACCCGATCCGGCAGATATCAATAGTCTACACGATGCACCCATTCCCCTGAGCGTCAGAATAATTATATCACGCTCCGGCTGTTGCACCTTATCTATTTTCATCCCTACAATACGCTCAGACAGTTCTTCCCTGACCGCAGCAAGGCAAATTGCATCAAGCGGCATTAATACTCTCCGTTACTTGTTACTTGTTATCCACAACCTTCTCAAACAGCTCTCCCAACCGCTTTGACTCTCCTTTCAGGTATAAAAACCCGAAAAGTGTTTCGATGCCGGTAGCCGCATGGTATTCTTCATAAGTTGAACTACGCGGAACAGAATTCGCATATGCATTCCGACCGCGCTTGTAAACCGCAAGTTCCTGCTCACTCAGTTCCGGCAACATTCGTACCGAAGCAGCTGCCTGCGCTTTTGCTGACACAAACTCAACAGTTCCGCCATGTAAATTCTTCGCTGTAGATACCCCTTGCGTACACAGCCAAGTGCGTACCATAAGCTCAAAAACAGCATCCCCGACATGGGCAAGCCCAAGCGTAGATATGCCTCGGAGTTCATCATCCAACTCCGGTCTTAAAAAATCCTGCAACTCCTAACTCCTTACGCCTACCTCATTGCTCTACCTCTACAGATAATATAACACCGCAAAGTCCCGTTGCTTCGCTAAACTACACAACCTGCCATGCACAGCCGAGCAAATCTTCGCGCAGCCATTCGTGGCAGGTTATAAAGCTGTTACTAAGGCAAAACTAATGTACCCTTGAAAAAGTATTTACTCTGCATTGATCTATCCTGTTACTTAGAGTTGAAAATCTTGAATATCGTATCAAACGGATCCTCTTCCTGTGGCGGCGGTGGTGGCGGTGGTGGTGGTGGTGGCGGTTCATCTTCAACGCTTTGCGAGACATCCCTTGATTTGCTTTCGGGCATACCGGAAAATAAAGTTTGCTTGCCTTTGGCAACTTCAACAGCTTGGCTGTCTTCAAATCGCGTGGCAATTACTATGACTCTCATCTCATCTTCCATGTCTTCGTCAAACGTTGCCCCAAATATGATGTTAGCGTCATGGTGTGCAGCTTCCTGAACGAGACTCGCCGCAGCCTCAATGTCGTCCAATCCAATATCAAGCGAACCGGTGATATTCACGAGAACACCGCGAGCTCCATCAATCGAAGTTTCCATAAGAGGGCTTGTCACAGCAGCACGCGCTGCCTCCTCAGCCTTTCCTTTTCCCGCAGCATGACCAACTCCCATATGAGCATATCCCGCGTCCTTCATGATCGATGTCACATCTGCAAAGTCAAGATTAATGAACCCGGTATTTTTAATAAGTTCGGAAATACTAACGACAGCTTGATGCAGCACGCTGTCCGCTATTTCAAATGCATTGGCAAATGTTAGTTTTTGCTCTGAGACGCTTTTTAACCGGTCGTTTGGAATAACGAGCAATGAATCGACTTTAACAAGCAGATTTCTAATGCCTTCTTCAGCTTGTTCCATTCTTCGCTTTCCTTCAAAGCTAAAAGGTTTTGTAACAACACCTACCGTGAGCGCTCCTGCCTCTCGCGCAATGTCCGCAACAACAGGCGATGCTCCTGTGCCTGTACCTCCGCCCATACCTCCCGCGATAAAAACCATATCTGTGTTCTCAATAGCCTTCGCGATATTATTACGGCTTTCCTCTGCCGCTTTTTTACCAATTTCCGGATTTGAACCTGCCCCTTGCCCCATGGTAAGTTTTTCGCCAATTTGGACTTTAATGTCTGCGTTAGAAACAGACAGTGCAGGTTTGTCCGTATTAACAGCGATAAACTCAACTCCCTGAGTCCCCGCAGAGACCATCCTGTTGACAACATTGTTACCTGCTCCCCCTATACCGGCAACCTTTATAACCACAACATTGTCAGGACCGCTTTCAAATGAAAACGACATGTTCGAATCCTCCCCTTTTAATATATTTGAGATTTTATACTCTTTTTTTACTCAGGTCAATACTTTGACCGATTTTTTCCTATTTCCTTGCTGTGTGACGAGCAATAACAGATTGTTTTTCATGTTTACCGAACTTACTTTTCTCGTGTTTGCCGCGTTTGTTTTTCCCACCTCTCAGTGCCGCACCTATTGCCAGCAGATATATACTAATGGTGAAGAGGAAGAACGGTGAAATCCCGTCTATTCCTGTCTGAGGTAGGTCACTCAATGGCACGTCCCCATCAAATACCTCTTCAGGCGGCCAATCGACAAGCGGTATCTCTGGATCCGGGACCTCCGCGGGCAGATCTGGTGGTAAATCTGGCGGAGCCGGAGGAGGTTCTGGCGGTGGTGGCGGTGGCGGTGGTGGCGGTGGCGGCGGTGGTGGGGGCGG
>Ga0099364_10002282_pt1 | contig 30686 bp, 25 predicted proteins | sample TergutTh196P3_FD_73070 | JGI IMG/M metagenome (GOLD analysis project Ga0099364, IMG submission 73070) | Microcerotermes parvus P3 segment gut microbial communities from Pointe-Noire, Republic of the Congo - Th196 P3 | ecosystem: Host-associated > Arthropoda: Insects > Digestive system > Gut ...
GGCTTTTATCGAAACCGCGTTGTCAATGGTTGATACTCGCGAGACCGCTCTGCCGCAGATACCACCCATCGCAACATACGCTGTGTTTGAGTCCGAAACCGTTATTTCACCGTCATTATAACTCTCGGAAATCAATCCGTTTGCCCCGAAGGTACCAACGATACCACCAACAGATGAGAAATTCTCGCTTATATCACCATCGTTTTTGTCGTCAAAGCTGATTGTGATATCACCCTCATTATATGAAGCCGATATAGTGACCGCGTCAGGATTAACGGCGTTAATATCGTCAATAATACCAACTATCCCACCACCGTGTACGGAGTTGAATGAATTATGTATGTCTGAGGAATCGCCGGAAAGCGAAACCGTGACATCACCCGAGTTGATACAATCCGTTATGCTGACCGAAATGGTGTCGGCTATGCCTCGTTGTTGTATTCTCCCAATTATCCCGCCGCCAAAGGTTGTTGCCCGCACAGCGGCGGTATTAAGGCAGTTAGACAATGATATATCTGCCGCAACAGCGTCAATTATTCCAACGATCCCTCCGCCGGTTTGAACAGGATTTGCCGTGCCGCCTATTTCGCCTGTGTTATAAGCATTAATGATAACGGCATCACTAGACCACAACCTTCCGCATATTCCACCTGCGCTGAATGATATGCCCTGACCTGCCGAATTAACACCAAAGTTAAGAATACTAAACTCATTATATGAATTATAAATACCGCCTTTACCGGCAAACTCACCAACAATACCACCCGCTGACGGAGTCGCGTCTGATACTATTTCAGGGTCGGTTTGAACGGCTCCGATATTAAAACAATTTGCGATAAATCCGGCACTAGCGCTAGAACCACCCAAACTGCGGAAAGCTCCCGCAATTCCGCCCGTGTCTCCGTTTGAATAAACAGCAGCTTGATTATAACAATAGGTGATTGAACTTGCGGTCGCATTACTGCCGACAAAGTTGCCGACAATCCCACCGGCATTTGAAACGAGGTCTGAGTCTGATGTCACGCCGTTCGCGGAAACAGAGGTTCCAATAACATAGCAATTACTAATTGATCCCGATGCTCCCGCTCTGAAATAACCGACTACTCCACCCGCGTGTGAGGCTCTTGAAGTCGAGCTATAGATATCGCCGCCCCGCACTCCCAAATTTTTGATTGTCGCGCCGTTTGTGTAACCGAAAAGCCCGGCGTATTCTCTGTTGTCGGTGACAGGGACATTGATCCCCCTAATCTCAAATCCCTGACCGTCAAATGTGCCCGTAAATGCATTACCCATCGCGTTTCCGATAGGCTCCCAAGCCCCGCTCAACGTGATATTATCCACCAAGACATACGAGCCACTCATGTTGTCACGGATATTGTTTAGGTCCACCGCACTTGTTATTTCGGTCGCTGCCGGGTCGGGCGGGCTTATTGGGGCGAGGAATTTGCCGTCCTCTCCATATAACGGTTTCAGATAAGAAAGATAAGATATGACATCACCCTGCATAGGTGGTATATGTTCATCCGCTAAAGCTGTTTGCGTGTTGCGAAAAGCAAACAGCGACATCAACATACATAATGTGAGAATTGTACACAGCAGTCTTTTAGTCGCGATTGAGAGTTTTAGTATTTTCATTGATATTGCCTCCTTATCACTCTTACCCATAGAAATACTGATATCGAAAAAAGTATGGCAAGGGTGATAACTAGCCATGTGTCAGAGATGCCTGTTTGCGGAACCTCACCGAAATCTTCCGAATCGTCGGAGCCTGAACCGGCATCCTGAACGGGTGGGGGTTGCGGCACGGGCGCGGGCGTTGGCGTGGGTGTAGGCGGATCATTTAATGGCACATCGGGAGTACCGATAAAACCTCCGCTGCCACCCGGGCCGGGGTCGGGGTTTGCGGGCGTGGGTGGCGTGGGGATGGTTGGGGGCAGGGGTTGATTGCCGGATCCTGCCTCATAAATATGCACACTGCCCGAATATGTAAATGCGTCTCTCAAAATATTCCCTTCCGCGTCTGCGGGGGTGCCGTCCGGCGAAGATGTGAAAGACAATCCAATCGAGCTTGTGCCAAGCGGGGCAGTGGATTTTACATTAAATGTCACTTCAGCAACAACTCCCGTGCCTTGCCAGTTTTCGCTGTTTGGATTTATGAGGCTTATCCATTGCGTACCCGGCGCTGTTGTGAGAGCGAATTGGCTGCTGAGCGGCATAGCACTTACATTACCCGTAACGCCGGTAATCTCCAATGCGTTTGCGTTATATGATACGACCAAACCCACAGCCGAAAAGCCGGGATTTGGCGCTACAGAAATCGGTACTGTGACCGTCCCCCCTCTCTCTGCGGAAACATTTGAAGCCACAGTGAAGTCAGGTCCATCAGCGGCAAGCGCCGATATAGGCGCCCATACCGCAAGCACTAGGACAAGAATAATACCATACACTATTATTTTTTTCATATCATACACCTTTTTTTAGGATTTAGGGGTTAGGGGTTAGGATTTAGGGGACGGGGGCTACGTTTTAGGATTTAGTTCATACTAATTATCGAAATATTTTATTTTTTCTTAACATATAATGTGATATAATAACCGCAATAATTAATGTTTAACGGCTAATGCGGTTATTATATTGGATTGAACTATCTATCGTCTTGCTCTCCGCTGCGCGGAAACCGCAAGACATGATATGATAACTCAAGTTTTGCAGAAAGGCTTGGTAGGTTTTATGTCGAAGAAAGCTCTTGTTATTGAGGATGACAGCAATATTGCCGAATTGCTGCGGTTATATCTCGAAAAAGACGGGTTCAGCGTTACGATTGCGGAAAACGGAGTCCTCGGAGTGAGTGAGTTTGAACGAATCACGCCGGATCTCGTATTGCTTGACATCATGCTGCCGTTGCTGGACGGTTGGGGTGTCTGTCGGGAGATTCGCGCGGTTTCAAATGTGCCGATAATAATGCTCACCGCCAAGGGTGAGACTTTGGATAAAGTTACGGGGCTGGAAATGGGTGCGGATGATTATCTTGTGAAACCTTTTGAGGTTGGTGAGCTGATTGCTCGTATTCATGCTGTCATGCGAAGATTTGACTCGACAAGCGGGGTCGCGCCCAGAAAATTAATCTTTGATAATCTTGTGATAGACATGGATTCTTTTGAGTTACTTGTCAACAACAATAAAGTCGAAGCGCCACCAAAAGAGATGGAGCTTCTTTTTCACCTCGCGTCTACACCCAACAGGGTCTATACACGTAACCAGCTTCTTGACGAAGTGTGGGGTTTTGATTATTTCGGCGACTCGCGCACTGTGGACGTCCATGTCAAGAGGCTTCGTGAAAAATTAGAGAATGTCAGTAAAAAATGGTCGCTCAAAACCGTCTGGGGCGTTGGGTATAAGTTTGAATTGGAGAAGTAGGGGTTAGCGTTGAGACACAGCATTTATTTTCGGAATTTTTTGGTTACTATGATAACGGTTTTTCTCAGCGTTTCGTTGCTTGGTGGGCTGTCTATGGCTTGGAATTACAGGCTTTCAGCGTCTGAGACGCGTGAGGATATGTATGCCACTCTTCAACAGGCTGTCAGGTATATCGCCGCACAGTTCCTAGACCAACGAATCGAAATGAATGACCTTATCCTCAGTAGGTCGCTTGCTATGATTTCCGCTGTATCCGGTTACGAGCTGTTCTTGACTGATACATACGGGGTTATAAGCTCAAGCTCCTCGAATGATTTCAGCAGCTTGGGCAAAATCGTGCCGGAATCCGCTCTGATAGCGGCTGCCTCACAGGGCAGCGCGGTGATACGCACCGATCTTGATATGATATACGTCGAACCCCGCCTAGTCGCCGGATTGCCGCTTTCAGTGAGTTTTGGCGGCGAGACCTTTATTTTTGGCTTTCTTTTTGTATCAAGCGGCACAGATACATATGGCCGGGGTTGGCAGCAGGTTCAAGACGCGTTTATGCTTATAGCTTTGGGCGTGCTTTTGTTTGCAATCGTCATTTCATATGTCGCCACAAAGAGGCAAGCGGAACCGCTCAAAGAGATGGCGGACGCCGCGCGACGATTTGCGCGGGGCGATTTCTCACTGCGAGTCAAGGATTACGGCAAGATAGACGAAATAAGCCAGCTTACACAGGCATTTAACGCAATGGCGGATTCTGTTGAGAGGTCTGAGGTTCTCAGACGTGATTTTATTGCCAACATCTCCCATGAGATGAAGACCCCCATGACGGTCATCGCCGGTTTTGCCGAAGGTATATTGGACGGCACTATCCCGCCCGAGAATGAACAGCGATACCTCAGCGCGATATCTTCAGAGACCCGACGCCTATCCAGATTGGTTGGCAATATGGCGGACTTGTCAAAATTCCATACAGTGGATTCAGGTATTATTCAGGAAGGAAAGTTCGACGCCGCCGAAGTGGTACGGCTCGCATTACTCAGCCTCGAAGGGAAATTGGAAGAAAAACAGCTTGAAGTCAAAGCGGAATTACCCCAGACCCCAGTCATCACAAGGGGGGACAGCGACGCTATCACACAGGTCGTTTTTAACCTTATCGACAATGCGGTCAAATTTTCGATTCCGGGCGGGACGGTCAGCATTTCGTTATGGAAACAAGGCTCGAAGGCATATGTGTCTGTGGAAAACCACGGAGAGACTATACCAAAAGAAGAATTGCCGTTTATTTTTGAACGTTTTCATAAGACCGACAAATCACGGAGCGCGGACAAGGATGGCGTGGGGTTAGGTTTGTATATTGTCAAAACAATTCTCGATAAACACAATGAGGACGTTTTTGTTACCAGCGGCGATGGGCTAACAAAGTTTGTATTTTCGCTGACGATCATATAGGAGGATGGCATTATGCTAAAAAACACAGAAAAAACTATGGATAAAATCACCGCTTTGTGCAAGGGAAGGGGTTTCGTGTTCCCGGGGAGTGAGATTTATGGCGGGCTTGCCAATTCATGGGATTACGGGCCGCTCGGCGTTGAATTGAAAAACAACGTCAAGCGTGCTTGGTGGCAAAAGTTCGTGCAGGAGAACCCTTACAATGTAGGCCTCGATGCGGCGATTTTGATGAACCCAAGAGTCTGGGAGGCTTCAGGTCATGTCGCTACATTTAATGACCCGCTTATCGACTGCAAGGGTTGTAAAATGCGCCATCGCGCTGATAAGCTTGCCGAGGAATGGAACATCAGCGAAGGGATCACAAATATGCAGGTTGAGTCTTTGGACGAAGAAAACCTCATCGCGTATATCCGCGAAAAAGGCGTTACCTGCCCGCATTGCGGCAAATCTGAGTTTACGGATATCAGGAAGTTTAATCTAATGTTCAAGACATTTCAGGGCGTAAACGAAGACACTGCGGCACAGATTTATTTAAGGCCTGAGACCGCACAGGGTATTTTTGTCAATTTCAAGAATGTTCAGCGCACGACACGCAAAAAAGTCCCGTTTGGGATCGGACAAATAGGTAAATCGTTCCGTAACGAGATAACGCCGGGTAATTTTATTTTCCGCACAAGGGAGTTTGAGCAATTAGAGCTCCAATTCTTCTGTAAGCCGGACACAGACCTTGAATGGTTTGAATATTGGCGTTCGTTCTGCCGTGATTGGCTGTATGCATTGGGTTTGCGCGAGGAGAATCTTAAGTTGCGCGACCATGCGAAGGAAGAACTCTCGCATTATTCAAAAGCGACTACGGATTTTGAATATCACTTCCCCTTTGGTTGGGGTGAGCTTTGGGGTATTGCCGACCGTACAGACTTTGATTTGACAGCCCATCAGACCCATTCCGGCGAGAATATGGAGTATTTTGACCAAGAGACAGGCGAAAAATTCATCCCTTATGTCATCGAGCCGTCCCTCGGCGTAGACCGTATGTTACTGGCGTTTCTTATTGACGCGTATGATGAAGAAGTGATTGACGCGGAGAAGAATGACGTGAGGACAGTGTTGCACCTGCATCCCGCTCTCGCGCCTTATAAATGCGCTGTTTTGCCGTTATCGAAAAAACTCTCACCAAAAGCGGAAGCGCTTTCCGCCGTGTTGGGCAAGAGTTTTATGACAGATTTTGATGATTCCGGTTCGATTGGCAAACGCTACAGGCGGCAGGACGAGATTGGCACGCCGTTTTGCCTGACATATGATTTTGATTCAGAGGCTGACGGCTGTGTGACGGTACGTGACAGAGACTCCATGCTGCAGGAACGCATACCGATGGATGGGCTGGTTAGTTATTTAGCGGAGAAGTTGAAGTTTTAGTAACTCTGCGAAAAATATCTCAGGGGTGCGGCACATGGATATGGGCAAGGATTTTGTCAAAAAAATCAAACCTGTGGGTATTGTGATGATTTTGCTTTTCAGCATTGTCGGCACATATATGATGTTTACGTTTAGTTTTGATATCCCCCCCAGATATGAGAGTATACATACAACAGATTACTACAGGCAAAACGCAGAGACGATACAGGAACTTCACACAGAGCTGCAAGAGTTTGTGTTCCCCTCAATCGACGGGATTTTGGAAAGTTCTGTTTTACCTGATCAGCGGATGATACTGATTCACGTATCATCCGAGCACCACGACAAAGTCAAAGCGATCATCCTGCGAGATTTTGACGAGGAACTGTTTGTATTCCGGCGATAAAAAAAGAAGGTGCGGCAATGTGAGGAATGCTGCACCTTCTTTGGTCTTGTTAGATTAGAACGCCCATCTTTTTTCTTCTTGGGATGAAGACATCTGCTGTTCTATTATCTTTATCAGCAGCATCTCTGTGAGCGAACTGCCGAGGTTGAATGCTCCGGTTGATACGGTTTCGGGTCTGCCGTTGTAATACGCGGTTCCGGCTGTTATCGGGCCGCCGAGATTTGACTTGACTTTGCTTATGTACGCATATGTAAAGGACGGTACGCCGCCGTGTCTGTTTACTGTGCCCGGTCCGGCGTTATAAGCGGCAAGCGCGAGGTCTAAATCTCCGTTGAATCTATCCAACATTTGGCGCAGGTATTTTGCCCCGCCCATGATGTTTTGATATGGGTCGAATGCGTCTGTGACACCAAGCCCTCTTGCTGTACCCGGCATGAGTTGCATAATGCCCATCGCGCCCGCTCTTGATACTGCGTCGGGTCTGAAGTTTGATTCTACTTTAGCGACGGCTTTGATAAGGTTTGGCGAGAGATTGTATTTCATCCCTGCTTCATCAAAAATAGAGTCGAGGTCAAAAGCTCCGTTATATAGTGAGGACCGCAGCCTTTCGGAAAACCCTGCCCCCGCTATTGCAGAAGCTTGTCCCGTATCTGCGGCGCCCCCCTGTGTAATTGGGTTTCTCAAAACTGTATCCACCGTCATGTGCTTCCTCCGTCAAAATCTAATAACCTCTGCTATTAAGATTATCGGCATTTTTCGGTGAAACTTTAGCGGGTACACAGTAAAATAGTTGCGTCTAATATATCAATTTCAGTTCATAATCTATTAGTATCGTCCATAACTGAATCTTTTGCTGTTCATAGCGCGATTTGATGTTTTCGAGCATCTGTTCGGCGTTGAGCAGCATATTTTTTGATGTCAGACCGCGTTCGTGCTGTGAGGTCAGATTGTCAAAATCTCTTTGCGCGTCGGCGACTGATTTTGAGTTAATATAATCATTATATGCTTTGAGCAGAGCGTCATATGCTTTTGGGAAGTCTTCTTCGGCGTCTTTTTTTGCTTTTTCCAAGTCTTGGGCGGCAACACTTGCGGAATGTTGATTTTCGGGTGTGGGGTTATCAAACGCCGCCTTGATCGCGTCTTTTGAGACTCGTTCGGCAGGCGCGGACGCGGAGGCAATAAATGCTTTCATATCTTCTGATTTATTCCTTGTCGTGATTTTGTCAAAATCAAACTCCGGTAATCCGGCAAGTATGATGTTTTGCGAAAGATTGAGATATCTTGCAAGGGTGTCGAGGTTTGATTCTATCGCGTCCTGTTTTGATTCTATAAGCGTTTCCTGATTTTCTATATTTCTTTCCGCTGTTCTGACATCACTCGTTGTGCTTAATCCCCTAGCTTGGCGTAATTTGCAATTCTCTAAATCACGTTCCAATACCTTCATGTCACGCTCGGCAATCTCCAAATCAATGAGCAGAATATAGTTGCTGATATACATATTCTGTGCCGGGAGCGTATGCCTTTTTGCTGTTTTGGTCAGGGAGTCTTTCGCCTCGTTGATGCGGGTACGCAGTGACTGAATGTTTTTATCCAACTCGGTCGCGGAAACATTTAGCTGTGCCACCGTCGCTTCGGTCTGTGCGCCCGCCGTTGTATTTGCGTAACCGGGCATCGCCAGCATTTGCTCCAAAGCGAATTGTTGATTATGAATCTCATTAAACTGCCTGTTCATAGTGTTCAGGCTGATTTCGAGTGCGCGTATCTCATTACGTTCCCTGCGATATGCCGTGTTTCCCGCTATGACCAGTTCAGTCAGTTTATCAAACGCAACCGTAGTCGGCTCGGATTTCGCAACCGCCTGTACCGGGGTAAAAAGCGCCGCGAAGATAGTTATAAGCAAAAGGCAAATAATAGTTTTTTTCATGGTAATTCTCCTTAGATTCTAATTCCAAGATTCTTCACTGCGTTCAGAATGACACGGGAGATGGGGGAATCAACCCCTAATCCCTAGTCCCTAGTCCCTAGTCCCTAATCCCTAACTCCTAACTCCTCATTGAATGAACTATTCATATCTCAGGGCTTCGATGGGGTCTAGTTTTGCTGCTTTGTTTGCGGGGTATGAGCCGAAGAAGATACCTACCAGCATACTGAACAATACACAGAGCATTATTATTCCCGGTTCTATTGACATTGGGAATCCCAATATTGAGGCGCCTACGCTGCCCATTGTCAATCCGAGTATTATTCCGATAAAACCGCCGATCAAGCAGATTATGATAGCCTCAACTATAAACTGCATCCGTATTTGGGCGTTTTTTGCCCCCAATGCTTTTCGTGTGCCGATCTCGCGTGTGCGCTCTGTTACGGACACGAGCATGATGTTCATAACACCTATGCCCCCAACTAACAATGATATCGCCGCAATGATCGCGACGGCTGTACCCAGTGTCCCCAGCATATCGCCCATCGTCTGAACCATAGTCTCCATGTTTATGACATCTACCGTCCATCTGGGGTTACGTTCATATACCTGCCGCCAATAGTCTCTGATCTCGCGGGTCAGAGCGTCTGTGTCTTCATTCGCGCCAACAACCGCTGTAAACATCTGATGATTTTGCAGCGAGGAGCTTTGCATCGCGACACCCAACGGCACATACATATCTGTGCGCGTCTCACTCGCTTCACGTGAAGCAAAACCCGTAAAAACAGACGGCACATACGGGTAAACGCCCACAATAGAAAATGTGCGGTATTCACCTTGATTAAACACTCTGATCTCTTTACCTAAAGGGTCTGTGTCTGCGGGGAACATCGCGTTTACAAGAAAATCGGACACCACGGCGACATTTTTCCGCCCTTTGCTGTCAAGCTCGGACACAAAACGCCCGGAGAGCAAATCTATGTCATTCGCAACGGAATACCCCTCATTGACTCCTGTAATGCTGACATTTGCATATCTTCTGCCATCCTGCGCACGTCCGCTGCCCATGCCATTGCTGATACTGACCGCCTTGATACGATTTCCAAAACGCTCCTGAAAGGCTTCTATCTGCTGTTCGGTAATCAAATCATCATCGGATGCCACAGCGGGCATTTCCAGAGACACACCCATCATGCTTTGACCGCGTTCGCTGACCATAACGATGATATTACCCGCGCCCATACCCTGCATCGTGTCTGTCATATACGCCGTCAAGGAATCCCCAACGCAAATAATTGCGATAACAGATGCTATGCCTATGATTATGCCGAGCATGGTCAAAAACGCCCGCATTTTATTTGATTTTAGCCCGGCAAGCGCCAGTGATATGTTTTCAAACATAATGTTATATATCCTTATGGCAAGTTTTGAGTCTCTGAATCGTTACCATACGGAACGTGTTCATTTACGATTCTGCCGTCAAAGATTGTAAGCACACGGTCTGTTTCGTTTGAAAGCTCGTGATTATGGGTTATCAGCACGATGGTCTTACCCTCCTCCTTGTGCAGCTTGTGAAAAAGATCCATGACCATCCTGCCTGTCTTGCTGTCAAGTGCGCCGGTGGGTTCATCCGCCAAAATAATCGCGGGGTCGTTTGCCATCGCGCGGGCGATGCCGACGCGTTGTTTTTGACCCCCTGAGAGTTCGTTTGGCAAGTGAAACATCCGCCCGTCCATCTCTACAAGCTCCAGCAGCTCTTTCGCCCGCGCCATTCGTTTGGAGCGGGGCATACCGGCATACAGCATTGGCAGCTCAACATTCTTCAAAGCAGAGTTGCGGGGGACAAGATTAAAAGTCTGGAACACAAAACCGATCTTACGGTTTCGGATCGCGGACAAAGCGTTGTCGTTTAGTTTGCCGATATTAAAACCGTCGAGAATGTATTGCCCTTCCGTCGGGCGGTCGAGTGCGCCGATGATATTCATAAGGGTTGATTTGCCCGATCCCGACACGCCAACGATCGAGACAAACTCACCGCGCCTGATATTGAGATCGATACCGTTTAGTATTTGCAGTTCATTAGGTTTACCAATATAAAAACGCTTTATGAGACCGGTCATATCAATGACAGCAGTGCCATCAGCGGTTTTTTTATCGTTAATCAGTTCGTTTTTCATAATCAGTTAATTACAACTTCCGCGCCGTTTGTGACAGAAAGCGGATTGGATATGATGAGCAAACCTTCAAAGATGCCCTCGCCCCAAATCTCTACGGCAAAATCTGTCTCAAGGCCTGTGTTTACGGGGATCAAACGCGTTCTATGGCTTGTGCGGTTAGCCGAGATCAATTCGTCTGCCACATAGATCCCAAATGAACCGTCCGGGTTTTCCAATACAGCGTCATATGGGACATACAAAACATCTTCCCTACTGTCAAGCACGATGCTCATGCGTGTGTTCATGCCTATCCTGAGACCGGAATCCGGCTCGCTGACCGAGACTATGGTTTCATATTCCACAACACTTGACGGCATGGAAGCGCCTGCGCTAGTCCTCTCCGACGCGGGGGAGATAAACTTGACCTCACCCGGGATATCACGTTCTCCCGTGGCATCAGACCTTATGATAACGGACATCCCCGGCTGAACACCGTTGACATCAAATTCCTTGACCCTTGTGGCTATTTCGAGCGCGTCCAAATCATCGATTATGAACAGCAGCCCGCTGCCCGGACTGCCTTCAACGGCATATATCTTTGTGACTATGCCTGAGATCGGGGCGGTGATCGTAGCGTCGTTGAGCTGTTTTTCCAATCTTTCGAGATTGATTTTTGCCGCTTCGTTTGATGATGCCGCCACGGCGTTATCATATACGCGGCGTGCGTTCTGAACCTCTTGCTCGGACGCAAGTTTTGAACTCTGATAGTTTCTTCTTGATGTCTCAACCTCGTCATTTAGGCGGGTAATAAGGTTTTGTTGATTTGAAACCGCTAATTCATATGAGCGTAATGCCGTATCATAAGACTGCCGTGAGGCTTCATAGGCGATATGGCTGTTATCCATCGCTTGACGGCTCGTTTCACCCAATTCATAAAGGAAGATATTGTCATCATAAGCCTTTTCTTTTGTTTCCAAATCCCGTTCCGCGTTATCCAAAGCGTCTTTTGCGTTATCTACAGCTGTTTGGGCATTGATCAATTCGGGGTATGTGCCGCCCTCCACCTGAGCCGCCAGCAATTCGTAGGAGCGCAACGCGTTTTCAAGTGTCAGCGCGGATCGCGCCCGAGCGTCCTGATAAGAGAGGCGTCTTGAGTTAATGTCTAAATCTGTGTTAAGCTCCGTCGTTTCAAGCGTCACTATTTGCTGGCGAATGTCTATTTCAAGGGATTCCGTGTCGAGTTTTGCAAGGACTTCGCCCTCACGTACATATTGACCTTCCTCTACAAAAATCGTATCGACCGTAAACGCAAGCGATGAATATACACTGCGCGAATTTTCACTCTGCACCGTACCCGTAGCGGCAACACTAAGCACCAGCTCTCCGCGCCTGACCTCCGTTGCGCGGGCAGTGGAACCCATAGCGCCCATTGCGTTTTGAACATACATATACACAGCAACACCTGCCGCCGCCAGCAGTATGAGTATTATGAGGATAATGATTGTCTTTTTTTTCATTTAGATATTGACTCCTTACGCTTGCTATGCGTAATAATATCAGTGTGAATAGCTATGCATATGAATTTCTTACGTCATAAGTGTAAAGAAAGTGTTAATTTATCCGTTGAAGTGTAGTAGTAGGGCTGTGATGGTGGGGGCGAAAATTATTGCGGGGAGGTAGTTTGCTACTTTTATTTTTGTTATTCCGAGTAAGTTAAGGCCGAGCGCGATGATTATTATTGAGCCTGCACAGTTCATTTCGGCAATGAGGGCTTGATTTTCCAAAAGAGGGCTTATAAGCTGCGCGAGCAGAACTAATGCGCCTTGATACACCAATATCGTAGCCGATGACAGAATAACCCCAACACCGAGCGTAACCGCCAGCATTGCCGCCGCAATAAAGTCAAGTGTCGCTTTTGTGTAGATTATCTCATGGTTACCTGTCATCCCTGATTGGATAGAACCAACAATCGACATCGCACCCACGCAAAAAAGCAGCGATGCCGTCACAAACCCCTGCGCTATCGGGTTGGTCTCGCCGTCTTTATTATTTTTGGCGAATTTCTTTTCTATCTTTTCGCCCAAAGAGTTAAGCCGCTCTTCTATCTTGAGCGCTGTACCCGTCACCGCGCCCAAAACTAAAGACACAACCAGAATAATCAGATTATTGCCTTCCAACGCACCCGAAATGCCAATATACATGACACATAGGCCGATACCCGCCATAATCGCGGTGGAAAACCTCTGCGGGATGCCTTTTTTTACAAGCAGGCCAATCAGCCCGCCAACAATAACCGCAGCAGCATTTACTATTACACCTAACATTGTAACTCCTAACTCAAGTTTTGCATTTATGGTTTTCAGGGATTAGGGATTGGGGATTAGGTGTTAGTCGAAAGAGAAAAAGCTCTTTTGGGAAACAAAATCTACTCTATTCATTTCAATTAGTTTTCAAATATGCGACTATTCCCTAGTCCCTATTCCCCATTCCCTCTCAAGTTCCTACAATCGCTTTTTTTCGCCAGTGTCCGAGGCGGTAGTAGGTAACCGTTATCATACATCCGATTGCCATAGAGAGGCAAGTTGCCCACCATATCACATTTGGGTCGCCGTTTGGCAGGCTATCCGTTCGCGACAGATGTACCATCAGATACGCAAGCGGAACACGGAGGACTAAATTGTTGAGCATCATTATCCACATCGGGCCTATTGCATCTCCCGCGCCGCGCATTATACCCATAAGATTTCCTGAAATGGAGAAGAACAGATAGACAGGAACCAGTATGCGAACGAAAGTAATACTCATTTCAATTATATCATCGCTTTTTGTAAAGAGGCCGAGCATATTTCTGCCAAAAAGCAACATACCCACAATCACTATGCCTGTAAACACAAAACACATCAACAGTACGGTTTTTGTGCCCTGACGCACGCGATCCATTTTACCCGCGCCGATATTTTGCCCGGTGAATGTCCCTCCAACGATTTGGAAGGTTTGAATCGGGATTATGGCAAAAGCGTCCAGCCTGAATGTAGCGGTCATCGCCGCCACAACAGATACTCCCATTTTGTTAATCAAAGCCTGCACTGTAAACATGGCCGCGAACATGATCGCGTGTGATATCGCCGTGGGGCAGCCGAGTTTTATGATTTGACTTGATATCCTACGATTTAGGCGGATCATATGCCCATGTATCTTTACAACATCACGCATTTTCAGAATCTTGATCAAGCATACCGTCGCAGCCAACACCTGTGAAATCACTGTAGCAATCGCCGCGCCTTCCACTCCCATTTCAAGACCGGCAACAAACCAAATATCAAGCGCGATGTTTAATATGACTGCCGCTACAAGCACTAAAAGCGGGAACATAGCTTCACCCAAACCCCTTAGAATACCGGACAGCACATTATAGAATCCAAAACCGGCTGCGCCGAGGAATAGAATAGTCAAATACGCGTGGCCCATTTCAAACATTTCGACCGGGGTATCGACAAGCCTCAGTATCGAGCCTGTGAGCGGTGTCACTACCGCTGTGATGATTATGGAAATAAAAGCGACTATCGTGATGGAGTTGCCTATAGATAGTGCGAGATTATCATATTCTTTCGCGCCAAAGTATTGCGAAACCATAACCGTCACACCCGAACCTACACCTATCAGCAATACGAGGAAGATATTATAGGGAGCCATAGACGCTCCGAGCGCGGCTAAGGCCTCATCGCCCAAAACATTACCTACAACAACCGCATCTGCTGTGGTGTAGAGCAACTGTGCAAAGTTTCCGATAAGCAGTGGAACCGCAAATTTAATCAGACATGAAAAGGGTGAACCCACAGTCATGTCTTGTGCGCCGAATAATGCTTTGAATTTTTTTAGAAAGTTATGCAAATTAAATATCCTAACGCAGACAAACTGCAAATGCAGAAAGTTAACACTAAAGCAGAAAGCAGAATGCAGAAATGCAGAAATGCGGTAGTCAATTAAAGTATATTATCTCACGAATATTTCTCAATTCTGCATTATCATTTCTAATTTAACAAAAACTCCTCATTCCTAATTCCTAGTTGAATGAACTAACCCCTAGCTTACGCATAATGTATTCTTCTACTGCCGGTATGGCATCGTGGAGTTTGGATGCGTCGCGGGCGCCGCCCATCGCAAACTCGGGTTTGCCGCCGCCGCTGCCGCCGCAAATCTTTGTGATCTCTTTGATAAGCTCGCCGGCGTAGATGCCTTTTGCGACGGTTTCTCTGCCGCAGGCCGCAAGCAGTGTGATTTTATCAGCCTTAACTACAACAAGGACTGCTGCCACGGCGGGTTCCATATCACGCAGCATATCTTCTATCTGTTTCAGCTTATCAATGTCAACATCGGCATCGTCAATTCTTACAGCGATAGTTTTGATTCCGCCAATGTCTTTGGAGCCGGTGAGGATTTTGAGGGCTTCCTCGCGTGATTCCCTAATAAGCGCGGCATCAAGCTTTGCCCGCAGTTCACCGAACGCCAGTTTGTTTTGTTCCAGTTTGACGGCAATATCTTCGGGAGCCGTCGCTTTTGTCATTGCCGCAAGTTTATTAAGATGTTCACGGGCGGCAAGCAGAGCTTTCAACGTCGCTTTACCCGTAAGCGCCTCGATGCGCCGTACACCTGAAGCTACGGAAAACTCGGTGGCAACAATAAATGTACCTATCTTGGAGGAGATATCAAGATGTGTGCCGCCGCATAATTCCGTTGAGAAGTCGCCGCCGATCCGCACAACACGGACGATATCACCGTATTTCTCACCAAACAGCGCCGCCGCACCCAGCTTTTTCGCCTCCGCAATCGGCATCTCTGAAATACAAACCTCATATCCGTCAAGTATTGCCTCATTGACCCGCCGAACAACCTCAGTCATCTCGTCATGTGTTGGCGCGGAAAAATGCGTAAAGTCAAACCTTACTTTGTCAGGCTCTAAGTACGAGCCCGCCTGCTGAACATGGTCACCGAGAACCGAGCGCAGGATCTTATGCAAGATATGCGTGGCGGTATGCGCCCTCATAAGACCCCTGCGGCGTTCGATGTCAATGCTTGCGGTAATTGAATCTTCAACATTTAGCGAGCCGGAGGTCATTTTGCCGCTGTGCAGATATTTACCATCCTTTGCGCGGACTCCCTGCACCTCAAACACAGCGTCATCGCGGATTATTTTGCCGAAATCGGCTGATTGCCCGCCCGCCTCGGCATAAAACGGGGTTTTGTCTAATACGATAATACCTTCATCACCCTCGCGGATAGATGAGACACGTTCTTCTTGCGTAACAATAGCGAGGATTTGGGCGTTTATACTACCGTCGTCTACAAATTCTGTCGGCGTATTGTCAAGCCCGAGGTCGATACCCGCCCAAGCCAAGTCGCCGAGAGCTTCCCTCGCCTTACGGGCGCGAACCCTCTGCTGTTCCATCAGTTCATCAAATGCGTTATTATCTACCGCAAAACCGCGCTCCTCTAATATCTCAACAGTCAAATCAAGCGGGAAACCGTAAGTGTCATAGAGTTTAAAGGCATCTGCGCCGGACAGCGTGTTTTCGCCGCGTTTTTTATGTCCCTCAATCATATCTGTGAGTATCGCCATCCCCGAATCAATAGTCTTTCCGAAGTTGTCTTCCTCAACACGCACGACCCTTGTAATATAATACGCTTTGTCAATGAGGTCGGGATATGCTTCTTTGTTTTCATCAATCACAATGCCGCATAAATTACTGAGATAAGCGTCCTTTATGCCAAGAATACGCCAATGCCTCGCCGCCCTGCGTAACAGACGCCGCAATACATAACCCCGCCCTTCGTTGGACGGCAGTACACCATCACAAATCATCATCGTAGAGCTGCGGATATGGTCGGTGATGATACGAATCGAAACATCCGTATCATAACTCGCGCCATAAGTCGTCCCGCTGATCTCGGATATTTTATTTATAATGCTCACCACGGTATCAACTTCAAATAGATTGTCAACACCCTGACAGACGCAAGCAAGCCGTTCAAGCCCCGTACCCGTGTCGATGTTTTTTTGGCTCAGTTCCGAATAGTTGTTCGCTCCGTCATTGTCAAACTGTGTGAAAACATTGTTCCAAATCTCTATGAAACGGTCGCAGTCACAGCCGGGGGCGCAGTCTACCTGACAGCAGCCTACATCAGCGCCTCTGTCATAATATACCTCGGAACACGGTCCGCAGGGGCCGCTCCCATGATCCCAGAAATTGTCTTCCCTGCCGAGCTTGGCAATACGTTCAGGCGCGATGCCGATATCATTTTTCCATATTTCAAAAGCCTCATCGTCATCATAAAAAACGGAAGGGTAAAGACGGTTTGGGTCAAGCCCCGCCCGCTCTGTAAGAAACTCCCAGCACCAAGCGATGGCGTCTTTCTTAAAATAGTCGCCGAATGAGAAGTTGCCGAGCATTTCAAAATACGTCGCGTGACGTGAGGTTTTGCCGACATTGTCGATATCACCTGTACGGATGCATTTTTGGCAAGTACACACTCGCTTGCTCGGCGGTTCCATCGCGCCCGTAAACCAAGGTTTCATCGGCGCCATTCCCGAATTGATCAGCAGGAGCGATGGGTCGTCCTGCGGGATAAGCGGAAAACTTGATAACCGCAAATGTTCTTTTTCCTCAAAAAAAGAAAGAAACATCTCTCTAAGTTCATTTAATCCGTATTTTTTCATGTTGTTTGCTCCTGATTTTAGGATTTAGGTTCATTCAATTAGGAATGAGGAGTTGGGGGGCGGGGGTTGGGGGTTTTATCAGTCAAGGGCGGCTTTAGGAGTATGGAGAATCGAATCTCCCAAACGCCCTGCCGCCCCTGTTTCCGTTTTTGTTAATAAAACCGCGTTTTTTTACTTCTTGTCGATCAATGACTCGATGAACTTTGCTATCGCGCCTACTGTTCTGTGTTCGTACACGGATTGGTCAACTACGCTTACCCCATATTCATCTTCCATCGTCATAATAAGCTCTACAAGATCAAGGGAATCCGCGCCCAAATCTGTCATAATATCCGTGTCTTTTGTAATCGTGCCGGGCTCAACTTCCAACTGCTCTGATAACGCTTCTACTAATCTTTCATATATCACTGCTGTTTCCTCCTTGAATACCTAACTCCATTCGCGGTAGTTTTTTGTGGCGGGGGCTGTTTGCTCCGGTTTTGGCTGCGCTGTGGGGGGTGGGTTTTCGAATTTCTTTTGGGCGGGAGCGTATGGCCTGCTTGATCTTTTTGGCGCACGGTTATCTCGGCCATATCTGTCTTTTCTGTCTTTATCTGAACTAAATTTTCTATCCTTATCTGAACCAAAAGCGACTACGACTCTCCGATTTGGCTCAGAGCCGATGGAGTAAGTCGTGACGTTTTCCCGTTCTTGAAGGGTGGAATGAATGACATGGCGCTCATACGCGTTCATGGTTTCAAGGGAAATGCTTTTGCGGCTTTTAATGACCTTATCGGCTGTATTTCCCGCGAGGGTTTCCAATGTCGTATTTCTGCGCTGCCTGTAGTTTTCTGTATCGAGGTTCACTCGCACCCGGTCATCGCTTTTGCGGTTGATCACATAGTTTGTCAAATGCTGCACCGCGTCTAATGTCTCCCCGCGCCGTCCGATAAGGAGTCCGGTGGTCTTGCCGGTCAAAACAACATTGATGGTATTATCGACCTCTGCGGCCTCTATCTCCGCTTCAATCGCCATCCTTTTCAGAAGCCCGGCCAGAAACTTCTCCACTATCGCAACGCGACCGTCTTTTTCCTCGTACCGCACTCTTATAATGGCGGGGACGTTTTTGAGTCCCAGAAAACCTGATTTTGCCATTTGAATTATCTCGACCGATACATCTTCTTCCGCCAACCCAAGCTGCTCCAAAGCGGCTTGAATAGCTTCTTCTTCAGTTCTCGCCGATATTTCGATAGATTTCTCCATTTGCGTCTCCTATTATTTTATTCTTCTTCAACATTATCATTATCATCATTATCATTGGCAGTCGGATGGGTGAATCTGTCAGGATCATAGGCGCGGCCGCGAGCGTAGCGCCTGTTGTCTATCCTGCTTGGATCGCTTTTTTCTTCAGCGCCTATGCCGGCCTTTTTCTTTTCCCATTCAGCGGCCTTTTCGCGCTGGCCTTGTTTTTCGCTTGTCTGTTTTTTACGTTTTGAAATGTTTGGATTGTTTTCGACGATACCGGCGGCTTTCCTTTTTTCGGTTTCAATTCTTTTTGCTTCGATCTCAGCTTCTTTTTTATCGCGTTCGATTTTTTTGACAGCGTCTTCCGCGTCAAGCCTCTTGGTGAATTTCTTAGTGAGCCAGAGATCCTGCCCGATTATGAGTATTGTACCGGCTGTCCAGTACAGGCCTAACGCCGCGGGTGTGACAAAACCAATGTACACGGAAAAGAGAGGCATAAGCATCATTACCGTGTTCATCGATCCGGTTTGCGAGGCCATAGCGGGATTTGAAAGTTTGTTGATTCGTGCCGAGAGAAACTGCGACGCACCCGAAATCAGCGGAATCAAGAACAGGAACAGACCGGGGAGCCAAATCGCCGCATCACTCCAGTCTGTGTTCCATAGAAAATCATATTGGGGCTGATTGCCTAGATTGAGACCGAGGAAATTAAAAGCGAGCGGTCTGAGTGTCGGAATTTGTGCCGTGAACTCGACAAACTCATTAAAATGCGCTCCGATATACTCCGCCCACTCAACCTGCCTGTACACCACACCCATAGCAGGAGTGAACAGCCCTTCCGCCTCTAAAGACGCAAATTTTTCAAATATCAAACCACCTTCATCCAAATGCTCCTGCGCCACTCGCAGCATCATGGTCAAGGGGTTGCGGATTACCGAAAACAGGGCAAGCATGATAGGCAGCGGAATGAATCCCCATAAACAGCCTGACATGGGGTTTATACCTTCGGATTTCCAAAGTTTCTGGGTCTCCTCCTGAATCTTTTGCTTGTTGTCGCCGTGTTTTTTTTGCAGCTCGGCAATTCTCGGCTGAAGCCTTCCCTGACGCATTGTGCCGTATTTTGACTTCATCGTAAACGGTAAAAGAATAACCCTTACCAAAAGCGCGAAGATAAGCAAGGCAACTCCATAATTTCCGAAGAAATCGTAAAGAGACATCAGCAACATACCAAAAGGTCTTGCTATTGGATCTAAAATAGCCATTATAATTCCACCGTCAATTCATTATTTTAGGGTGCCGGACCATCTGATTTTAGAGGGATTAGGGACTGGGGATTAGGGATTAGGGATTAGGGTACCGGGTCGTAGCCGCTTTTGCAAAATGGGTTGCATCTGATAAATCGCCTGAAAGCAAGCCAAGTACCCTTCCCTGCGCCATGTTTTTCCAAAGCCTCCAGCGCATAGGCGGAACAGGATGGGATAAATCTACATCTGGGGGCAAACGCAGGAGAGATATGTTTTCTGTAGAAGTTCACGAAAGCGATCAAAAAGCGTTTCATGTCAAGTCCTCGCATTTCAGAAAATTCTTCGTTTCATAAGATTCTTCGCTTCGCAAGATTCTTCACTTCGTTCAGAATGACATGGGGGCGAAGGATGTTTTTCACAACTCGCTACACCACCTTCAAACCCAGCTTGCCAAAGAGTCTAAGTACAGAAGATTCCAGTTCGTAAAATTCGGCATACCTGCTTCTGACCCTGCTGACAATAACTATGTCATAACCGACATAGAACTTGTGTTCATTTAGCCTGTAGATTTCTCTCAACCGGCGGCGGATACGATTCCGCTGTACCGCGCCGCCCATTTTTGTGCTGACTGTAATGCCGAGCCTGTTTTCCTCTAAACCATTTCTTCTGCAATAGACGACACAGTATTGTGAAGCTGCGCTCTTGCCCTTGTTATACAGTCTTCTAAACTCGTGATTTTTTTTAAGTGAGATCGTATTTCTCATTATCACTGTGCCTACGCCGACAGTTTCGCTCTGCCTCTTGCGCGGCGACGGGCTAAAACCTTACGTCCGCTCCTAGATGCCATTCTTTTGCGAAACCCATGCTCTTTGGAACGCTGTCTTTTCTTAGGTTGATATGTTCTGCGCATTTTATGCACCTCCTTTTTCTCATACAGCAACAAATTATATAACATTGCCAAGTAAACTGTCAACTTGATTTTTTGAATTGGGTAAGAAATTGGGTTGAGATTGGGTCGTAAGGCAGCACTATGGGCGAATAGGCGGAGCTTCACGTTAGAATATTTTGACAATTAACTCAATATAGCTTACAATGCTTTCGTATTTCATTATCACAAAATGGCAAGGCAACAACATGAAAAAAGACAATACATTGAAAATGATGTTTGGGTTTACGCTTGGGATCAGGCGGTTTTTCCTTTTTTCCATAATCACGTCTGCGTTGGCATCGCTTATGACGTTTTTGACGCCGATCATCATGGGGTTTACAGTGGATTCCGTTATCGGCGGTGAGGCTGTTTCTATGCCTGCGCCTCTTATGCGCGTATATGCTTTTTTGAGCGATGGCGGTTTCTTAGGCTCGGATTTGTTGGTATGCGCTATTTTGGTCATATTGACCGCCGTGCTTGCGGGGCTTTTTAATTATCAATCACGCGTGACAATGGCAAAAGGCGCGGAGAGACTGATAAACAGCCTGCGTATTACGCTGTTTAAGCATACTCAAGACTTACCTTTTGAATGGCATACAAACAATCTTACCGGTGATATCATCCAACGCTGCACATCTGATGTAGAAACTACCAGACGTTTTGTTTTTAATCAACTCATAGAGGTTTTGCGGACCGTGATCATGCTCGGTATCGTTTTGGCGATAATGTTTTCCCTAAATACGATCATGGCAACTGTTGTGACTGTATTTCTTCCACTCATCCTCTTTTATTCGGCATTCTTTTTTGCCCGTGTCGCAAATGAATTTCGCGCCTGTGATGAGGCGGAGGGTGAGCTGATGGTCAGGGTGCAGGAGAATCTAACAGGTGTGCGTATCGTTCGGGCTTTCGGGCGTGAGGCACATGAGACGGCATTGTTTGATGAAAAAAATATAACATACACTAATAAATGGCTCGCGCTCGGCGGGACTTTTGGCGCTTATTGGAGCATCGGGGATTCGGTCACGGCATTGCAACTACTCAGTGTCATTGTCGCGGGTGCGTTTTTGGCGGCTGATGGAGCGCTTACTTTTGGCGAACTGTTGGTTTTTGTCAGTTATACGCATCTGGTGACATGGCCTATTCGTCAAATGGGCAGGGTGCTTTCCGAGATGAGCAAAACAGGTGTCGCGCTCGGCAGGATCAAGGAAATTTTGGACGAACCGGCTGAAGTCGAGCCAACTGATGCCCTTACGCCGCCGATGGATAGGGATATCGAGTTTAAGAACGTGAGTTTTTCTTATGGGGAATCGCGTGAGGATAAGATTCTTCACTGCGCTCAGGATGAAACGCAGGAATCAGGGGATGGGGGAGCGCCGCAAATTGTACTGCAAAACGTAAGTTTTACGATAAAAAGCGGCAGTACATTCGGGATATTGGGGGCGACCGGCTCGGGTAAGTCAACTATCACCTATTTGCTAAACAGGCTGTACGATCTCCCCGAAAACAGCGGGGCGATAACGGTTGGCGGTATTGATATTTCTCGAATAAGCCAAAAACATCTGCGGCGGAATATCGGGCTTGTCCTTCAGGAGCCGTTTTTGTTCTCCAAAACGATTTTTGAGAACATTGATATCGCGTCTCGCGGGGGCGATCTTGCTAAAGTCCGCGCGGCGGCAAAAACAGCGGAAGTTGATGATAACATCATGTCATTCGCGAATGGCTATGACACCATCGTAGGCGAGCGCGGGGTCACACTGTCCGGCGGGCAAAAACAGCGCGTCGCGATTGCGCGTACACTTATGATGGACGCGCCGATCATGGTTTTTGACGATTCCATGTCAAGCCTTGATATAGAAACAGACGCAAAGATACGCGAGGCTCTGCGAGCAAAGACAGGTGAAGCGACGATTATTCTCATATCGCACAGAATTTCAACATTGATGCTGGCGGACACAATAATGATTCTTGAAGACGGCAAGGTCGCAGAAATAGGCTCACATTCTGAGCTTATCGCAAAAAACGGTATCTATCGCCGCGTCTATGATTTGCAATCGGGATGTAGCGATAGGGACTAGGGAATAGGGAATAGGGAATAGTCGCATATTTGAAAACTAAATGAATAGAGTAGCTTTTGCTCACAAAAGCACTTTTTCTCTCTCGATTAATCCCCAATCCCTAATCCCTAATCCCTACCAACAATACGTACGAAACTTGAGTTAGGATATTATTATGAACGTCGAAACTGAACAAACGACAGGTCTTAGCTTGAAGATGTGGTTGCGGCTTATGCCTTATTTTATTGAGATGAAATCCCATCTTATCAAGGCTTTCATCGTCATCGTACTTGCGACTGCGGGTGGGGCGGCGTTCCCTCTGTTTACACGATATGCCGTAAGCAACTTCATCATTGCGGAGACAACAGAAGGGATCCTCCCTTATGCCGCCGTCTATATTGCCTTGATACTTGTTGTAGGCGTTTTGATTTACTTCTGGGTCAAGATACTTATGACTGTTGAGATGGAGCTTAGTAAAAGCATCAGGCGGGATTGTTTCGTCCATCTGCAGGAATTGCCTATTTCCTATTATAATGTCAACTCCGTTGGTTATCTTATCGGCAGGGTCATGTCTGACACGGAAAAGATCAGCGGTATGATATCATGGGGGTTTTCGGCGCTTATTGACAGCTTTTTCAGTATCTTCTTCTCCTTTATTTTTATGCTCATACTCAGCCCATCCCTTGCATTGATCATCATCATTGTCGTTCCGCTGACAGGGTTGCTGGCTTGGTTTTTCCAAAGAAAATTGATCGTTATAAACCGCGATGTACGCGAAATAAACTCATTGATAACCGGCGCGTATAATGAGGGGATCACCGGCTCTAAAACTTCAAAGACACTTGTGATAGAGGATATAAACAACAAGGATTTTTCCGAGCTTTCGGATAGGATGCACCGACGTTCTGTACAGTCGTCACGCCTCACGGCATTGCTGATACCAATGGTAATGACGCTCGGCTCGATCGCCGTTGCGATGATACTGTACAGGGGCGGATATCTTGTGGCTGCCCGTTTGCTCGATTTTGGAATACTTTCCGCTTTTATCACTTACGCTTTCAGCACTATCGAGCCTATCGTCTGGGTTTCCGGGATTATTTCGGAAATGGTTGGCGCTCAGGTCGGTGTTGAGCGGATCACGGGGCTGTTGAATGAGCCGATAACGATTACCGATACACCGGATGTCTTGAAAAAATATGGCGGTACTTTTGACCCAAAAACAAAAAACTGGGAGCCTATACAGGGGCAAATCACATTTGAGAACGTGTGGTTTATGTATCCCGATGGATTTGAGAATGTGCTGGAGGATTTTTCGCTTGATATTCCACCCGGCACAACAGTCGCTATCGTGGGTGAGACGGGCGCAGGTAAGTCTACCATTGTCAATCTGGCCTGCCGTTTTTTTGAACCAACACAAGGGAGAATACTCATAGACGGACGCGACAGCAAAGAACGCAGTCAGCTTTGGCTGCACTCCTCACTTGGTTATGTGCTTCAAGACCCGCATTTGTTTTCCGGCACGATTATGGAAAATATCCGCTACGGCAGACTGGACGCAACCGACGATGAGGTCATCGCGGCGGCAAAATTAGTCGCGGCTGATATCGTAGCGGAACGTATGCCGGAGGGTTATCACGCGCAAGTAGGAGAATGCGGCGACAGGCTTTCTACAGGAGAAAAACAACTCATATCATTCGCGAGGGCGGTACTTGCCGACCCGCCGATATTTGTGTTGGACGAGGCGACATCCAGCATTGACACAGAGACAGAACAGCTTATTCAAAAAGCGATTGCCTGCCTGCTCAACGGAAGGACATCTTTTATCATAGCGCACAGGCTTTCAACTATTGCGCGGGCGGATATCATACTCGTGGTCGAAGATGGCAAAATAGTCGAACGCGGAACACATGAGACACTAATCGCCGCCTGCGGGCATTATCACAGGTTATATACAGCAATGCGTATCGACAGTGTTTTGTAATGGTGAAGTTATGAAAAAAGGATATACCCATATTTATTACGGAGATGGGAAGGGGAAGACCTCTGCCGCGCTTGGGCTTGCTCTGCGGGCTTCCGGGCATGGGCAAAAGGTTGTTATCGTTTTTTTTCTTAAGGATTGGAAATGCGGAGAGTTTCATCAGCTCAAGCTGCTGCCGAATATTACTTTCCTGTGCGGCAACCTGCCCGGCGGTAAGTTTGTCTATGAGATGAGCGATGATGAAAAAGCGGAAACTAAAATCATCTGCGATGGGCTTTTGTCTGATGCGCTTGATTTGTTTCGGCAAGGCGAATGTGAGCTGCTGATTCTTGACGAGGCCCTCGACGCATATCAAATCGGTGTGCTTGATCCTAAGATGTTTGAAACTTTGCTGAACAATAAACCTGAGAATTTGGAGCTTGTAGTGACCGGGCATAAGCCTGATTCGCGGTTATTAGAACACGCGGACTACATCACAGAGATGGCAAAACGGAAACACCCCTATGACGAGGGCGTAGGGGCACGAAAAGGAATCGAATTTTAGTTGAAAAGTAGAAAAACGTAGAAAAATGAATTGATTTTAACATTCTGAAGTGTTATTATTACCTTACAGGTAAAAAGCATAAGTAAAAGTAAAAAATACCTGTTGGGTCGTGGGGCGGGGTCTCATGTTTGGTGGATATGGAAAATTATTTTTTAATTTGTGTAGGTTTGGGGATAATCTTTCTGATGACTTGTCTGGGGTCTGCTACGGTGTTGTTTTTCCGTAAAAAGATGTCCGGCAGTTTTCAGCAACTCTCTATCGGGTTTGCGGCGGGTGTGATGATCGCGGCTTCCGTGTGGGGTTTGCTTATTCCCGCTATCGAAGAAACCGAGGCGCGGGGCGGTATTGGATGGATTCCTGCGGCTATTGGCCTTGTGATTGGTGTTTTATTCATGCTTGGGCTTGATAAACTGATACCTCATCTTCATCCCCAAAGCGGCACCAGAGAAGGGCCTGCGGTAAACACAAAACGCTCTACGCTATTATTCTTCGCGGTTACTTTGCATAATATACCCGAAGGCATGGCGGCGGGTTTGGTTTTCGCTCTGGCGATGCAGGTGCAAGACGCTGCGCTGTATATGTCAGCTTTAGCTCTTGCGATAGGCATTGGCATCCAAAACTTTCCTGAAGGCGCGGCTGTGTCACTTGTGTTGCGGCAGGATGGTTTATCCGCAAAAAAGGCTTTTACTCTCGGATGCCTGTCCGGTGTGGTAGAGCCAATTTTTGGCTTTATGGCGGTACTCTTGGCGGCAGTGATACTTCCAATCATGCCGTGGCTGCTTGCTTTTACGGCAGGCGCAATGATTTATGTGGTTGTTGAGGAATTGATACCCGAAGCTTGTGTTGAAGGACATTCACATTTAGGAACCATGAGTTTTGTGGCGGGTTTTGTTATGATGATGGTTCTGGATGTGACGTTAGGCTAGGATTTAGGGGTTAGGATTTAGGGTTTAGGATTTAGGGGTTAGGGGTTATACGAATTAGGAATTAGGAGTTAGGAGTTGCGGGGTTATACGAATTAGGAATGAGGAATGAGGAGTTATTTAGATGCTTGGTTACGTCTGGATTGCTTTGTCGCTGCGCTCCTCGCAATGACGGGGGCTAAGAGTTAGGATAATTCCCCTCTAGGGAGGGGTGTCCCGTAGGGACGGGGTGGTTCTTCGTGGCGAAGCCGCGAAGATGACTCCCCCGCAAATATATTATATTAAGGAGTACGGAAAATGAAGTACGAATGTGTGTGCGGTTATGTTTATGATGAGGTTGAGGGCGATCCTGATAATGGGCTTGCTCCCGGGACTAAATGGGCGGATGTTCCCGATGATTTTGTCTGTCCGCTTTGTGGCTTGCCAAAAGACGAGTTCACAGCCATCTAATTTGAGGGTTCATTACGTCATGCCCTTTATTTACGAGAGTCGAGAGCAGTGTTTTTACAGTGCTCTGATAGGTCGTTCTCTGGGTTACGTTGTGTGCCGAGGGCGGATAATGAATTAGGAATTAGGAATGAGGAGTTAGGAGTTCGCGCTGAATAAAGCGTTACTGTCACCCTGAGTGAAACGAAGGGTCTTGGTCGTTGCTATCACACGACTTTTACGCTACAAGATTCTTCGCCTGCGGCTCAGAATGACATTTAATCAGTGTTTGTTTAGGGATTAGGAGACGAATAGATTATGACAAAAACAACAAGGAAGTTAATAGCGTTACTGTCGTCGATAGTTATGATTATTACGTTTTCCTTTATTGGTGTGATTCCGGCTGTTTCGGTAGATGCGACAAACGCGGCGGAGTTAGCGGCGCAAATTGATGCGTTGGATGGTCTGACTGCGACGGTGGCGTTGGACGGAGTAACGGTAAACGTCAGCGGTACGAGAAATAACGCAACTGCGACGCTGAATCTGAACATCCCAACGGTAGTTACCCTAAACTGGGGCGCGGAGTTGTCCGGGTCGATTAGGGGCGCGTATGTCTTGGTTCTGACGGGTGGTGGGGTGTTTAATTTGACTTCCGCAGGCAAAATCGACAATCGCGGGACAGGCGGTGCGCTTGACGCGCAAGGCATGGGAATGAAGATAAATATTCGCGGTGAGTTAAACGTGACAGGTTCAAATGGGCTTACGCTTAATGTCGGCGCGGACAATATTGACATAGACATTTCCGACACCGGTTTCGTCAACAATAATGGCTCAAACTCGGCTATCAATATCACAAACAATATTACTGGAACAAAAATAAATGTCGGCACAGGGGGGCGGGTCAGTTCCATACCGAACAGTTACGCGATAAATGACGGTAGCGGGCAGAGCGGGGTTGTTTTCGACAATGACACTGAGATTAGAGTCTCGGGTGGGCTTGTTGAGGCGCAGAGCGCCTGCGCTATCCGCTCGTCGGGCAGCGGCTCCATCGTCACTGTTGCGGGAGGAATAGTCAGAAACGCCGCCGCGAGCAATCCCAATTCTACGATTTATATGAACGGCGGCACGGGTGAGAATATTATCATAGACGGCGGCGAGGTCTATACTACGAACACAGGCACAACGAGTTATGTGTTGCAGACGACCGGAGATGTTACTGTAAAAGCCGGAACAGTCACATCACTGGCAGGTCGTGCAATCAACCTTGTGGGTCTGAACTCCACGGCGACAGTTACCGGCGGCAGGGTCAGGACTGAAACCGGAACGGCCATCAGCACAGCTACTACCACGCTGGACGAAGTCGCGAACGCAAAAGTCATCGTCCACGGTGGTATTGTCGAAGCGACGGGGCGCGGTACGGACTATTCCGGCACTGCCATCCGCATTACGGGAGCAAACAGCACGGTTGAGATTTCAGGCGGTACGGCCACACTCAATGACCATCCCATCGTAACGGCAAAAAACGGATTTGCCATAGATGCTTCCGGCAGACCGGGCGGGAGCGACCTAACCCCTATCAATGTCAGCGGCGGATTGGTATTCGCATGGGGCAATGCTTTGAATAAGGTGGTATCACCCTCTGCCAAGCTTGAACGTACAGACCTCGGTTTCATTGTAGCGTGGAATACAACAAACGGCACAGGCGGACCTTATAGATCGGGTTCGACAGATGATTTGATATGGCAAATTCCGGATGTTACTGCTCCGGAGTATTCCGGATTAGCTTGGGACGATGAAGATCCGTTTCATCCTGTTTCAAATGACGGCGGTATAAGATACGGTGATTTTACCATTGAGCCTCCTGTATTTCGTGAACATGGTTTCTTGCATCTTGGTGTTAAGATTGAACGCGCTCTGTTTATTCTTAGAATAATTAACGGCACCGGCGACCCTATGCGGTTTTTACGAGAAGATAATGTCACATCCATAAGTGCACGCCTTGATAATCAGCCTGTTCAAATTCCCTCCGGATCGGTAATTACCGACTATCCCGTTAGTGGCGACAAATTCAGTGGCTGGACGAGTGCCCCAACAAGCGTTGGCACCGGCGGAACTATCGACGATCCTATGGAAAGAAATACTACTTTTACGATGCCGGATAATGATGTAACACTCACAGCCAACTTCAATCCGCGTTACTTGCTTCATATCGTAAACGGAAAGATTACCGGCACGACTACATTTCCCGGTATTGATTCATATGGCTATTACGCGCCGGGCGAAACAGTTAATATAGCGAGGGATGCGGGTTTTTTGGGCTGGGAAAGAAGCGATGGGGACTCTATTGGCGCGAGCGATACTATCACCATCACAATGCCGGATAACCCTTTGGTCATTTGGGCGACACCGGCTGAAGCACCGGAAACTCCGGAGAAATTCAAAACAACTATTGATGGCGGCAGGATTACGTCAACAAACTCAGGAGAAGTGCCGCTATCCTCAACCGAACACGAAGATTTTGCGGGGACAATCCTAAATATCACCGCGAACGCTCCCGAACCGGGTAAGGTCTTCAGCCATTGGACGTTGTCGCCTCCAGATATCGGCGGGGTTCCGATTACAGGCGGAGCGTCATTCAACTCCCAATCCGCTGTAACGAGTTTTATTATGCCGAATGATAATGTAACGATTACAGCCGTATATAATGACGATTTGTACAACCTCACTGTAAACGGTGGGACAGGCAGCGGGATATATATATTTGAGCAGATTGTGACTATAAGAGCTAACAATCCGCCGCGTGGTATGATATTCAGTGGTTGGACTAGCAGTAACGGCGGTGAGTTCGCGGATAGTACGGCGACTGTTACCTCTTTTAAGATGCCTGATAATAACGTGACTGTTTCGCCGCATTATGAGAATGACCCTGACTATGAGCCGGGGAACGTGGGGCCGGGGCCGGGTGTCTTGCCGCTCCCGCCGCTGCCTGAACCTGAGCAAAAGAATATCCCTGACCCAAATACGGAACAGGGAGATGAAACGGAAACCGATACGGTTACTGCGGCTACGTTGCCGGGTGATGTCACGCATATGCTTATCACCGGCAGGCACATCGCTTTTGTGCAGGGTATAGGGGACAGTTTGTTTGCCCCAAATCGTGATATGAGCAGGGCTGACACGGCGCAAATGTTCTTTAATCTGTTGATTGACAAGAATGTTGAGATCACAAAGACTTTCCCTGACGCGGCGGAAGGTGCATGGTATAAGGATGCTGTTGAGGCGCTCGCCTCGCTCGGCATACTTACGGGATATGACGGGTTGTACCACCCCGATGACCCAATCACGAGGGCTGAGTTCGTCACGGTCGCGGTGCGGTTTACCAACGAGATCATGGGCGAGTATGAGATTTCCGAGTTTAGTGACGTGTCGCAAGCGCATTGGGCGCATGACTATATCGTAACGGCGGCGAGTTATGGTTGGATACATGGTTCAGGCAATGGGCGTTTTGAGCCTGACCGCCATATCACCCGCGCGGAGGTTGTTGCGCTGACGAACCGTTTATTGGGGCGCATACCCGACGAGTCATATATCACGGGGCATCCCGATTTGGTGTTCTATGAAGATGTGCCGGAGACGCATTGGGCGTATTATTACATCGCGGAAGCGTCAAACGCCCATTCGGAATATTATGATGATCCGCATGAACATGAATATTGGATTGAATCTTAAACCCTGCGGGGGACCTCTGCTCGGTTTCGCCTCGCAGAACCACCCCGTCACTTACGCGTCTCCAGTCTGCACTTGCGGGTTCGCCCTGCACTTCGTTTGTGCTTACCTCGCGTTTGACGTCGTCACATTCCCTTCTTCTGCCACTGGCAGCGGTCATGCTCCGACCCCCTCCCCAGAGGGGAATTT
>Ga0099364_10002283_pt1 | contig 30683 bp, 25 predicted proteins | sample TergutTh196P3_FD_73070 | JGI IMG/M metagenome (GOLD analysis project Ga0099364, IMG submission 73070) | Microcerotermes parvus P3 segment gut microbial communities from Pointe-Noire, Republic of the Congo - Th196 P3 | ecosystem: Host-associated > Arthropoda: Insects > Digestive system > Gut ...
CAACCATTCCACGGTAGTCATGATGGTGGACTCCAGCAGCGAGTTTTGGGACACAAGAGAATTCACAAGAAACGACCCTCTATTCGGTGGTACCGTTCAATATGCAACTATTGGTGGAGAAGGGCGTTCAAGGCTTACATATGTACCGCAACAAATTATAACCGAGTATGAAGGCGAAGCGGTAATGTATTTTAGCTATGGTTCTGAATACTACCTTTTCGGGAGTACAAACCGTACATCAGATTCAAATATCGCAAATAAAAAAGAGGGGCAAATGGTCTCTGCATCATCAGAACAAATCAGGAGTATGCTTGAATCCAATTCCAATTATGCTCTGAATGCAGAACGTGATGTACCTTATACCTTATTAAATCCAGGTCTCAACACAAATTCATACGCTCGTGGGATACTCGATGCTGCTGAGGTTGCCTACAACGACCCAGTCGGGAGGCACCCCAACTGGGAGCATCCAGTTCCGAACCAATATTTTGTAGATTAGGGGGAGCAGTAATATGGAGGAAAAAAAAGGTGGAAAACGCATCGTGGCGGGTATCTTAATAGCGATACTGCTGTTTTTCATGTACCCTATTCGGATGCCGAGACCGCTCATATGGTTGGGCATATATCTACGCACTCCATACGGCACCAGCTGGGATGATGCAGTAAGAATAATTGAAAAAAAACGAAGTTGGAGGATAATGAGCGATAACATTGAGTATGGGTACAACGATGGCCGGGGACGTGTAGAAGGTATGCATATAATAGCAGATGTAGGAAGAAGCGGTTTCTTTTGGTATTTGCAAGCTATTTGGTCGTTTGACACAAATGGGAAGCTGATAAAAATCTATGTCTATAAGCCATTAAATGTGTAACTTCATTAAATTTCAGATAAAATTTGTCTACGTAACGTAAACAAAAAGACCCTAGCTTTAAATATCGTTTTCATCTCTGCTAAGACTATTATAACCTACAAGCGCAGCATACGAAGCGTTTTCGCCTCGTGTAAGAACAGCACAAAAACTACGCATACCAGAATAAGCACAGCGGCATATCATTCTCCTCAAAGCAGCATACAGCGTTATAGACACTTACGGAGAATTGATATGCCGCAGTTGGCGATAAATAACAAAATATCAAAGCAATAAATACAAACTCACGAAACAGCGGATGCTATCAAATAACAAAGAGTCGGTGCAACCGCTGAAGTGAGTATACCATGTCATTAATCACAGTGGATGAAAATGGATCTCCAATATATTCATCGTCTTACAATTCTAACTCATATGCTCGCGGTTTGCTCGATGCTGCAGAAGTTGCCTACAACGACCCTGTCGGAAGGCATCCCAATTGGGAATACCCTGTACCAAATCAATATTTTGTAGATTAGGAAAAGAGTAATATGGAGGAAAAAAAAGGCGGCATGGCAAAACGCATTGTGGCGGGTATCCTGATAATGATACTGCTTTTCTTCATGTACCCTATTCGGATGCCGAGGCCGCTCATTTGGTTGGGTATATACGTACGCACTCCATATGGCACCAGCTGGGATGATGCAGTAAGCATAATTGAAAAAAAACGTAGTTGGAGGATAATGGGTAGAAATACTGAACTCGCATACAGCGATGGACAGGGACGTATAGAAGGTATGCATATAAGAGCGGACATTGGTAAAAGCGGGTATTTTTGGTATTTAAAGGCTATATGGTCGTTTGATACAAATGGGAAGCTTACAAAAATCTATATCTTTAAATCTCTGGATGTATAGATTCTTTAGACACAGATAAAGTCTGTCTTCGTAACGTAAACAAATAGACCCTAGCTTAGAATATCGATCTCGTTTTGGTGGAGTCCAATATCATCAGAGAGAGTGCAAACAGAGCGATGATGCAACACCACCGCTAATAGCGGGAGGAAATGCAGGCGCGATTGCAGGTTCAACACCTGCGAACCCACCGCCAGAACCACCGTGAAATCCCCTTGACCCGAACAACTGGGGAATCGGTATAAGTGCAAATGATGTCATAAACACTGCAAACCATATTTATAAAGTACAAAAATTCCAATATGCTTTGTATTATACGAATAAAGCAAATTAGCGTATGTCATATGCGTTTAAACTGCTACATATAAATTAACAAACTAAGAGATAGAGATGATAAAATGGAACAAATATGTATCGGGCAATGGGAAATTGAGTTCGACAGAAACAAAACAATAGAGTATTACAAAGATATAGATACACTAGAATTTGGGTGTACTTGTAGGACATGTGTGAATTATTGTATTGCTGTTAAGGATTTCCCAAACGAAGTAACTCGATTTTTCGATAGCTTAGGTCTTGATTTAATTAAACCGACTGAGGTTTACGGATGTATGTATGAAAATGGAAAGGTAGAGTATGGCGGGTTTTACCATTTAGTAGGTAGTTATATATCTGGTGAAGATATATGGCAAGGTTTATCAAATGGTGGAAGCACATTTAAGTTTGAGCTTCTCGCAAAAATTGTAGAAGATTATGGAATCGGATTTACTAAAGAAACAGTAATGGTACCAAATAATTTTCCAATGCCTGTTTTACAAATGGAAATCATTTTTATGATTCCATGGCTAATAGATGAACCATATTAAGATGCATTAGATAATGAAGGTTTCGGTAATTAGATTACAATGAAGTAATTAGCCAATGCAGAAGTTGCCTACAACGACCCGGTTGGAAGCCACCCCAATTGGGAATACCCTGTACCAAATCAATATTTTATAGATTTGGAAGAAGAGTTTATGGAGAAGAAAAAAGGCAGCATGGCAAAGCGCATCGTGGTGGGTATCCTGATAATGATACTGCTTTTCTTCATGTACCCTATTCGGATGCCGAAACCGCATATATTCCATAACAGTTTTCGTCAAAGGAGCTAGATATGATTCAAAATTTCAAATTGTTTACACTAGACATAAATGTAGAAAACACAAAAAACTATTATAAAAAAGTATCATCAGAAGAAAAATGTGATTGTTTATACTGCCAAAATTTTTATATAGCTATAAAGAATGTTTCTAATGATATATCTTCAATTTTTCAACAATTAGGCGTAGACATAGAGTGTCCGAGAGAAATATATGAGAATTGTAGTAATGCAGATAACATAGTTTATTATGGCGGGTGGTATCATGTTTGTGGAACTATAATTGATAGCAAAAACTACTTTAGTATATATACATTATTAGACCAATCAGTTTCCAGTAATGAAAATGTATCTCTAAACACATCCTTTCGGACTGATTGTATTTCATTAAATAAAGCTGGAGAGATAATAGTTATTGATGATCCAACTGTAGCATCTGATAGTCTGCGTTTTAGTTTTCAAAATGAATGCCATATGCTTGATGATATCTTTCCAAAGCCAGCAATTCAATTTAATGTTCACATTGATTTACCATGGGTTCTTGATACTCCATATTCTGGTTATATAGATATTACAAGAAATAGGATTTAATAAGCTAAAGAAGTAGCATACGGAGAAGCACATGCTCTAACACAAATGGGGGGGAAGTATGTCAAATAATAGAGGAAAACTCATAGAATCGGCACTTTTTTCATTACAGGGTGAAAGATTTCGGTATACATATAGGGCGGGAAATATGCTGACAATGGGATTTGGAGAGGATAAAACTCACGTGCGTCACGATGGAACTATCAGAGTAGTTGCTAGATATGCTCTTCATGTACAATCGTCATGGCGGCTCTTAAAAGATAATAGCATCGTTTTAGGATGTGATGATTTCTATATTGCACAAAATGGTGTTACTTACGAAGAGTTTAAAGTTGATGGAGGGTTTGGAAAAAGTATATTCGACAGCAATTCAACATTTTTAAATGAATATATTGAACATAGGCACATTTGTGTTTTAAAAATCGAAGCAAGTGATTTTGGTGATTTAGTCATATCAATGGATGACAATTATCGCTTAGAGGTGATGTATAATAGTTCTGTTTTGGATGAATCATGGAGATTTTTTGAGGTTGGGTCTGAGAAAAAGCATTTTGTAGTTTTTAACGAGTAGAGGATAATTATAAACAATCTTTTTAGTAATAGAATCAACTGTGAATTATTAAGCTTTACTGCTAATAATTACAATGATTGTTGTTATAAATGTATATATATGATACTATCCTATAAATCTACAAAGTTTATTGGATATATGGAAACTCAAATTTGTTGTCAACGAAGTATTAAAAATTATATTTGTGTAGGGAGTTAAATAATATGAATAGTAAAATTAACAAAAAGAATTTGCTGAACATGACTGTTTCAATCATGGTGGTGCTTATGATGGTTTTTGTAATAATCGCATTTTTAACATTCCCATCATATGTAATGGCTAGTGGACAAAATACATATACTGCACATATTAATGTATTACGTGATGATGTGCCTTGGACTGGAGAGGCTGTTTCCTTTTTGCTACAGAATGCAAGTACTGGAGCAACAGTATTTCGAACACTAAACACCCTGGATGGAACGGTTGTTTTTGATAATTTAATCCCCGGAACATATAACATATGCAGATTTAGTACACAACAATACACTGGTGTGAGTTTTACCATTGTCAACACAGACAAACATGATATTGAAGTGAAATTTTATTCGATAAGTATTACAGCGACTACTTCCGGAGCTGGGGTCAGAGCTAACATGAGAGGTGATTACTTCCCACCTGGACACTCATTTGCAACAGCAAGTTCTCTTGGTTATGGAATACGATTTGGCACTGGTTTACGTGAATTGCCTCTTGGCTCAAAGGTTATTGTTGTCTATGAAGGTAGTGGTGCTAATCTGTATACATATGAGTGGTACGATGCAGGTACTCTTTTACCCAGCCATTCATCGCCATATTATATAATAGAAAATATCAATGCTCCAGTTTCTTTGGTTTGTAAAGTCATAGGAAGTAACGCTAATCAAATCATAGATATTTCCAATATTAAAGCACCTGACAAGCTTGAATATGACACATATTTTTATGGTAATGATAGTAATCAAATGAACAGAACACTTAATTTGACTGGACTTGAAGTTGACATAAGCCTTTCTGATGGCTCGATTATTAACAATGTACCATATGAAATGTTTGGACTATATGGACTTAAAGTGTTTTATGCAAACGAGACTCCTGCATTAGAAGAACGTTATGGTATATCATATGGCATTGATGGTCCGATGAGAATCACTGCTCTTAATGCAGGAGCGACCGATGCTACTGTCTCAGTAATTACAAGCTATTCACTTGCACTAAGGCATGGAATTAGATACTTATATACTGCTTCTAATCCGTCAGGGATTGGAGTCACTGGTACCATGTCGCACTCTTTTGGAATTAATCACAATGATTCTTACGTAATTAGAGACAACGAAGGTTTTGTTAATCCTGGTTATCTTTTCGATGGTTGGGAAGGAATGGCGGAGAAATCATTACAATATCATATATATCAACCAGGAGATATTATAGAGCATGTCACTCATAGTATGTGGATGTATGCTCGCTGGCGGCTAGATCCTCTTGCTCCATCATTGCCTCAAGTTCCTCAAGTTCCTTCTGGTTCTTCTGGAGCTTCTGGTGCTTCCGCTCCTGGACCAGCAGTAAAAACTATAACAATTGATGAGGGTATAAAAATCGAATATACCATGCTTGATACAATTGTTACACTTGTCATACCCCAGAGTAAGATTAACGAAATTATAATAGCCATTAATAAAAACAACCTAAAAAGCCTCACATTTGACATATCGGATATTGAAAACTCGACTGGTATAGTATTTCCAGCATTGGCTATATCGAAGTTAAGTGAAACCAGTGTTTCTTTTAATCTTGTTTTTCCCTTAGGTACCCTTGTATTAGATTCTACAAACCTGACATACATTGCGGAACAAACATCAACTACTGATGTGATATTTTCGTTGAATATCATAGATCAGGCAAGCTTGACTGCTGAACAACAAAAGATTGTTAATGATGAAGACCTTGTCTTTGACATAGAAATCCGAGTGGGTGGAAAGGTATTAAATAGTTTTCCATCTGAGTTGCATATAGCTTTACATTATGATGAATTATTGCCAGTTTCTATATATCACATTGATGATGGAACTATTATGGAAAAATTAGCATTTAAGTTTTACAAAAAAGAGAAAACTGTTGCTTTTACAACAAAAAATCTTTCGGTTTATATTGTTGGTCTTGTTAGAAATGTGTTTACCGATGTGAATGAACAAGATTGGTTTTTCGATGGAGTGATGTATTGCTATGCATATGGCTTGATGAATGGGACAAGTGCAGATATATTCAATCCGAATATCGGACTTAGCAGAGGGATGGTCGTAACAATTTTATATCGAAAAGCGGGAGAACCGAATGTTACTATTGATACGAATCCTTTTACCGATGTGTTGTCGAACCTTTGGTATTCTGATGCCATAGTTTGGGCGGTAAATGAGGGGATTGTCAATGGATACGGAGATGGGCGTTTCGGTCCAAATGATAGTATTACTAAAGAGCAATTATCGACAATCCTACACAGGCTAGATATAATACCTGATTATATGCTAAAGGATGGTTATGATGATAGCATTTATTCTGACTTTAATGATATAAGCGATTATGCGAAAGTTGCTGTGTCTGCACTAGATTTCATTGGAGCATTCCAAAATATTCCTATTAATCAAGACAATGCTTTCCAACCAAAGTCTACCATTTCCCGTGCTGAAGCAGCTGCGATTTTCCACTTGTTTTTTGATCTAGTTGAAGACTAGAACAAAGCATCTAAATTGATATGATGATGAATTTTAATAATAAATACGAAAAAGGGCGATTCTTCGCCCTTTTCTCAAATAAAAAGTATATTGCTCTATATGCTTTCGCAACAATTTCCATATTGCTCTTTGGACAATACCATTTTTGGAGCGCATTTCTAGGTGGAGCATATTTAGCTATTGCAATAATAATTACGGTGATTAAAAAGCAATATCTTAATGTCTCTTTTGGGTTGCCGACTTTGTTAATACATTTAGTTGTATTATCGTATTTCGTAAGCATTATATGGGCAATTGATAAAGGGATGGCGACACTAGGATTTTTTAAGTATCTAACTGTTTCCTTAATAATTTTATTGGCTGATGGAACTGCGGTTAATAAAAACAAGATTCTTGAAACTTATGCAACAATTGCTGGATTATCGGTGATTTTATGTTGTTTACTTAGTTTTATACCATCTATACGAAGAGAGGTGTTTTATGGAGGCAGATTGGGTGGAACTTTTCTATATGCAAATTCATATGGTTTATATTTGCTGTTAAGCATGGTGATAATCTCAACAAAAGAAACAATGCGAAAAATAGATTATTTTTTTTGCTTTATAATTGGTCTGGGTATTATTTTAACAGGTAGTAGGAGCATTTTCGTCATTTCTATTGTTTCAATATTATTGCTTTTCTTTATAAACAAACGGGCAGTTGTTTCCTTTGCTTGTGGTGCTTTATTAGCTTCTCTTCTTTCATTTTGGTTTAATAATGTAGGGGGTATACAGCGTTCAATTAGTATTTCCTTATCTTCCGGTGAAATGCTAAATAGATTAGCATATTACTATGATGGTAGTAGATTAATAATTAATCATCCATTTGGTTTAGGTCATTATGGATGGTGGTACGTTCAAACATCAATACAATCATCTTTGTATAATGTTAGACTTATTCACAATTGGGTATTGCAACTCGCCCTTGATGTGGGAATAGTTCCAACAATATTATTAGCTACCTCTGTTTTGATTGTTGCTTTTCACAAAAATAGTATATTAAGGACAAGGTTACTGATTCTATTGATATTTGGTCACAGCTTGATTGATTATAATCTTGCATTTTTATCAACTGCATATATAGCAATTATGGCTATGCAAGTTGATAAGAATATGGTGAAAATAACTAATAGAAAAGCATTAACAATTATTATTGTAGTGAGTCTGGTTTTATTATGTATATATATTTGCTTAGGTGCTGCCACGTTTTTATCTTTCATTGGAAATGACACCACCGCAGTAAGGCTCTACCCATTTTATACTGAAGCAATGGAAAAAATTATTATTACTGAAAGTGACCCAGATGAAGCGTTTGTTTGGGCTGAGCGGATTTTAGTTTTAAATCCATATGTGCATGATGCTTATGATGTCAAGGCTCGTGTGTATGCTAGTAAAGGATTATGGTTAGATGCTGTGGATATGAAACGCGAATTTATTATGAAATCTCGATTAAATGGTAGTGATTATGATGAATTGCTTATTTATATACACTTTGCTCTTATAGAAGCTGATGCAAATGGCGATTATGATGCAATGAACGAGCTAATTGACCTTGCACTTAGTATTCCAAGCTTACTTGATAATGTAACTGCATCGCTTAACCCCTTAGCATATAGGCTCCGCCACAAACCTACGTTGTTTTTATCTGAAGATTCTCTTCGTTATCTTGAGTATCTATATGAATACCAAGCTGCATTACTGGATATGGAATGATATCATCAAGCATAGAAAGATGCCAGAAACGATGCGTTTTGCTGTGCTGCTCATTTTCTTCTCAATTATACACCCCCGCTAATCAAAATCCCTCGCCTAGGTGTTGGTGATGCAGATACCCATGAAATTGTAGTCGCTCCGCTCGCCCAATACCATGCGGTTTTGGGCGAGCGATTCGTTGCTACATTATTCTTTATTTTTACGCTTATCTACTTCGTCAAAGAATTCCAAATCATTTGGTGTGTCAATTGGATAGTTTGCCATTAAATTGTCTATGCGCTCCTTTGTGTATTTCTCATATGCCTCCTCAAGTGTTTGTTCAACATTAGCAATTTTCGCTTTGTCAGATTCGCTGAGTTCTACCTCGTAATACCCTTTATTCAGAATAATTCGCAAATCAGCGGGTACGAGTGTATTATTTATAAAGTATCCGTTATTCCAGTATGTGATAACTCGTATCAGTGGATTGTGCGTACTAGGCGGATCTGGTGACCCCATATCATTAATAAGTTCGTAATGATTGTATGGTCCTGAAGTCCAATTCCATTTATGTGGATCGTTCAATCTATAGAGTTCACCATAATATAAGCTCAATACAAGTAATTCTTCAATATGTTTGTCAAAATTTTGCCGCCATTCTTTTATGCTGTCACCACGTAGCTCTGCTATACGTTTTTCCACTTCATGGAAGCTTGCGGGTTCATAAGTCATAAGTAGAGACCTTTCATGAGCATATTCCCGAGCCTGAATCTCCGGTGAAGGACTGTTTGCATATTTTATGTCCTTGTGCCTGTAAACGTGGTTGTCCCGCATATCGATAGCAAACGGTATAGCAAACGACACAAGAATGTCTGCTATTAACATCATTTTTTCATCTAAATCTTCTTGGTTTGTGTATGAAAGGCGAAGTTTATCGTATTTTGCAAACGCATCTATCGGAAAAGTTTTAAACTGTGTGGTTTCGGTTCTATATCCAATATAGACTCTTAATAGTGGCGGCGGATATGGGTCTTTATCAACGACTACATGGATTGTATTCTCCAGTCTTAAAGTATCAAGAGAATCGGAAAATGCGTAGTGATTGCTCGAGCTGCTCACTAGGATTAATCCTGCTTTTTCCATCGCTGGTTGTAATATGCTTTGGACAGATTTCTTCATGTTCATACAATTAACCTCACTTTTATTAACCAAATACAGGTGCTGCAGGCCATCCGCTTAATGGAGGTATAACGCCGGTGAAATTGTTGCGATTGTCGATGCTTGAGTTGTTGTCATCGGGGTAGGTCTCTCTCGTTGGAGTATCCTAGGGGTCATGTTCATGTGGGAGATGACCATGCCATCCCTGAGGAATCGGCTGTAGTCCACCCCGCTGAAGCCGATGAGTTCGGAACTGGCATAGCCTGCGTTTTTGTTCACCCTCACCTGGGTGTTGGCGATGCGGACTCCCATGGCGTTGTATATGTACTCGCTGCTCTGTCCATCGCTTCGCTCGCCCATTACCATGCGGTTCTGTGCGTTGTGTGTATATGTGACGGTACCTTCGCGGGTGGTTTCAGTTACTAGGTTGCCTACATCATCGTAGTCGTAGCTATATGTCTAACCAGAGCCAGCTTTGCTGGTGAGACTGTTCTCAATTCATATGATTAACCCATTCTATTTAATACTGCAATGCTCTCTTGTCGCGTAAACCTGGCTTTTGGGTTAAATCTAAGAGGATCTATACTAGTTCCCGTCATTAACCCATTAGTATAACAAGTGTTTATACTATCGACTGCCCATGGAGCTGCGTTTCCAATATCGATATAGCCGACATCATCGGATTCGATAATATTCATTTCTAGTAGCATACATATTCGAACTAGCATTGTTGCAGCTTCTTCTCTGGAAAACCACCCAGTTGGCGTAAAGCTACCAGGTCTTGATTCGGTTGGTGCTCTTGTACCAGTAGTAATACCGAGAGTATAAGCCGCGAGTATGTACTCATTTTCGGTATCGTCAAATGTGTTATAATCAATCGATTTACCCATGTCTGCCAATAAGGTTTTATACGATTCACCAGTTATATATTCAATGTATCTAACTGCTAATATACAAAACTCCTGTCGGCTGATTACATTACTATAATTACGCTGTATTTGGGTAGGTACAAAGCCTTTATAGTAAGCATCTCTGATTTCAGGTCTTGCCCAACTGTCAGCCGATACTAAATCGGGAGCATGGGTGACTAATTCAGTAGCTGCAAGGTTATTTTGTAAGATAAATTCAGCTGAAGCTAGTGGTAAATGATTACGAGCAAATACAACATTGTTCACATTAAACCATTCGTTGCTAGAATTGCGTTGCGGCGAAGACACTCCATTCTCTATGATATTTTGACTGTCCCATGTACTGTCGCATCTAATCCATCGGCCTCCTACATATGCTTCATACCAGGCATGTCCAGCAGACAAACCATTGTTATCTTTCGCGCGTCCTTTAACATACATTGCTGGTATACCAGCAGCTCGAAGGAGTGAAATAGTTAGGTTTGCAAATCCGCTACATACTCCTCGCCTATGTTCGAGAACATATATTGCGCTAAATTCCTCCTCATCTGCTTGAGGATTTACAAATATTTCTGCTTCATAATTCCTATCATTATCATACCATATATTTTCTGCAACCCATGTATGTATAGCTTTAGCCATTTCATAATCATCGTTTATGCCCTCTGTAATGCTGTTAGCCAATTCAATTATTTCTTGATAATCGCTTCTACAGTATTTCGAAGGCTCCCTATAAAAATCCAGAGCAGCTTCACTGGTTGGCCTTGGAGCCGATGGGTCAATATTCCAGACATAGATTGTAGAAATTCCAGGCTCTAGCGCTCTCCTAGTCTCACCTTCGACTAGAATTGAGAGCAAGCTTCGAGAATCTTCAGTACGTACACGGACTCCAAATTCAATGCTTCCTTCATAACTAGTCAGTTCCATTTCATATATAAGCGTACCTGGAGTGTGTTGAACAGCAAAACCTCCCCAGCGTGCATCCACGTATATCCCGATGGGTTCAAGACTGTGTTCGTTTCGGTAAGCTATTTGTGTTCCCAATGGGAAGACATAAGCAATGCTGTAGTGTTCAACAAATGCTTCATTATTGCCCCATTGAACTCTGATAGGTTTTTCGGAAAACAGCATAGTGCCACCAGTAATGATAGCTATTTCAGCTTTTACATCGAATGAAGGTACTAATGGAGCTTCTTCATCTTGCGTAACCGCATTCACTGAAGGGAGCAACAAAACAAATATGGATATAAATAGAAGCAATGAAATTGATCTTTTTTTCAAACTAATCCCCACCATTTCATAAATAATTACTACATATCTTTACCTATTGAGACTGCAAGGGAGAGCAGCGCAGGTACTACCTGTTAAGTAAATCATCGTTAAAGACATCAGGATAGAAAGCTCTCATTAAATGCCAGTAGTTTTCATACGGTCTTTCTTCGCTGATATCGGACTTGCTCCACCAGGCGTAGCCGTCTAGATAGTTATCGTATGCTTCATCCCAACTATCGAAATGCGAAGCAAGAATTTCAGTTGCCATTCTAATATACTCATGTCCAATTTCTTCGTAAATTACACGGTGATAGTTATAATTTGCTCTTTGAGCAGATACTGCTATTGGCGCTATCCTAAATAGATCCCAAGCAACGATTCCTGTTTCTCCCCATTTGTTATACCAGTCGCGCATCTGGTGGTACATATAACCAGTGGAAGAAGCTCCAGCACGAAGAGCAAGCTCGTCTTCCGACATTGCTGCTGCGAGACTCGCTTCAGCTAGAAAGCGACTGTTGTCACCTGTTTCAAGCAGCCAGAGCACTGTTTGGTTTAATTCCTCTTGATTGTTAATATCCCAATGGGTACTTAAATACTCGCTGTCGCCAGGCGTATACCAGATGTGTGTTGGAACTTTTCCAACTCTGTTCTGTGCTAAATCATCTTCGGTATTCATGCTGATGTAGGTTGCCATTGCACCCATAGCTATAATAACTAACTCTGCATCAGGATGTTCGCATGATATTCCGTTTGATTGATTATATTTATTTCCAAAACCATAATGAGTAACAATATACTTGTTTAAGTCTTGGTAGTGAAAAGCAATGAAACGATCATTATGAGGGAATGACATTATGGGTCCTGTACGATAAATTTCAAAAACAAGCCAATCATCGTCTTCCAATGCGTCTATAACAACACGCCTGTTAGGTGACCTGTCTTCTGTTGCAAAGGGAGCAACGAATATTATTGATTTTTCGCCATATAGGTTTACAGCAACATCATTACATGCAACCAATATTTTAGCGTTATCATCGAATGCATATATTCCTGGTGTTGTTATTATGAAATCAATCATATTGTCTAAAACAGTCAGAACTTCAGCTCTAGTAATATTGTTACTTGGTCTGAATGTATCATCAGGAAAACCACCGATAAAGCCGTAATAGTGCATATCAGCAGCTGCTTGCATGGCATATGGGGTAAAGTTGTCGTTATCTTCAAAATGCAATGATGGCTGTATTCTGTTGCTAGTTATACCAAAAGCGTTAGCAATGAGATATATCGCTTGTTCTCTAGTCATCGCAACATTATATTCGCCTCGGGGTGCCCAGAGCATACGGTAGTTAACGAAAGCTGCAACGCCATCATAATACCAGTCGTCGGGGTTCATTCCACTAATTGTGTAATCAGGTGTCGGATAACCGAGCATCCTTTGCAGTATCGTGGCTAGTTCTGCGCGGGTGACATGGCGGTCGGGGCGAAATGTACCGTCAGCATATCCGGTTAGTATATCGCGATCTACCCAGCGTTCTATTGTTTCCTTCGCCCAATGGTTTTCTATGTCTGTAAACTCAATTGCTGCTGAAGGAATGAGTAGAGTAAATACAAATGTGATTGTGATTAACATGAATACTATTAGTTTTTGTTTTCTACATAGTCTCATATAGAATAGTCCTTTCTTTGTCAATCTGCTGTTTTTTGTTTACATGGGCTTGATTATGTATCATCATTATCTATCTCTAATGCAATCCCATTTAGGATTTTCAAAACATCGTTTGTTTTGAGATCGTTTAGTGAGTAGCTATCTGTGCTTTCAGATATGCTAATGACATATCGTCCCACCCTTATTTCTGTCCTAATATATCGAGCTGTTCCACCCAACATGAAAGTATCGGCTCCCCTTTCTATTACAGCTCGACCTAAGTATGCCTCATTATCTCCATAATCATAGTGATTAAACTTATAAAAACTTAACCTCATTCGTGATTTTGCTGTTTCTGTGTCTTTATGTCTATATATAGAGACTGTAACAAACCCGAGCATCCGCTCTCCATCCAAGCCTATCCGATGGTAGAAAGCAGTATACCCTTTTTGAAAGTTCATGTTCTCACTTAGCTCCCTATAATTGCTTATACCATTAGTTTTAGATAATATGCCTAGACTATTTTCCAAAGTTTCCTCTGTCAGCTCGGAAATTAAGCTCCGATCTACCTTCGACCTCTGAGCTCCGCTGTTGCGACCCAAAAGAAACATCCACGTAAAAACAACCATTGCAATGCAAAGCAGTATGGCAACAGGAAGAATCATACCTCCAGATTTTGTTTCTATCTTTTTCTTGTATCTGTGATATAACACTATTACTGTTATAATTTCGATAATCGTGAACAACATAGCACCAGCCGAGCCAAATATAAACCCTCGCAACATACATCTCCCTCGCTTTTTATATTTAAATGGCTGTAAATCTCAATGTTGGAGGCTACTTCGCAGCAGCAGGCTCCCTCAATGTGTTAATTACAATTTTACACACGACGCCATGTCGAAACCGTTATTATCCATGTTTCATCAACAATTTCATAAATAAGTACATCGCTGACATGAAAGTCATCTATGCTACGATTGACTATGTATAAATCTGCAACATTCTTGCCGTGATTTAATTGTTTATACATTATTTGAATATAATCTGGAGTTATTTCAATTGAATAACTGGTACTATCTAATTTTTCAAACAAATCCTTTATTATATCATTTTCATCAATGCTTATTAGTACTTCTGAGTGATTATCATATGAATTAACTCTCTTATATGTGCTTCCATCAACATATTCAAAGATACTCATGCTATTATCTCGATAAAAAACATACGATATATCATTTAAGCAGTTCTGTATATTTAATAGTGTTGATAGATTATTTTCGTTCTCTTCGATAAATTTGACTGCATTGGGTATTTCCTTCTTCATGTCTTCCATCATACTCTTTTGCGACTTGCAACCGCTTGATACAAACAACAATAACAAGCATACTACATATGCAAAGAGTCTTAGTCTTTTATTCATTTTTATCATTTTTATCCCTCTGTGATGTCTATTCCATAATTGACATGAGTAACTATATTGTGAGAAAGAGAGCAGATGGCAACACACAAAACATAATATGCGCTACAATAGAAATTATATTGTTTCTAATAGCATTCTTTTCCATTTGAATACCACTATTTGCTATTAATCAAAATGTGTCCACTGATATGCTCATATATTATTTTAGGTGGGTCGTTTATCAGTAGTCTACCCCGCCGAATCCGATGAGACCCGATCAGGTTTTGTAGAATGGTCGAGCATTTATGAAAGTAGATATTCAAAAGTCCTCAATAATATCCTATAAGCCTCATCGCGCTGTACTTCGTTATATTCATTGTAATTATAATCATGTAGTTTCACAATGCCAGTCTGTATGACAAAGCCAATTTGGAATTTTAACTCCTCGCTGATGGATGCTCTGTCGTCGCTATCTGGTAGGAAATACCTATAGTACTTACCCTGCTCTTCTGCAGTGCGAGAAATAAATGTTGCTGCAATACCCCTCGTGAGTAGAGTGCCTGGTTCAGATACAATACTGTTAAGCGTACCATTCTCCATTTCAAAAGCTCGCTCTAGCAGCGAAGCGAATTCACCGCAGGTTATTGGTTCGTCTGAGGCTGGTGTATCAATAAGCCCTAGCAGCTCAGAACGCTTGATTTCGTCTGGGTCCCAAGCAGGGTAAACAAGCGGGTTGGCGATGTACCCCCATTTGCCGTCAAGACAGACGGCTGCTAGTCCTTCCGAGAAAGGCTGCACTTCGTCGAACTGGAAGTCTACAATCAGGTTTCCGTTGATGTCGATATATCCCCATAAACCATCTTGCTTTACACTGAGCAAACCTTCAGACATATCACCAATATAACTAATATAGTCAAATGTAGACCTTGTTATCTGCTCTTTGCTAACTGTTACGTAATATGAATAATAACCCTGATTACCAATGAACTGTGTTGGTGATAGGAACGAAACACTCCAATAGTTTAACGCGGTTACCCCTAAATCAACAAAGTAAAGGTCGTAGACCGATGAACTAAATCTATCGCGTTTTAGTTCCCAGATATTATAGTTTGCGCTTTTTATGCAAATTCTGTACTTTGCTTCTACCACCCATTTACCGTTTGTGTCGATTAATCCACATTTATACTCGCCTCTACGAAATGCAGCATTCTCAGCGAGACCATTCGTGAACATGCTACCGTATACGCGCGACCGAAAAGGTATGACCACATTTCCGTCTTTGTCGATGTACCCACCTCTGTCTGGTTTCGTTTCAACATATGCCAGTCCTTCCGAGAAGTTATCAGCGTAATAATATTGCTGATTTAAAACTTTTCCACTGTCAGTGTTTATATAGCCATATAACCCATTTTGGTAGTACCGCACCATTCCATCTGACAGGCTTGGAGTAGGGAAGTAATATCCAGGTGTTCTTATGTCTTCATCTAATACTGTGTTACCATAAATATCGATGAAATTATAATAAGTCGCACGACCTTCCACCCGCGTTGTTAGGGCATAGCCATCATCATTATATATACCAACAGAAACGTTGCTAGGAGCCAAACGGACAAATTCGAGATCACGATTAATTAACCCGTTTACTCTCCCAAAAGTTGCGTTGGCTATATATTCATCGGTTGTAATGTTGTATCGGTCGGTGTTGATGCTGCTATAAATTGGAGCGATGACCCATTGACCTAATCGGTTGGCTATTCCATACTTTTATTTATTCCTTTCGCTGATGTCAAGCCGGATGTATCGTTTGGTGCAGTATCAAAGACATACTCAGGAGGCAGGAGTTCACGACCAGTTATGTTTAATTTATAGGAATCGCCGTTGCCATTATGTACAATAGGTAGATTTCGGTCGAAACCCCATGTATACCGTCTTCTACCTATATTTACACTCCCGATGTAGGGGAAAGTGTCGATGATATCTGAAACAACATTCGAGTCGATCAAGTCCATTAGAATAGGGCGGGTGTTTTCCTCGGTTTCCGCACCTGTCATGTAATTGATTACTTCCTTGATGTAAGGGTTAGAGTTATCGTAGTATCTATCGATTTCATATCTGTCAATTTTGTCTCCGATGTTCGCAAAAGCGTTGATTCCGCTTTTATCGATTATTACTGTATAGCCGTTGTAGCAGTCAATAGCAGCATACCCCGTATTGAACTTATTGCATTCTTCTATACTGCCATTACCTGCTTGGTCGAGTTGATGTGGGTATATCGCCCATATTGTTTCGATGACATAATCTTTGTTGATTTCTACATCGTTAACTGGTACTCTTTGCGAACAGCCTGCTACAAGGAGCATCATTGCAAAAGTAGCAGCGAACAGTGGTATGCTTTTTCTCTTTGTCATTTTTTCCCTCTGTGATGCATTTTTCGTTTAATTAGCAATAGATAACAGCATCTATGAAAACATATAATCGTCACAAAATACGTCAGGATAAAAACCGCGCATTATTATCCAATAGATTTCCCGTGGTCTTTCGTTGCTTATGTCGGCTCTGCTCCACCATGCATAGCCATCTAAATAATTATCATATGCTTCATCCCAACTGCTAAAGTAATATCTGAGTTTTTCTGATATAAGCTCAAGATACATTAGTTCATCTTCGTTGCTGATGTATCGTACATCTCTACTAGAATAAACTATGTCAGCTATTCTAAACAAATCCCAAGCGATTATTCCGGTGTCTCCCCATTTTTCATGCCAGTCGAGTAATTGCTTGAACATATATCCATCAGAGTATAGCCTGGTAGAATTGGCAATGTCATTGTCGCTCATCGCTGCGACTTCAGCTACTTCGCGAAAAAATGAGTTGTTATGTCCCTCATTTAATAGATACATAACAACACGATCTAAGCTTTCAGCGTCAGTGACACCCCAAACATCTCTTAGTGTTTCTATATTATTATTATATCTTACCCATGTCGGAAGATGACCTTTTCTACTGAGGTCATCTCCGTAAGCTATAGAGTAGTTTATATAGTTGATCATACTAGCCATGGAAACATAAAGTAACCGTGCTTTATTATGTCCATTATCAAGCACAGAACAACTTCTGAATTTCTCGCTTGACAAATCCGTAAAAATAAATTTGCCAGCTTCAATATAATTTGTTATTGGCAAGTTTGCTTCGTTTTGAACCGCTACAACATTACTATCGAAACCAACAAAAAATATAATCCAATCATCGTTTTCATCTACTTCTATTATAATTGTGTTATCATATCTATATAAAGCATCAATAAACACACGGGAAACTTGACCATTGAGCATCAATGTTACATCTGAACAAGCAACTAAAATATTGGCATCATCGTCAAATTCATATAATCCTGGTTCCTTTATATAGTGGCTTATCATGTTGTCAATGATTGTTATGACTTCTGCTCGAGTAATATTATTATTTGGTCTGAATGTACCATCCGGATACCCTCCAACAAAGCCATAGTATTGCATATCCGCTATTTCAAACTCTGCATAGGGTACAATATATGCACTGTCGCTATATGTAGGTGTTGAATTGATCTCATATCTTTGAACGCCGAATGCCATTGCAATTAAATATATAGCTTGCTCCCTAGTCATCGGCACGTTGTATTCACCATATGGTGCCCATAAAAATCGATAATTGAGCATAATGGAAACGCTTTGGTAATACCAGTCGTTTGGATTCATCCCAATAGTCGAGTACCTAACGGTATTTAAAGTTGCATTGGGAAAGCCAAGCATACGGCAAACAATTGTTGACAACTCCGCCCTGGTAACAGGGTTGTCAGGTCGGAATGACCCATCAGTGTATCCTGTAAGTATTTGATGCTCTGACCATCGATTTATAGCTTCCCTTGCCCAGTGGTTTTCTATATCGTTATACACAATTGCTGTTGAAGTTTCGCTAGCTGCATATGCGCTTTGATAGCATATTATTAAAGAGAAGATTAAAGCTAATGTTATTATGTTTGTTTTATATAGTTTACTTTGGTTCATGGTATAGTTCATTCCTTTCTCTGTGTTTAAGTAATAACGATGTAGATTGACTCAGGTCTCCCTCGTATGGTTGCTCCAGTGGTTGTAAATCATGTGGGAGATGACTGTGTCATCTCTGAGAAAACGGCTATAGTCTACCTCGCCGAAGCCGATGAGTTCGGAGCTGGTGTAAACAGCATTATTGTTGACCCTTACTTGGGTGTTGGTGATGCGGACTCCCATTGCGTTGTATATGTGCTCGCTGCTCTGCCCATCGCTTCGCTCGCCCATTACTATGCGGTTTTGGGCGAGCGAAGTGTTTTTATCTTATTCTCCATTTCTACGCTTATCTACTTCATCGAAGAATTCTAAATCATTAGGCGTATCAATGGGGTAGTTTGCCATTAAATAGTCTATGCGCTCCTTTGTGTATTTCCCATATGCCTCCTCAAGTGTTTGTTCAACATTAGCAATTTTCGCTTTGTCAGATTCGCTGAGTTCTACCTCGTAATACCCTTTATTCAGAATAATTCGCAAATCAGCGGGTACGAGTGTATTATTTATAAAGTATCCGTTATTCCAGTATGTGATAACTCGTATCAGTGGATTGTGCGTACTAGGCGGATTTGGTGACTCCATATCATTAACAAGTTCGTAATGATTGTATGGTCCCGAAGTCCACTTCCAATTATGTGGATCGTTCAATCTATAGAGTTCACCATAATATAAGCTCAATACAAGTAATTCTTCAATATGTTTGTCAAAATTTTGCCGCCATTCTTTTATGCTGTCACCACGTAGCTCTGCTATTCGCTTTTCCACTTCATGGAAGCTTGCGGGTTCATAAGTCATTGGTAGCGACCTTTCATGAGCATATTCCCAAGCCTGAATCTCCGGTGAAGGACTGTTTGCATATTTTATGTCCTTGTGCCTGTAAACGTGGTTGTCCCGCATATCGATTGCGAACGGTATAGCAAACAACACTAGTATTTCTGATATTAGCCTCATTTTTTCATCTAATTCCTCTTGGTTTTCGTATGAAAGGCGAAGGTTCTCGTATTCCGTAAACGCATCTATCGGAAAGCTCTTAAACTGTGTGGTTTCGGTTCTATATCCAATATGGACTCTTAATAGTGGTGGCGGATATGGGTCTTTATCAACGACTACATGGATTGTATTCTTCAGTCTTAAAGTATCAAGAGAATCGGAAAATGCGTAGTGATTTCTCGAGCTGCTCACTAAGATTAATCCTGCTTTTTCCATCGCTGGTTGTAATATGCTTTTGACAGATTTTTTCATGTTCATAACAATTAACCTCATTGAATACTCTACATTTATATGGACACTTTTTTGCCGAACCCAAAACCCCTCATAATAATCATACAGAATCGTTCTGGGATTTGTATTCAACTGGAGAAACATAGCCCAGGGAACCGTGAATAACTCAGGTTTATTATTCTTGAATCGATTCTATGTACTCGCGATCTGGGTAGAACCAATCAGGGTATAGCGATATCCCATTTGAACGAGTGGTTAAGAACCAAGAATATCTACTGTTTTCATTGACAATTCCAATATATATTGAATATACACGGTCTTCTCTGATAACGAAATAGATACCATTCAAATTGCTTCCTAGTGCTATCACTTCCTCGTCTGTGAGCATTGGTAAGAAGTTTGTAATAATAAAAGGCTCATACATATTAATTATTTCATCTTTTGTGCTTCCTATGCTGATGCCGTTTGGCAATGCTTTTTTGCTTGTATTCGAAATATATAGATATCTTACGAGTTCATATGGTGAATCATCTTGGTAGACAACATCAATTTCGATTCCTTCATTTGAGTAGTAAAACCTATATGTAGAGGCTGGTTTCAGATTGAAACCAAAATTTATTTTACTTAGAGATACACGATAATCATAATCACCTAGTTTCATATAGACACCTCCATAAGGTAATTCGATATAATTGGGGTCATTTTTATCTGGGTAGTAAATCGGTAGATTACTGTCAATGCCAAGAATTTCAATAAGTATTTCATCACGCAGCTCCATGAATTCATCACTCGGTATCATTATTTCCGTCCTTTCAGTTACTGATGTTTCTATATCATCAATCTCTGGTGAGCTAGATATAATGTTTTCTTCAGCTTCGATAATTGTGATTGGTGAAATTGATACATTATTTGGTGTATCAATTTTATTATTTGCTGCACTTTCTGTAACTGGAGTAGTATTATTACTACAACCTACCATCAAGAATAATGCTATTATTAAAAAGGATTTTTTTGTCATTAGAATTCCTCCCCAAAATAATACAGCATACAGTTAGACAATGGTCTTATGGTCGTTTTGGACTGTGGTGCAAATCTCTGTCTCCCATATGTACTGGTTAGTGTTCATGCCATCCCTGAGGAATCGGCTGTAGTCCACCCCACCAAAGCAGATGAGTTCGGAACTGGCGTAACCAGCGTTTTTGTTCACCCGCACCTGGGTGTTGGCGATGCGAACTCCCATGGCGTTGTACGTGTACTCGCTGCTCTGACCATCGCTGCGCTCGCCAAATACCATGCGGTTTTGGGCGTTGTATGTATATGTGACAATTCCTTCGCGGGTGGTCTCTGTTACAAGGTTGCCTACGTCGTCATAGTCATAGCTATATGTCCAACAAGAGCCAGCTTTACTGGTGAGTCTGTTCTCAATTCAAAGTGTGCAGTCAATGCTATTCGCCTATCAAGATTCTGAAAACATCATTGGCAAGTGGATTATTTAAATACCTACTGTGAGTACTTTCGCCAAGCATTATAATATAGCTACCCACCCTAACTGTTGAATCAATATTACGATGTGTACTTCCTAGATAGAATGTATCAACGCTCCTGTCAATAACCGACCTTCCCAAGTATGCTTCTATCTCACCTCTGCCATAATAATCATATATGAGGTGATCAAACAACCACATGTTATCTCTAGCTGTTTCTTCGTCTGCGTATTTGTATACATAAAAATTTACAGACCCAAGTTGATACTCACCATTACTGTTCATGCGAAGATAGTATGCATAGTGCCTATTCAGTTGCATATTATCATATTTTTTTTCTTCATAACCCAAAATACCTTCTCTTTCACCTAGCAAAGGCACAACTTCATCTAATTTTTCTTCGGTCAGCTGGTAGAGGAGGCTCAGGTCGACTTTCGACCTCTGCGCTCCGCTGTTATATCCCAGCAACAGCTTCCAGGTTGCCACTAGCATCACAGGCAGGATAATTGCGGTTACAATGATTTTTATAACTAAGGGATCCGACTTCATTTTCTTTCCGAAGCGTCGGTTAAAGACAAAAACAACAATGATTTCTATTATGGAAAATGTCAATGCTCCCTGCGACCCGAATATGAACCCGCGTATCATAATGCATCACCCGCTTTAATGAATTATAACCATTTGGTCGGATATAATACCACTGCTCTCAGGGCATAATTAACTAGCAGCCCATACATGAAATTCTAATGCACCACGTTCTTTTCTTGATACCACCACTAAAGAGCCGTCGATGTCAATATAACAAAATCGTTGCTATATGGGATTGCGTTTTGATTTTCAATGAAAACGAATCTGAGGCAGGTATACGTTTAATATTTGATATGCAGGCGGTGATAGAAAGCAATACCAATAGTATTGTTAATAAAGTGGCTTTTGTTTTCATCGTCACGCATCCTCTTATTTCACGATATAGTAGAGTCACAATATATCGAGTCATCATATAAAATTTAGCTATCCACGTTGCCGTGCAAATACAGTTATTGTCCATGTTTCGTTGACAATTTCATATGTAAAAGTATTACTGACATTATAGTTAAAATTGTCACGGTTCTCTATGCGCAAGGAAACAATACTTTTTCCTTGACTCATTTCTTGATATATAATTTGGATGAACTCTGGAGTGACTTCTATCAAATAACCACTATTATCAAGAACATTGAAAATACTTGTAATAGCATCTTTTTCTTTTTCATCAATCAAAGTACACTCATCCATACTCACGCTATATAAACGCTTGTATGACCCACCATTTCTTGCTTCATGCATATTTACAACCTCATTTCGAGTAAAGACAAATGTTACATCATCTAGTCGATTCTGTATATCGAGAAGAAACGACAAATTTTCCTCGTGTTCTTCAACAAATTTGACTGCATTGGGTATTTCCTTCTTCATGTCTTCCATCATACTCTTTTGTGACTTACAACCGCTTGATATAAAAAGCAATGTCAAGCATACTACATATGTAAAGAGTCTTAGTCTTTTATTCATTTTTATCCCTCTGTGATGTCTATTCCATAAATGGCATGAGTAACTATATTACGAGAAATTGGGCAGATGGCAACACACAAAATATAATATGCGCTACAATAGAAATTATATTGTTTCTAATAGCATTCTTTTCCATTTGAATACCACTATTTGCTATTAATCAAAATGTGTCCACTGATATGCTTATATATTGTTTTTGTTTTAGGTGGGTCGTTTATCAGTAGTCTACCCCGCCGAATCAGATGAGACCCGATCAGTTTTTGTAGAATGGTCGAGCATTTATGAGAGTAGATATTCAAAGGTCCTCAATAATATCCTATAAGCCTCATCGCGCTGTACTTCGCTATACTCATTAAAATTGTAGTCATGTAGTTTCACAATGCCAGTCTGTATGGCAAAGCCAATTTGGAATTTTAACTCCTCGCTGATGGATGCTCTGTCGTCGCTGTCTGGTAGGAAATACCTATAATATTTGCCCTGCTCTTCAGCAGCGTGGGAAATAAATGCAGCTACTGCACCTCTCGTGAGTAGAGTGCCTGGTTCAGATACAATACTGTTAAGCGTACCATCCTCCATTTTAAAAGCTCGCTCTAGCAGCGAAACGAATTCACCGCAGGTTATTGATTCGTCTGAGGCTGGTGCATCAATAAGCCCTAGTAGCTCAGCACGCTTGATTTCGTCTGGGTCCCAAGCAGGGTATACAAGTGGGTTGGCGATGTACCCCCATTTGCCGTCAAGACAGACGGCTGCTAGACCTTCTGAGAAAGGTTGCACTTTGTCGAACTGAAAATCTATAATCAGGTTTCCGTTGAGGTCTATGTATCCCCATAAACCGTCTTGCTTTACGCTCAGCAAACCTTCAGACATATCACCAATATAACTAATATAATCAAATTCAGTCCTTGTTATACTGTTACTTACATCGACAAAGTAACATTTTTCGGTCTTTTCTATCCAACCAGTAAAGGTAGTTGGTGAAAATACATCGACTAATACATACCCTGTAATTAATATACCAGTTTCGACAAAGTAGACATCCGTAAATTCGTATTCGCCTTTAGTATTGTTAAGTAGCCAAATATTGTTTTTGTTATCATATGTACATGAGTCATATTTTGGTTTGACCAACCATTTTCCCTTATTATCGATTATTCCCACTCTCACAGAACCCCGGTTTTTTACATACTGCCTTGCCATTCCGTTGACAAACGGACTTCCGTAATCGCTTGAGCTTATCGTGATTACAGTTTTTCCGCTAATATCGATGTATGCTCCTCTCTCAAACCTAGTCTGGACATATGCAAGGCCTTCAAAAAAATCTCCAGCAATTTGATATTTGGGTTCAATCACCGTTTTACCGTCAAGATTCATATAGCCGTATAAACCATTTTGATAGAACAGTATCATACCTTCAGAAAGACTCGGAGTATATTGGATTCGAGCTTTAATGTCATCGCTGAGTAAAGCATTCCCATCTATATCGATGAAATTGTAGTAACGCCATATACTATCTCCATAAAAAGTCCTGGCATAACCATCATCGTTATATATACCGATAGAAACGCTGCTAGGAGCCAAACTGACAAATTCGAGATCACGAGTTATCAACCCATTTACGCTACCGAAAGTTGCGTTGGCGATGTGTTCATCGGTCGTGATGTAATATCTGTCTATGCGTATACTGTTATAAATTGGAGCGACGACCCATTGTCCTATTCGGTTAGCCAAACCGTACTTCCCATTTTTTCCTTTCGCTGTGGTTAAGATGGATGTTTCGTGTGGCGCAGTATCGAAGGCATACTCAGGAGGAAGAATCTCACGACCAGTTATGTTTAATGTGTAGGAATCGCCGTCACTGCTCTGTACAATGGGAAGCTTTCGGTCGAAGCCCCATTCATACTGCCTTCCACCTATTGCTATGTCTCCGATGCTTTCGAAAGCGTTGATTCCGCTTTTGTCGATTATAACCGTATAGCCGCTCTGGCAGTCAACTGCTGCATAACCTGAATAGAACATATTGCACTCTTTTATGCCGCCATTACTTGCTTGGTCGAGTAGATGTGGATATATCGCCCAAATTGTTTCGATGACATGATCTTTGTTGATTTCTACATCATTAACTGGTACTCTTTGCGAACAGCCCGCTACAAGGAGCATCAGCGCAAAAGCAGCAGCGAACAGTAGTATGCTTTTTGTCTTTGTCATTTTTCTCCTACAATTAAATCATGGTGTCTAGAATAACTATTTATTTCGGTTACCCTTAGTTTTTAATCTATTTCGTTTATGATTTTGTAAAACTGTCAATATTATGCGTGTAATCAAACTGAGTGCTATACAATAAATCAATAGTGTTACTAAACTAAGTAAAGCTATATGAATTGCACCTTTAGCTATATTTTGAATAAAAGGTTTTATATAAAAATATACTATATTTGGTGTTATTGCTGTACCAATAAAAGGTATAATCCACCATTTTTTTCCATACCGATTACGATATATGTTTGTGTAACTTCCACAGTTTTCGCAGTATAAATCTGTTCTTCTTATAATAATACCAACCTTTAGTTCATTATCGCAGTTATCACAATAGAATTTCATATAAGTCACCTAATTTAATCCTGAATCTTTCACCAAAATACGTTATAATTGTTAAAAAACTAGCATAAACACAACATTACCAAAAAAGCCTTTACATCCATTACGTGAAGACTGATTATGCGAAAAACCAAGGAATAGACACTTCCATCCGGTGTCTCGCCCTTCCACAATTTGCCAAGCCAATAGCCATCGCTCTCCACCCGCCCAGCGAGCCGCCTACCGTGTGCTGCAGGTAATAAGCTGTTCTTAAAAAACAATAGAATAAGGGCCTCAGAAATGTTATATTGTTTGGGTAAAACAAATCCAAGTAACATAACATTGGTTTGTGTCTCTGCCGTCCCTGAGGAATCTGCTATAGTCCACCCCGCCGAAGCCGATGAGCTCGGAACTGGCATAACCAGCATTTTTATTGACCTTCACCTGGGTGTTGGCGATGCGGATACACATGGCGTTGTAGGTGTACTCGCTACTCTGACCATCGCTCCGCTCGCCCATGACCATGCGGTTTTGGGCGTTGTATGTATATGTGACAGTGCCATCTCTGGTGGTCTCAGTTACAAGGTTGCCTACATCGTCATAATCATAGCTATATGTCCAACCAGAGCCAGCTTTGCCGGTGAGTTAGTTCTGTATGCTGTATTTATATGAAATTTGTGTAATTTTTAATCAAATACAATCATCAGTTGCCGTTGTAATTGTGATAAACATGGTTTGACTATGTATATTAGATGATTTATTCCAATGCAATCCCATTTAAGATTTTCAAAACATCGTTTGTTCTGAGATCGCTTAGCAAGTAACTATGCGTTCTTTCAGATATGCTAATGACATATCGCCCCACCCTTATTTCAGTTCTAATGTATCGACCCGTTCCGCCCAACATAAAAGTATCAACCCCTCTTACTATTTCAGCCCGACCTAAGTATGCTTCGTTCTCGCCATAATCATAGTGATCAAATCTACTATAATTTAACATCAATCGTGATTTAGCCGTTTCCGCGTCTTTTTGGAGATAAATATCAATTGTAACCAACCCCAACATACGCTCGCCATCTAAGCCTATCCGGTGATAGAGGGCACAGTAAGCTTTTAAAAAATTATTGTTTTCATTATATTCCATATAATTGCTCATTCCGTCTAGTTCCGCTAGCAGGTGTATATTACTTGCTAAAACTGCTTCGGTCAACCCCGAAACTAGGCTGAGATCCACCTTCGACCTTGTGGTTCCGCTGTTATCTCCTAATAAACCCTTCCACGTAAAAATGACTATTGCAATGCAGAGCAGTATGACAACAGGAAGCAGTATACCTTTAGAAATTGATTCGCTCTTTTTTTTGTATCTGCGGTACACCACGATGGCTACGATTATTTCGATTATCGTGAACAGCAGTGCGCCTGCTGAACCAAATATAAACCCTCGCAACATACATATCCCTCGCTTTTTATATTTAAATGGCTGTAAATCTAAATTTTGGAGCCAGCTTCGAAGTAGCAAGCTCCTTCAATGTGTTAATTACAATTTTACACACGACGCCATGTCGAAACCGTTATTATCCATGTTTCATCAACAATTTCATAAATAAATACATAAAATGAGTTAATAAAATAGATTGGACATAAAAAATGGGCACAACACTTGCTAATATTCATATTTTTGATGGTGATGAACAAATAATACGCAATTTATTACCAAATGCAATCATTGGTAAATGGTCTACCCGGTTTATATCTGTATATACTGAAGACTTCATACCCAATATCGACGATAAGACAATCAAGTCGTTATCAATGGAGCTTTCCCAACCTATCCTTCTCGCTTGGATATTTGATAGCGATGCAGTTGGTTTTGCAATCTATCAAAACGGTAAAAAGGCTGCAGATCACATAATGAACCCAAGCGGTTTTAGCAAAATTGGTAATACGGCAACTTTCTGCAAGAGCTTTGACTTGAGTTCAAATGATAGAACAAAGCTTCGTGCTATTTGGGAAAAGGGCGATGCAGAAGAGCAATTTGAATTGACTGCTTTGATGTTCGGCTTACCATTTTACAATAATCATGAAAATTCGCCAACGGAAATGCATACGCGTGATATTGAAGCTATTGATAATTGGATCGCTGAACGACATCAACCGCAAAAGGTCAGGAATGAAACCAAAATGATTCTTATACAGGAACTTACAAACTTCCGTTGGAAACATGGTGCAAACAACGGAAGTCTGCCTTATTGTGGTGTCGAACCATATGATGACGAGTATGCTATCGATGAATATCAATTCTGGGCATCGAATGCAGATGGAACTTTGTACACAGAGTGGACTTCAAAAGAGATTTTAAACTTCGATACAATGCAGGGGAGAACACTAAGTTCAATCCATAAAAGCGGTGTGGTGATATATGATTCCGTAGGGCTTCTTGTCAATGGGGATGAGAGAAAAGGACAAGCTATTTTTCTTCATGACGGAGGTATACTTTGGATAGATATACCAACAAATGGTGACAATGATACTGTGACATTTATCTGTTGTGCTTATAATGGGTCAGAATTATGGCGTAAAACAGGTACGCATTCGCTACTGAAGTATTTTGCACATGGGGATGGAGAAATTCTTTTTATCCACGAATCACAAAACACGCCAATGGTAGAACGCGTTAATGCGTCAACAGGCGAAACAATCGATATTATTCCTAAACCTTTTGGGTTGAATGTGTCGAACTGGGCTTACATAAATGGTTTCTGGTGGGTGTCCCATGATGGAATAATCATTAGAGATGGTAAGCGGGTAGCATCGCAAGCTTCACAATATTTACTAACACAATATAACAATGAAATGATTCAGACTAATGAAGTATCGCTACCAATATTTACACAGGAACTCTACTTTTCTCCGGACAACTCTTATATTTATGTGTTTTTCTATAAAAAGCAAGTGATAGTCTATAATGCGAAGACATTGGCTATCGAAAGCACACTAGATGATAAATCGCAATTGATACTCCATTGTTTCGACAGCTCAGGACGCTTTTGGCTGCAACGAGACAATAGTACAGTCGAAGCATGGGATGAGCTTCTCAGTAAGACGCTTTCGCGTCATAGAGTTAAGGGAGTAATATATGGTAGACATATAGATGAATATGGTGCTATCTGTTTTGTGACATGGAGCGAAAGAGAAAAAGTCCTTAGGGTATATAAGCTAATATGATATGCACTAGGCACTCCTGAACTATACTTTCACTGGTATTTTGTATGCAACATAATCCTCAACTAGCTGACGTTTTTTCATTAGTCAATTTTATACCTCTTATCTTTTATGGGAGTATCCTATCATATGTATCCAATGCTGCCACACCGCTTTAAAGTATTTCGTTTATTGAAACACAAGCATCTTAAATATACCTCTGTCTAGATGCGCTCGCCCAATACCAAATGGTTTTGGGCGAGCGATTCGTTGTTGCATTATTTTCTGTTTTTTCGTTTGTCTTCCTCATCGTAGAACACCAAATCATTTGGTGAGTCAATAGGGTAGTTCGCTAGCAAGTATTCCACTCTCTCTTTAGGGAGATCTCTAAAGAGCACCTCATCTATTGCAGCAATCTCTTCTTTGTTTAGTTCTTTCTTTTCTGGTTCACTAGCTACTATTCGAGGCTCTTCTTTCGGTTTTACTCGTAGCTCGCGCGGAACTAAAGAGGTTTCCGTATCTAGTCCATTGTTCCAGTATCCTATTACATCAATGAGAGGATATATTGTCGGTTTATTGGATTCGATGATATAATGATTGTATGGACCCAATGTCCATTCCAATGATGAATCGTGCTTTCTATACAACTCACCACAATATAAGCTAAGCCTTAGAATTTCGTCTTGATGTTTTGCAAAGTTTTCCCTCCAATTGCTCATGGAATCACCACGCATTTGATCAATGCGTTTTTCAAGGTTTAGGAAACTAGCAGCTTCGTATTTCATCGGGAGCTTGTTTGCATTGGCGAAATCTTCTGCTTGCTTTTCGGGTGGTATCAACCTGTTGTATTGCATATCTTTATGCCTGTATACATAGTTGTCTCGAAACTCAATAACATACTGTATCGCAAAGTTTTCAAGTATATCGGTGATTGTCCTCAGGATGTAATCTAGTTCTTCTTGACTCTCACAATAAAGCTTTAAATCCTTGTACTTGCTGAATGTTTCAATGCCAAATCCTGACATCATATAAAATGCATCACGGAACAAAAGCTTCACTCTCAGCCTAGAGAAGAAAGGTTCTATATCAATAATCACCCCAAGGGTATATTCCCTAGTCGATTCATCGTAATCTCCTCGATAACTAACATAATTCGGATAGCTTTCCTTTAACTCAAAGCCCATGCGTTCCATTGCAGGTTGTAGTATGTTTTTCGCAGATTTTTTTAAGTTCATTATTAAAACCTCCATTTTTATGAAGCCACCAACTGTCTGGACAAAATTTTCAATGAAGACGCTGCGCCACCAGCTAGCAACAACTCGCCGCCTACAATTACATAAACAAGTTCATGTGACATAAGTTTCGTTAAATCCTTATCTAGCTCTATTTTTCTTGTTTTTTCTGCATTGACATACCGAGAAACAGTAATGTTGACAGAACAACAGCATCTACGAAAACATATAATCGTCACAAAACACATCAGGATAGAAACCGCGCATTATTATCCAATAGCTTTCCCGCAGTCTTTCGTTGCTTATGTCGGCTCTGCTCCACCATGCATAGCCATCTAAATAATTATCATATGCTTCATCCCAACTGCTAAAGTAATATCTGAGTTTTTCTGATATAAGCTCGAAATACATTAGTTCATCTTCGTT
>Ga0099364_10002284_pt1 | contig 30680 bp, 38 predicted proteins | sample TergutTh196P3_FD_73070 | JGI IMG/M metagenome (GOLD analysis project Ga0099364, IMG submission 73070) | Microcerotermes parvus P3 segment gut microbial communities from Pointe-Noire, Republic of the Congo - Th196 P3 | ecosystem: Host-associated > Arthropoda: Insects > Digestive system > Gut ...
GATGGTCGATCAGTCCGCCCGGCCCCATTTTAAAGCCATAGAGGCGCGAATCGGTATGGACGGCTTTCAGCCCGTCAAAAAGGCCGGAAATAACATTATGCCCGCCGGGGGCTTGCCCTCCGGAGAGGATAACCCCTACGTTGATAGCAGACGTCTGTTTTTTGTCAAGATTTTGTTCGAATGTTACGATCGGCATCCCGTAGGTATGGGGGAACAGATTCTGTATTTCTGCCTGATCTGCAACCGATTGCGTGCCGTTTCCTTCGACGGCTTTGACCGCTCCTTTCAGTGCGGCAGGAAGTTTGGGCGTATAGCTTGCCCGTGCGATTTGTAATGCGCTTTTAGTCATATTTTTTTTCTTTAAATGGTTAAAAACTTCAAAAAGTGATGCAAATATCGGATTTTTTTTTGTAGAAAGCAAGCGGAATAATTAAAAAGCATTATCTTCGCGGATAAAAAAGTATGCGAAAGAAGAAAATTCTATGGACGATAGGCGTTATCATTGGCGTCATAGCTATGACCACAGTAGCGGTTTATCTTATTTACAAGCCCGCAAAGCCATGGTTTGCGTTTTTTATGGCCTGTTGTGGAGGGGTCTTGATAGCCAATCTGATCATCTCGATGCTCTTCATCTATAAAAATTTTAAGGATAAGAGGTAGACTATGAAATTTTTTTATTACTTTTGCGTCTTATTTTAAGAAGGAACGAAGTAAAAATCATAAATAGACAAGCAGAATGAACATTTCTCTTACAAACAACGACGCTTTGAGCGGCGTATTAAAATTAGAGATTGAAAAGAGCGACTACGCGGATTTAGTGGATAAGAATCTGCATAAGTTGCGTCAACAGGCCAGCATGCCGGGTTTCCGAAAAGGGATGGTACCTATGGGTATTGTCAGGAAGCTCTATAGAAAGCAAGTTTTGGCTGAGGAAATTAACAAGATTTTAGCGGAAAAGTTACCCGCTTATCTGAGCGAGAACGAAGTCAAAATTCTGGGTGATCCGATCCCGAACGAAAGCGAGCAAAAAAAGATTGATTTTGATTTCGACGAGAATTTTGACTTCTATTTCGACCTGGCTTTTTCGCCTCCGGTGGATATAGAGCTGACGAAAGCGGATGAATTGGTCTGGTATCAGATGCTTATTGAGGAAGAGCCGGTCAATCAACAGGTAGAGGCCTATCGGAGGAATTTTGGGTCATTTAGCAAGGAAGACAAAGTGGAGACCGATGACAGGGTCAAGGGTATCCTTGTGGAGTTGGAAGACGGGACGCCGAAAGCGGAAGGGATTTTCATAGAAGATGCTGTATTGATGCCCCGTTTTATGAAGGGCAAAATGGAGCAAAAGAAGTTCCTAAGCGCCAAATTAGACGGCAAGTTCGTTTTCAATCCGTATAAAGCTTACAAAGGGGAGGAAGCCGAGCTTGCTTCATTGTTACGCATTGAGAAGGAGAAAGTGAAGGAGATGAAGAGTGATTTCTCCTTTGAAATAAAAGAGATTGAACGTTATACACCCGCTGAACTCAATCAGGAATTATTTACGCGTGTGTTCGGTTCGGATGACATCAAGGACGAGGCCGCTTTTCGCGAAAAGATAAAGGAAACGCTCTCCGAGCAGTTGAAAACGAGAAGCGAAATAATGTTTATTCAGGACGTTTTTGCGTTGTTGCTGGCCAAAGCCGAAGGGGTTGTCTTTGCAGATGATATCCTGAAGCGTTGGATACTTATAACGAACAAAGAAACAACGAAAGAGCAGGTAGAAGCCGAGTATCCGAGAGTCGTTGAGGATTTGAAATTTCAACTGATAAAGGACAAATTGATTAAGACGCATGACATTCAGGTTACAAAAGAAGACATCGATAGCTTGGGACGACGTATTGTCAAGGAGCAGTTTGCCCGGTATGGGATGTTGACGGTTTCCGAAGAACTCCTTGAGCCGCACGTCGCCGATATGATGAAGAAGCAAGAAACGGTTAACAGTCTGATCAACCGGGTGATTGAAGATAAGATAGCCCTGATAGCCAGAGAACAGGCTACCATCGTAACCAAGGAAGTGACGCCCGAAGAATTAGCCCGCATAACAAACGAAAAAGAGCAGCAAGAAATTAAAGAATAATAATATGAACGATTTTGAAAAATATGCAACCAAACATCTGGGCATGAATGTAAATGCCCTTGACAGCTATAAGAACTTGACGAACAGTTTCATTTCGCCGACGATCATCGAAGAGCGTCAGCTGAATGTCGCTCAAATGGACGTTTTTTCACGTCTGATGATGGACAGAATAATATTTCTGGGCACACAGATTGACGATTATACGGCCAATGTCATTCAAGCCCAACTATTGTATTTAGATACCAGCGATCCGGGGAAAGATATCTCCATCTATATTAACAGTCCCGGCGGCGTCGTATATGCCGGATTAGGGATTTACGATACGATGCAGTATATTAGCAGCAGCGTTTCGACGATATGTACCGGCATGGCGGCATCTATGGCATCCGTGATTCTGGTAGCAGGCGCTAAGGATAAACGTTTTGCTTTGGAACATTCCCGAGTGATGATTCACCAGCCGATGGGCGGGATGCAGGGACAAGCGAAAGATATGGAGATTACGGTACGCGAGATCATCAGAATAAAAGAAGAATTATATAAAATCATTTCCCATCATACCGGAAAAACGTATGAAGAGGTAGAACGGGATAGCGACCGCGATTATTGGATGACGGCAGTTGAGGCGAAAGAATACGGGATGATTGATAAAGTATTGGATAAAAAAATGAAATAAAGATGGGCAGAATGGATGATAAATGTTCTTTTTGCGGGAAAAATCGCAGGGAAGTCAAATTGATGATTTCAGGTATTACCGGCGCAATTTGTGAAAATTGTACCGATCAGGCTTATGAAATCGTGAAGGATGAAATGAAGCACAAGAAAAGCCCTTTGTTCAAGATAGACGACAAGGATTTTCCCAAACCGAGCGAGATAAAACATGCTTTAGATGAATATGTGATAGGACAGGATGACGCCAAGCGGTATATGGCCGTAGCCGTTTATAATCACTATAAACGCTTGATGCAGAGAGAGACGAAAGATGATGTGGAGATTGAAAAATCAAATATCATCATGGTAGGCCCCACAGGAACCGGGAAAACGCTTTTAGCGCGGACGATTGCCAAACGCTTGCATGTGCCGTTTTGTATCGTTGATGCGACCGTTTTTACCGAAGCAGGATACGTCGGAGAAGACATTGAAAGCATCCTGACCCGCTTGCTTCAGGCCGCCGATTATGATGTAGCAGCAGCCCAACGGGGGATTGTTTTTATTGATGAGATTGATAAGATAGCCCGTAAAAGCGATAATCCTTCGATTACACGAGATGTAAGCGGAGAGGGCGTACAGCAGGGTTTGCTGAAATTATTGGAAGGCGCCAGCGTCCTGGTGCCGCCACAGGGAGGTCGAAAGCATCCCGAACAGCGGATGATCAACGTAGATACAAAAAACATCCTCTTTATTTGCGGAGGCGCTTTCGACGGCATTGAGAAAAAGATTGCACAAAGGATGAATACCCGTGTCGTAGGTTATACCGCAACCTATACGATGACGGGTATCGACCGTGATAATCTTTTGCAGTATATTATGCCGAACGACTTAAAATCATTCGGCCTTATCCCCGAAATTATCGGACGTTTGCCGATTTTAACTTATCTCGAACCATTAGACCGGGATGCGTTGCGGCGAATTTTGACTGAACCTAAAAATTCCATTGTCAAACAATATATCAAACTGTTTGAGATGGACAGCATCAAACTGACATTTGATGAAGAGGTATTTGATTTTATCGTCGACAAGACGATCGAATTAAAATTAGGCGCGAGAGGCTTACGCTCCATCGTTGAGGTGATTATGATCGACGCGATGTACGAAATGCCTTCCGGGAAACAAAAGAGTTTGCATGTGACATTACAATATGCTAAAGATAATTTTGAACATACTGATGTGAACAGGCTAAAAATTGCGTAATAGTTTATTTTTCTCATTTATAGATAATTATGTCTATGGCAAAGAGTGAAAAAGCATCAAAAAAAGACGATACGGTAAAAAAGACCAAACCGGCGTCGACCAAGAAAACGACTGCTGCCAAAAAAGCGACTGCTACCAAGTCGTCGGCAGCTCGCGGCAAGTCAAAAAAGACGAAAGGGGCTCCCCCCCCGCGTAAGATATTAAGCAGGAAAGCCATCACAGCGGCCTTGAAACTGCATTTTGGATTCGACAAGTTCAAAGGGAATCAGTTGGAAATCATCGAGAACGTGTTGATGAAAAAGGATTCGTTTGTGTTATTGCCTACCGGCGGCGGCAAATCATTGTGTTATCAGCTTCCGGCCTTGTTGATGACAGGCACGGCATTAGTCATTTCCCCGTTGATTGCGTTGATGAAAAATCAGGTGGATTCGATGCGAAACTTCAGCGAGGAGGACGGGGTGGCTCATTTTCTCAACTCATCATTGCACCGAGCAGCGATTGATGAGGTCAAAGCCGATATTTTATCAGGCAAAACAAAACTGTTGTATGTGGCGCCCGAATCGCTCACGAAAGAAGAAAATATCGAATTTCTGCAACAGATCAGTATTTCTTTTTATGCGATCGACGAGGCGCACTGTATTTCGGAATGGGGACATGATTTCCGTCCCGAATATCGTCGTATTCGTCCTATTATCAATGAGATAGGGCTGCGTCCGATGATTGCTTTGACGGCGACGGCGACGCCTAAGGTACAACACGATATTCAGAAAAATCTTGGGATGATGGACGCCACCGTTTTTTCATCCTCATTCAATCGCCCCAATTTATATTATGAGGTCAGGCCTAAGACGTCGAAAATAGACCGTGATATCATCAAGTTTATAAAAAATCATGAAGGGAAATCCGGTATCATCTATTGTTTGAGCAGGCGTGAGGTAGAGAAATTTGCGGAAATATTGCAAGCCAACGGCATCAAAGCGCTGCCTTACCATGCCGGTATGGAATCGGCTGTGCGGTCGGCCAATCAGGATGCGTTTTTGATGGAGCAAGTGCAAGTCATTGTAGCGACCATTGCTTTTGGCATGGGCATCGACAAGCCTGACGTGCGTTATGTCATCCATTATGATATTCCCAAAAGTTTAGAGGGTTATTATCAGGAAACGGGACGCGCGGGGCGCGATGGCGGCGAAGGTATCTGTCTGGCTTTTTATTCCAACAAAGATTTGCAGAAATTGGAAAAATTCCTGCAGGGCAAACCTATCGTTGAGCAGGAAATAGGAAAGCAGTTGTTGCTCGAAACGGCTGCTTATGCCGAAACTGCGCTTTGCAGGCGTAAGGTGCTGTTACATTATTTCGGCGAGAAATACGAGGAAGATAATTGCAGCAATTGTGATTGTTGCCTGAATCCTAAAACACTGATTGAGGCAAAAGAATCCTTAGTCATCCTCTTAGAAGCCATTGCCGCGCTGAAAGAACAATTCAGAGCCGATTATGTCGTGAATGTCCTGTTAGGTTGTGAGACGGCTGATATCTTATCCTATAAGCATGATGAATTAGAATTATTCGGTTGCGGCGAAGAGGAAGGCGAAAGGTTATGGCTGTCCATTATCCGCCAGTCGTTGATTGCGGGTTATATCGAAAAAGACATTGAGAATTACGGATTGCTGAAGATCACCCCATTAGGGCATGCGTTTATGAAGAGGCCTCAATCGTTTATGGTGGTGAAGGACAATGAATTTGATGATGATGATGATGACGTAGATACGCCCGCACAGGGTGGCGGCTCGTGTGCCGTCGATCCGGAATTGTTTTCCATCATGAAGGATTTACGGAAAAAGGTGTCGAAAAAATTGGAACTGCCGCCGTATGTCATTTTCCAGGATCCGTCATTGGAAGCGATGGCAACGACCTATCCCATTACCGTCGAAGAATTGCAGAACATCCCCGGCGTGGGAGCGGGCAAGGCCAAACGTTATGGCGATGAGTTTGTGAAGGTGATCAAGAAATATGTGGAAGAGAACGAAATCCTGCGGCCGGAAGATTTGCGAGTGCGCACCATTGCCAATAAATCGAAGTTAAAGGTATGGATTGTGCAGAGCATCGACCGGAAAGTGGCCTTAATTGATATAGCTATCAGCAAAGGATTGGATTTTGACGAGTTGCTTGATGAGATCGAAACCATCGTTTACTCCGGTACGCGCATTAATATTGATTATTTCATCAACGATTTGATGGATGAAGACCATATTGAAGAAATTTACCAATATTTCAAAGAATCCGAAACCGATTTGTTAGAAGAAGCGATTACCAAATTAGGTAGCGATTATACGGAAGAAGAAATACGGTTGATACGGATTAAATTTTTGTCAGAGTTGGGGAATTAATTTATCAAAATTTTATATTTTATGAAGAAAATAGTATTGTTATTAGTCTCAGTAGTGATGGTATCTACTGAGGAAGCGAAAAAGAAAGAAGAACCGGTCATTATGACAGTCTCCGACAAGAAGATTCCACTTTCAGAATTTATCTTTATGGCGATGAGAGACAATAGTGGCGTAGATTTGAATGACAAAAAGTCAGTCGACAACTTTGTAGAACTATTTAAAAATCTAAAATTGAAGGTAGAGGATGCCGAATCTCTCGGACTTCATAAGACACCTGATTTTGAGAAGGATTTAGCAAATTACAAGCGTCAATTAGGACAGAATTTTCTCTCGGATAAGGCTGGGGAAGAAGCCGAGATACGCGCCTTATACGAGCGCCTGAAATTTGTGCTCGGCTTCAAGTTCATCATGTTTTCGATACCGATGAAGCAGTCGTTAGCCAAAGATACGGTAGCGCCTTATAAACAGGCTGTTGCTGCGTTACAGCGCATCAAAGAGGGGGAATCGTTTGAGGCGGTAGGTGAAGACTTAGCCAAAAATACGAAGGATATGGAAGTGAAGTATGAGACCATCAGCCATCTGTTCCCCCTGCAAATCATGAACGTCTTAGAGAAGGTCATCTATGAAATGGAGCCGGGAGATATAGCAGGCCCCGTGCGCGCGGGTAATGTCTTCCATCTGTTCAAGTTAGACCGGAAAATACCTAATCCGGGCAATGTTCGGGTAGCTCAGATTCTCACTTCGTTTCCTTCGGACGATCCTTCGCCTGAAGAAATCGAACAAACGCGTGTGACGGCCGATTCGATCTACCGACTTGCTATGGCCGGCGCTGATTTTGCAGAGCTGGCTATCAAATATTCGGCAGATTCGACCTACGGGCCAGGCGGCGGGTTGCTCCCTTATTTCAGATTAGGCCAAATGCTGGAACCTATCGAAGAAGCCGCTTTTGCTTTGAAGGATACTGGCGAAATAAGCCAACCGCTTCAAACGCGCTTCGGCTTTCATATCCTCCAGCTCAAAGACCGTAAACCATTGGCTCCTTATGAAGAAATAGAACCCCAGATATATCAGAGCCTCGCCAATGACATGGATCGACACGCTGATTTTTACCGCTCGTTTGATGAAAAGATGAAAGAGCGTCATAATTACATTTTTTATCCCGAGGCATACGCCGAATTGGAGCAATTGGCAGAAACGGCTTTCCCGTTGGATTCTAATTTTTATTTTCAAGGATTGGGGCTTGACAAAACGCTGATGCGATTAGATACTTTTGATTTCCCCCAGCACTTATTTGTGCGGTACCTGTATACGCCGAAATCGAATAAAACGTTTTCCCTCGATTTGATGCAGGAAGTATACGACCAGTTTGTGCGCAGTATATTGAGGGAAATGGAAATGGATGTGCTTGAAAGGGATTATGCCGACTATAATCTGCAGCTCAATGAGTATTATGACGGTTCGCTGTTGTTTGAGATAAGCAATAAACGGATATGGAGCTATCCTGAAGAGAAACAGGAAGAGTTGGAGGCGGAATGGGTCACGGAAATCAACAAAAAATATCCGGTGACTATCAACCGCAAAATATTGAAAAATATCCGGAAATACCTTAATTAAACAAGCAATAGAGGATGAAGCCGTATTATGTTTGGATATTATGCGTACCTTTGCTTTTAGCTTGCGAGCGAGAAAAGAATGAACGCTTATCCGACGAAGTATTAGTCAGAGTGAAAGACAGAGTTTTGACGCGGGAGGATATAGAACGGCAGATTCCAAAAAATATCTCATCGTCCGACAGTCTGATTCGAGCTGAAAGTTATATGAAGAAATGGGCGATTGATGTGTTGATGGATGATGCGGCTGATAAGAATATCGGGAATGACAAACATGAAATCGAAGAGCGGGTGAATGAATACAGGCGGACGTTAGTGCGTCATCGTTTTCAGGAGCAGTTAGTGAAAGACAAGGTATCGGCGGATATCAGCGAAGAAGAACAAGTGGCTTATTACGAAGCTAATAAGACTCAGTTTGTTTTGAACGAGAATCTGATCAAAGGATTATTCATAAAAGTACCTGCCGACGCGCCGGGATTAGATAACGTCAGACAATGGTACCGCTCGGAGACGGTCGAGGCGTTGGAGAAGATTGAAAAGTTCAGTATTCAGAACGCGATTATATATGATTATTTTTACGATAAATGGGTCAATTTCGATGAGGTGATGGCAAAAATACCGCAGCAACTGTCGAATCAGACCTATTTTCTAAGGGTAAACAACTATTTGGAAACGTCCGACAGCACGCATGTCTATTTTCTGAATATATCGGATAAACTGCTTGTAGGGAACTATGCGCCGTTTGACTATGTAGTCGTTCAGATTCAAAGTATGATGGCTAATACACGCAAAATCAATTACTTGCGTAATTTTGGAGAAGGATTATACCGCGACGCGATAAAGAAAGGAACGGTAAAGTATATGACAGAATAAAAATAAATCAAGATGAGGTTAAAGAAAAAATTATTATTTGGCATCGTAGTTGTTTGCATGACCCTGCCGGTCATGGCACAAAAAAATGTGATTGACGAAGTTATATGGGTAGTGGGTGATGAGGCTATTTTACGCTCGGATGTTGAAAATTTGCGTCTTTTTTCGATGCAAAGTGATGAGATGCGTTATGAAGGCGACCCTTATTGCTTTTTTCCTGAACAGATAGCCGTTAGGAAGCTATTTCTTAATCAGGCCAAGATAGACAGCGTGTACGCCGACGAAAACGCCGTGATACGGTACATCGACAATTGGGCTAATCAGATGATCAACTATCACGGTTCGCAGGAGAAATTGGAAGAACACTATCGGGGTAAAAAATTAGCCCAGATAAAAGAAGAACAAAAGCAGTTCGTTCGCGAACAGTATATAGAAAAAGAAATGCAGGATAAGATTGTGGGAAATATCCGGTTGACGCCATCGGCTGTTCAGAAGTATTTCAATCAGCTACCGAAAGACAGTTTGCCTATGATTCCGACTTTAGTAGAGGTCGAGATCATCACCATGGAGCCTTACATTCCCATAACAGACATCGACGCCATCAAAGCGCGTTTGAGAGAGTTTACCGAACAGATTAATAACGGTACGCAATCGATGCGGACGCTGGCCTCGATGTATTCTGAAGACCTGGGAACATCGATGAAAGGAGGCGAGACGGGGTTTTTATCAAAAACGTCGTTAGACCCGGCATTTGCTAATGCGGCCTTTAGCCTGAATGATCCGAACAGGGTATCGAGTATCGTAGAATCGGAATTTGGCTTTCATATTATTCAATTGATTGAAAAACGCGGCGACCGCATCAATTGCCGCCATATCTTGTTGCGCCCCAAAGTCTCTGACCAGGAATTGGAAAAAACCATTAATATGATGGATACGCTTTATCATACGATAATGGAAGAGAAGGAAATCTTAGGCGTTACAATGACGTTTGAGAACGCTGCTTTTCGTATCTCGTCGGACAGGGATACGCGCAACAACAAAGGGTTGATGGTGAATAAGGACATGGAAAGCAATAATTATGGGACTTCAAAATTTCAGATGGAAGAACTGCCATTAGGAATGGGCGTCGTCGTCGACAAATTGGCGGTAGGCGAAATGTCGCAGCCGTTTATTATGAAAAACGCAACATCGAAGGATGTGGTGGCTATTGTTCGGTTGAAGTCGCGTGTTAATGCGCATCAGGCGAATGTATCGGATGATTATCAGATTTTGAAATGGATGGTTGAAAATCAAAAAAGGGAAGAAATCCTTTCTGAGTGGATTATAAGCAAACAGAAGACAACGTATGTGCGCATTGCGGATGGATGGAAGGGGTGTGATTTTAAGTATCCCGGGTGGATTAAGGATTAATGAACAATGAACAATGAACAATGAACGATGAATAAATTATAAATTATCAATTGTCAATTTTCAATTTTCAATTTTCAACTTTCAATTATCAATTATGAATGGGGTGCGATGCTTTTTAGTGATGCTTTTGTGGGGGGGAGGTTTGTATGCTTATTCGGGCGTTGATGCTTCATTTATGTTGGGGCTGGAGGATGAGCATCCTGTGGATACGGTGCAGAAAACGAAGATATTTTTGATGAATGCTGAGAGGAGTGTGATTTATAATGATCTAAAGTTGGAGGTTTTAAACGGTAATGTGATATACCGCCTTGACAGTTCCTATTTGTATTGCGATAGCGCCTATTTCTTTCAAAGCGACCTTAATCTGGAAGCATTCGGAAATGTACGCATGGAGCAGGGTGATACCGTGTTTGTCTACGGCGATTATCTTTTTTATGACGGCAACAGGGAATTGGCGAAACTGCGTCATAACGTACAGATGGTTAATATCCAACAGGATAGCTCAGAAGTGATTTTATATACCGACAGCTTGGATTATGACCGCGTGACTAATATCGGATATTATTTCGAGCACGGACGCATCGTAGACCAGGAAAATGAGCTTGTTTCGATTTACGGCCAATACTCTACCGATACTAAAAAAGCCTTTTTTAAAGACAGCGTTCAATTGACTAATCCGCAATTCGTCCTTTATTCCGATACGCTGGAATACAGTACTGAAACAAAGATCGCTACCATCCTTGGCCCATCCGTTATCGAATCGGACAGCGGTATTATTCATTCCTCCAGAGGCTGGTACAATACGCAGGATAATACGTCGGAATTGTTAGACCGTTCGGTTGTTTTCTCCAATGACAAGACGTTGGTAGGGGATTCGCTGGTTTACGATAAAAACGCCGGAATAGGCAGGGCTTATGGTAACATGAGCCTTCGCGATACGGTGCAAAGCATGATTTTGACAGGGCATTACGGTTATTATGAAGAATTTACGGAGTATGCCTTTGCGACCGACAGCGCTTGCGCCATCGAATATTCACAGGGCGATTCCTTGTTTCTGTATGGCGAAACGCTGGAATTGATTACCGTCGATTCGACCTCGTCGCGCATCCTGAACGCTACGCATAACGTGCGGTTCTACCGTTCCGATATGCAGGGCGTATGCGATTCGATGATTTTTAGTACGTCCGATTCCATATTATATATGTATGGTAGTCCGGTCTTGTGGAGCGAAAACCAGCAATTGACCGGCGATTCGATTATTATTTACATGAAAGAAAACGACATAGATTATGTGCATGTCCCGACATCCGCTTTTGTCGTTCAGGATATCGATACCTGCTGCTACAATCAGATCGGAGGCGATGAGTTGATGGCTTTTTTCTCAGGCAAGCATTTGAAACTTTTAGAAATCGACGGAAGCGCGGAGACCATTTATTTCCCTTACTCACAGGATAGTACGATTGAAATAGTCAATTTTACGTTAAGTCCATACTTTGCGATACTGTTCGATGACGAAGGAAACAGGGAAGCGATGAAATGGTTAGGTAAAGCTTCCGGAGAAACGTATCCGATTTTTGACGTCACTACCGAGAAGAAAAAACTTAAAAAATTTGTCTGGCACGACGATATTCGTCCTGTCGACAAATATGATATTTTCCGGTTTTATACAAAAAAAGAGATGCCTGATGTGCCCGATAGCCCCGATATGCCCGATAGCCCCGAGACGCTTGAGCTACCCGATACACTTGAGACGTCCGAGACGCCCCCCGAACCATTAAAAGAAGAACATTTGAACCCGCAATAACGATAAAGATATGGGATTTTTCAGTTTTTACAATGTACGCAAACCGCGTCAGTTTCAGCACCGACCGATTTATTTTGATCCACGCAAGGAAGCGTTGGAAAAACGCATCCATAAGGCGAAAGTAGAGTTAGGGGTTGAAGAAAGAGATTTAGAAGAGAGCAAGGAATCTATTAAAGGCTCTTTCGTAGAAGGGACGAAACATCTGAGGCGAAGTAAGGAGAAAGGTGATGATTTACAGACGCGCGTGACTAAAAACATGCGCTTGATACTGATTTTAGTGCTCTTAGCCGTCGTATTCTGGTATCTCTATTTTAGAAGATAACTTATGAGCGATATTATACATCTGCTACCAGACCATATCGCCAATCAAATTGCTGCCGGCGAAGTCATACAGCGTCCTGCATCCGTCGTGAAAGAATTGATGGAAAATGCCATCGACGCGGGAGCGCGACATATCACTGTGAATATCAAAGATGCAGGTCGCACGCTGATTCAGGTCGTTGACGACGGGAAGGGCATGACCGAAATGGATGCGCGTATGGCTTTCGAGCGGCATGCCACGTCGAAGATAGCAACGGTTGAAGATTTATTTGCGCTTCATACGATGGGATTCCGGGGGGAAGCGCTGGCATCAATCGCTGCCGTAGCACAGGTCGAAGTACGCACCCGCACGAAAGACAGCGACATCGGCACATGCCTCTCCATATCAGGCTCGGTCGTCAACGCCGTTTCGCCCGATCCGTGCGGTGTCGGCAGTATCTTCTCCGTAAAAAATCTTTTTTACAATGTACCGGCACGCCGAAAATTCCTCAAAACAAACGATGTAGAGTGGCGTCATATCGTGACCGAATTTGAACGGGTTGCATTGGTGCATCCCGATTTATCATTCGTCCTGCGTCATCAGGATACGCCCATGTACGAGTTACCCGTCAGCGGACTGCGGCAACGTATCTTAGACTTGTTAGGAAAAAATCTCAACCGGATACTCCTGTCATTAGAGATAAAAACATCCATAGTAGCAATACGGGGGTTTATAGGACGCATTGACAGTACAAAAAAACGCGGGATGCAGTATTTTTTTGTGAACGGACGCTACATGCGCCATCCCTATTTTCATAAAGCGGTGATGCAGGCCTACGAACAAATGATTCAACCCGGAGAGCAACCCGATTATTTCATCTATTTCGACGTAGACCCGTCAGCTATCGACGTCAATATTCATCCGACTAAAACGGAAATAAAATTTGAAAACGAATATCCTGTCCGGCAAATTATTTTTTCAGCCGTGAAGGAAACACTCGCTAAAGCTAATTCCGTGCCCTCCATCGATTTTGATACAGCCGGAAAAATTGAAATACCGGTTTGTAATCAGACGGAGGAGCATATCGCTACGGTCAAAAAACCGGCTATTACAGTCGATAAGCATTATAATCCGTTCCGCGAGACAGGCCATCTGCAACCGGCGCAAAACTGGGAAGCGCTGTATGAAGGATTTGAATCGGGAAAGTTTGCGACGCCCGAAAAGATTGATGTATCGTCTGATAATAAGCTGTTTGATAAAATTTCAAGCCCTTGTTTTCAGTATAAAAACCGCTATGTCATTACGCCGTTAAAGTCCGGTCTTGTGATTATCGACCAGCATCGCGCGCATGTACGTATATTATATGAACGTTATATGGGTTGTATGCAAAGCGGAAATTCTGCTTCGCAGAAGCTGCTATTCCCTGAAACAGTAGATTTTACGGCAGAGGAGGCATCGGTAATACCTTCATTGACAGCCGAAATCAAAGCCTTTGGATTTGATTTGACGCCTCAGGGAGAAGACAGCTATGCCATTTATGCAGTTCCGGCGGATGCTGCCGGAAAAAATGCGACGGCGCTGATAAAAAATTTAGTAACGGCAGTCATGGAAGACGGAGCGCTTGAAAAAGAGCGGAAAAATGAAAAAATGGCTTTGTCGCTGGCTAAAGCAACGGCTATCTCCGCTGGGAAAATACTGACGTTAGAAGAGATGGAGACGTTAGTAGCCTCTCTTTTTGCCATTCCAGCCAACGGAATAACGCCCGACGGATTACCCGTTTTGACCCTTTTTTCCGATGAAGAATTAATCAAAAGATTGACTTAAAAAAAGATTTTTGTAAAAAAAAAGAGAAAAATATTGTTTGTATAAAAAAAGTACGTATCTTTGCACCCCCGTAAATAGGGAAAAAAGTGAAATTTATAACGAGAAAGAGTATAAAACAGTAGAAATATGCCTACAATTCAGCAATTAGTAAGAAAAGGAAGACAGAGGCTCGTGGTCAAAGGGAAGTCCCCCGCATTGGATGCCTGCCCACAAAAACGGGGCGTTTGCGTTCGTGTCTATACGACAACCCCTAAGAAACCGAACTCTGCCATGCGTAAAGTGGCCCGTGTACGTTTGACGAACCATAAAGAGGTCAACTCGTACATACCCGGAGAGGGCCATAACCTTCAGGAACACTCCATTGTCATGGTGCGCGGCGGTCGTGTAAAAGACTTACCCGGCGTGCGTTACCACGTTGTCCGCGGAACGTTGGATACGGCCGGCGTAGCCAACCGCACGCAACGCCGTTCAAAATACGGAGCGAAACGTCCCAAACCGGGCGCAAAACCCGTAGCCAAACCGGGCGCTAAACCGGGCGGAAAGAAATAAGAGTGCATAAACGTTTAATTAGTACGAATTTATAAATCTGTTTTTAGTTTATTGGATATTTGATGGGACGATGATGAGGGTTGAGTAAATGGCTTGGCGTAGCTGTTGAAGCTTAAAAAAAAGAAAATCAACAACCAAAAAACAAGAACGTAATTTTTTTAAAACAAGATGAGAAAGATAAAGCCAAAGAAACGTCAGATCCTGCCGGATCCGGTGTACGGAGATATAAGAGTGACACGGTTTGTGAATCACTTGATGTACGATGGGAAGAAAAGCATCGCTTTCGAGATTTTTTATTCCGCTTTGGATACTGTAAAAACTAAATTGCCGAACGAAGAAAAGTCGGCGCTGGAGATATGGAAATCGGCGTTAGAAAATATTACGCCACAAATAGAGGTCAAATCCCGTCGGGTAGGCGGGGCCACCTTTCAGGTTCCTACCGAGATACGTCCTGACCGTAAGGAATCTATTTCAATGAAAAATTTAATTGCATACGCCCGCAAAAGAGGAGGCAAATCGATGTCGGATAAGTTGGGAGCTGAAATTCTTGATGCGTTCAACAATCAGGGAGGCGCTTTCAAACGCAAGGAAGATATGCATCGAATGGCTGAGGCTAATCGCGCTTTTGCTTATTTTCGATTTTAATACTTACAGGTGAAAAAAATGAGCAAAGAAGACGACTTATTAAGTTATACACGCAACATTGGCATCATGGCTCACATTGATGCCGGAAAAACTACGACATCCGAACGTATTCTGTTTTATACGGGTCTGACCCATAAAATGGGAGAAGTCCATGACGGCGCTGCTACCATGGATTGGATGGCGCAGGAACAGGAGCGGGGTATTACGATCACTTCTGCTGCGACTACTACGAAATGGCATTACGGCGACAAAAAATACAAAATTAATTTAATAGATACCCCGGGACACGTCGACTTTACGGTCGAAGTGGAGCGTTCATTACGTGTCCTCGACGGGGCTGTTGTGGCTTTTTGCGCCGTAGGAGGCGTAGAACCGCAATCTGAAGCTGTATGGCGGCAGGCCGATAAATACGATGTGCCGCGTATCGGCTATGTGAACAAAATGGACCGCTCGGGCGCTAACTTTTTAGAAGTTGTACGTCAGATTCACGACGTATTAGGCGCAACACCCTGCCCGATACAACTGCCTATCGGCGCAGAAGAACATTTTAAAGGCGTAGTCGACCTCATCCGCATGAAAGCTATTTTCTGGCACGATGAAACGATGGGCGCCGAATATGAAACAGGCGATATCCCCCCGGAATGTATGGAAGAAGCGCAGGAATGGCGCGACAAAATGCTTGAGACAGTAGCAGAGTTTGATGACATCGTTATGGAAAAGTTTTTTAACGCCCCCTCCTGCATCACTGACCTTGAAATACAAAGGGCGATACGTAAAGGTACCCTCTCTATGAAGCTCATACCGGTTATTTGCGGTTCTTCATTCAAGAATAAAGGCGTACAGACTTTACTCGACGCCGTTTGTCTGTATCTGCCCAGCCCGGAAGATACCCATGAAATAGAAGGACACGACGTCAAAAATCCCGATATCATTGTCACGCGGAAACCGTTGCCCGAAGAGCCGCTTACAGCGTTGGCATTTAAAATTGCGACCGACCCATACGTAGGCCGTTTGTGCTTTTTCAGGGTCTATTCGGGCGAAATAAGCGCCGGTTCGTATGTATTAAACGTGCGTTCAGGGAAAAAAGAACGGATATCCCGTTTGTTTCAGATGCACTCAAACAAGCAAAATCCAATGGAAAAAATCGGATGCGGCGATATCGGTTCGTGCGTAGGATTTAAAGATATCCGTACCGGCGACACCTTGTGTGATGAGAAATATCCTATTATTCTGGAATCTATGGAATTTCCCGACCCGGTGATCGGTATTGCCGTAGAGCCGAAAACGCAGAACGATATGGATCGCTTGGGAACCGGTTTAGCCAAGTTAGCCGAAGAAGACCCAACGTTCCAGGTTGAATCGAACAGTGATACCGGCCAGACGGTCATCCGCGGAATGGGCGAGCTTCACTTAGAAATCATCATCGACCGTTTGCGTCGTGAGTTTAAGGTAGAATGTAACCAGGGACGTCCGTCCGTATCATATAAAGAAGCGTTGACGCAGACGGTTGAGTTACGCGAAGTCTATAAGAAACAAACCGGCGGTCGGGGTAAATTTGCAGATATCATCCTCAGCGTTGGCCCTGCCGATCCTGATTTCGAGGAGCGCCTGCAGTTTGTCGACGAAGTAAAAGGCGGTAATATACCGAAAGAATTTATTCCTTCCATCCAAAACGGGTTCAAGAAAGCCATGCTCAATGGTGTCCTGGCTGGATTCCCGTTAGATAAGCTGAAGGTCGTACTGAAAGACGGTTCCTATCATCCGGTCGATTCCGACCAGTTGTCGTTTGAGATATGCGCTATTCATGCGTTCAAAAACGCTTCGATGAAAGCAAGTCCCGTCATGATGGAGCCGATCATGAAAATAGAAGTCGTAACGCCGGAAGAAAGTATGGGCGACGTCATCAGCGACCTCAATAAACGTCGCGGACAGATTGAAGGCATGGATTCAAGCCGTATGGGTGCGCGTATCGTGAAGGCCAAAGTGCCGTTAGCAGAGACTTTCGGTTACGTAACGACCTTACGGACGATAACATCCGGAAGGGCGACTTCTTCTATGCAATTCTCACATTTCGAGCAGTTATCGTCGTCGATAGCCAGACAGGTACTGACCGAAATGCAGGGACGTGTTGAACTGATTAAATAATAAAACAAACAATATGAGCCAGAAAATAAGAATTAAACTCAAATCCTACGATTATTCGTTAGTCGACCGGTCGTCGGAGAAAATTGTGAAGACAGTCAAGGCTACCGGAGCCGTCGTCAGCGGCCCGATCCCTCTGCCTACTCACAAGCGGATATTTACGGTGAATCGCGCCACTTTTGTCAATAAGAAGTCGCGCGAACAATTCGAGCTATCGTCTTACAAACGATTGATTGATATTTACAGTTCCACGTCCAAAACGGTGGATGCGTTGATGAAATTGGAGTTACCGAGTGGGGTTGAAGTGGAAATTAAAGTTTAAGTCAATTACGAATTAGGAATTAGGAATTACGAATTAATTATCAATTGTCAATTATCAATTATCAATTTAATAAAAATGCCAGGATTATTAGGAAAAAAAATCGGAATGACATCCGTTTTCAGTGTTGAGGGTAAGAATCAGCCATGCACTGTTATCGAAGTAGGTCCTTGTGTTGTTACGCAGATAAAGACGAAAGAAAAAGACGGTTATCAGGCTGTTCAGGTGGGTTTCCAGGAGATGAAGGAGAAACATGCGACAAAGCCCGAAGCCGGTCATTTCAAGAAGGCAGGCGTAGCGCCGCAAAGATACTTGGCCGAATTTAAGGATTTTGAAAACGAGTACAAGCTCGGAGATGTAATTACTGCGGAGTTTTTTAGCAACGTAGTCTATGTAGATGTGGTAGGAACTTCTAAAGGTAAAGGGTTCCAGGGCGTTATGAAACGGCATGGGTTCGGCGGCGTCGGCGAGATAACGCACGGCCAAAGCGACCGCCAGCGCAAACCGGGTTCTATCGGCGCATGTTCGTATCCTGCGAAAGTTTTCAAAGGGACGCGCATGGGCGGACAGATGGGAAACGAACGGGTGACCGTTCATAACTTAGAAGTGATCAAAGTGTTGCCCGAAAAAAATCTTTTGATGCTAAAAGGTTCGGTGCCGGGCGCTAAAGGTTCAATTTTATTAATAAAGACATAAGACATGGAACTGAGCGTATATAATAAACAGGGCGAAGCGACCGGCAGAACGGTCACCCTCGACAATACGGTTTTTGGCATTGAACCTAACGACCACGCTATTTATTTAGATGTGAAGCAACATTTAGCTAATAAGCGTCAAGGGACGCATAAGACGAAGGAAAGAAGTGAGATAACGGGCAGTACGCGGAAGATGATTCGCCAAAAAGGAAGCGGCGGCGCACGTCGCGGCGACGTCAAGTCGCCCGTCTTAGTAGGCGGCGCACGGGTCTTCGGGCCTAAACCCCGCGATTACAGTTTCAAACTGAACAAGAAAGTAAAGGCTTTAGCGCGTAAATCGGCGCTTTCGTATAAAGCGAGAGAAAATGCGATTACGGTAATAGAAGATTTCACAATGGAAGCGCCTAAAACGAAGGAATTTCTGGCGTTTATGAAAGACTTGAATTTGGAAGGGAAAAAAATCCTTTTCGTATTGCCGGAAAATAATCAGTTCATCTTTCTTTCGGCTCGCAACCTGAAAGCGGCTGATATTGTTACAGTATCGCAGGTCAATACCTATAAGGTGCTTCATGCCGCCAACCTGCTTTTTACCGAGAGTTCGTTAGGTATCATTGAGAGTTATTTAAAATCATAAGGAGACAACGCTATGGGAATTATTATCAAGCCGATCATCACAGAAAAAATGACCGCTATAACTGAAAAAAAACCGAACCGTTACGGTTTTCGCGTATCTCCTCACGCTAATAAGTTGGAGATTAAAGATGCGGTTGAGGAAATCTACCGCGTAAGTGTGGACAGCGTGAATACGATGAATTATGAAGGCAAATTGAAAAGCCGGTATACGAAGTCGGGCGTCATTTCAGGACGTCAGGATGCGTTTAAGAAAGCGATTGTCACTTTGAAGGAAGGGGAGACGATTGATTTCTTTAGCAGTATATGAGGTAGTTTTCAGTTTTCAGTTTTCAGTTTTCAGAATTTAGATTTTAGGATTCGGATTTCAGAGAAAAATTATATAAATAAATGAGAATACGTAAATTAAAGCCCACAACGCCGGGGCAAAGACACAAAGTTATCGGTGTATTTGACAAAATCACTGCAAGTACACCGGAGAAATCGCTTGTCGTAGGCAAAAATCGTTCAGGCGGTCGTAACAATACCGGTAAGATGACTATGCGTTATATCGGTGGCGGCCACAAACGCAAATATCGCATCATCGACTTCAAGCGAAATAAAGATGACATTCCGGCAACAGTGAAATCGATCGAGTACGATCCGAACCGGACGGCTCGCATCGCCTTGTTGTACTATGCCGACGGTTTTAAAAGTTATATCGTCGCTCCGAATGGATTGGAAGTTGGTCAAACAGTGATGTCAGGCAGCAAGGCTGCGCCTGAAATAGGGAATGCGTTACCGATCAAGGATATGCCGGTAGGTACGGTCATTCACAATATCGAACTCCGTCCGGGACAGGGCGCCAAATTAGTGCGCTCGGCAGGCGGATTTGCGCAATTGACTTCGCGGGAAGGCGCTTATGCGATTATCAAAATGCCTTCAGGCGAATCGAGAAAGATATTGTCGGCCTGTAAAGCGACGGTAGGCAGCGTTGGCAATTCAGACCATGGATTGGAAAAATCAGGGAAAGCCGGTCGTTCGCGCTGGTTTGGCCGTCGTCCGCGTACGCGCGGCGTCGTTATGAACCCGGTCGACCACCCGATGGGCGGCGGCGAGGGACGCGCATCCGGCGGGCATCCCCGCTCACGCAAAGGTTTGTATGCTAAGGGCTTGAAGACACGCGCTCCAAAGAAGGCTTCTTCACAGTATATTGTTGAGAAAAGGAAAAAGTAAACTGATTAACTGAAAGAAAACTATGAGTCGTTCATTAAAAAAAGGCCCGTACATCAATGTCAAGTTAGAAAAAAGAATTTTAACTATGAATGAAGGGGGCAAGAAAGCAGTCATCAAAACATGGGCGCGGGCGTCGATGATATCGCCTGATTTTGTAGGGCATACGGTTGCCGTTCACAATGGCAACAAGTTTATTCCCGTGTTCATTACAGAAAATATGGTAGGTCACAAGTTAGGTGAGTTTTCACCTACGCGTATATTCCGCGGCCATGCCGGTAAAAAACGATAAATAATGTAAGTTATGGGTGCAAGAAAAAGAATATCGGCAGAGGCCAGAAAAGAAACGCAGAAGAAAATAGCGTTTGCGAAATTGAACAACATACCGACTTCGCCGCGTAAGATGCGCTTAGTGGTAGATATGATAAGAGGTATGGAAGTATTCCGCGCATTAGGCGTTTTGAAATACTCCAACAAGGAAGCGGCCGCTAAAGTAGAAAAGTTACTTCGTTCGGCGATATCGAATTGGGAGCAGAAAAACTAGCGCAAGGCTGATTCGGGCGAGCTGTTTGTCTCAGCCGTCAGCGTCGATTGCGCTACCACATTGAAACGGATGCGTCCGGCGCCGCAAGGCCGCGGGTACCGTATCCGCAAGCGCTCGAATCACGTGACCTTGACGGTTGGTTCAAAAGTTAGCGCTCAAGAAGAAGTAGAAGAGAATACGGATAGTCAAACAGAAAGTCAAAATTAAGAACAGATGGGACAAAAAGTAAATCCAATCAGTAATCGTTTAGGAATCATCCGTGGATGGGATTCCAATTGGTACGGCGGAAAAAATTATGGCGATATGTTGTTGGAAGACAGCAAAATCCGTAATTACCTCAATGCCCGTCTGGCGAAGGCAAGCATATCGCGGATCGTTATCGAACGCACGCTCAAGCTCATTACTATCACCGTGTGTACGTCACGCCCCGGAATTATCATCGGCAAAGCCGGTTCGGAAGTCGACAAACTCAAAGAAGAGCTGAAGAAGATTACGGACAAGGAAGTTCAAATCAATATCTTCGAGATCAAACGTCCGGAATTGGATGCCGTGATTGTTGCCAATAATATAGCCCGTCAGTTAGAAGGTAAAATCGCCTATCGCCGCGCGGTGAAGATGGCTATCGCCTCGACGATGCGGATAGGCGCGGAAGGTATCAAAGTGCAGGTGTCCGGTCGGTTGAACGGCGCCGAAATGAGCCGTTCGGAGATGTACAAAGAAGGACGGACGCCGTTACATACGTTCCGTGCCGATATTGATTATGCCTTGGCCGAAGCGCTGACAAAGGTAGGCCTGTTAGGTATCAAGGTCTGGATATGCAGGGGCGAAGTCTATGGCAAACGCGATCTGGCGCCGTCGTTCTCATCAACTAAAGAGATGGGACGCAAGGAAGGCGGCAATACCGGACGGAGTGAAAAACCTTTTAAAAGAAAAAGAGGCGATAGAGACAAAGAAAGGTCGAATCGTTAAACATAAAAATGAAGCATTATGTTACAACCTAAGAAAGTAAAATTCAGAAGGCACATGAAAGGCCGTGCAAAAGGACTTGCACAGCGTGGAAATCAGTTGGCTTTCGGTTCGTTTGGAATCAAATCGTTAGGAACGAAATGGCTCACAGGCCGCCAATTGGAGGCTGCCCGTGTGGCCGTAACGAGATATATGCAACGTCAGGGTCAGGTATGGCTTCGGGTATTTCCCGACAAACCCATCACGAAAAAACCTGCCGACGTGCGTATGGGAAAAGGAAAAGGAGACCCGGAAGGCTTTGTAGCCACCGTGACGCCCGGTCGGATGATCTTTGAGATAGAAGGCGTATCCTTTGAAATAGCAAAAGAAGCGCTGCGCTTAGCTGCTCAAAAGCTGCCGATCACGACAAAATTTGTGGTACGCAGGGATTATGACTATAAAAATGAAAATGCGTAAAAACTATGAAGAGTTCAGAAGTGAGAGGTCTTAGCACCAAGGAATTAACGGAGAGAATAGAAGAAGATGTAGCGGCTCTGGATCAAATGAAGAGCAATCATAGTGTATCGCCATTAGACAGTCCTGCCAAAATCAAACAGTTGCGCAGAACCATCGCTCGTCTGAAAACGGAGTTGCATCAAAGAGAACAACAATCTATAAATTAACAGGCTGGATGGAAACGAGAAATTTAAGAAAAGAAAGAACAGGCGTTGTCCTGAGCAACAAAATGAATAAAAGCATTACGGTTGCCGTCAAATGGAAGGAGAAACATCCGATTTATGGAAAATTCGTCAGCAAAACGAAGAAATTTCATGCGCACGATGAGAACAATACGTGTAACATTGGCGACACGGTTCGCATCATGGAGACCCGTCCGTTGAGTAAACTGAAAAGATGGCGTTTAGTTCAAATAATCGAAAAGGCTAAATAAGATGATACAGCAAGAATCAAGATTGATAGTAGCGGACAACAGTGGCGCCAAAGAAGCGCTGTGTATCCGTGTATTGGGAGGGACAAGAAGGCGTTATGCCTCGGTTGGCGACATCATCGTCGTGTCCGTAAAAAATGTTCTTCCGGCAAGCGATATGAAAAAGGGCGCCGTCTCGAAGGCGATTATTGTACGCACTAAAAAAGAAATTCGCCGTCCCGATGGCTCATACATTCGTTTTGATGACAATGCCTGTGTGTTATTGAATCAGGCGGGTGAGATTCGCGGCAGCCGTATCTTCGGACCGGTAGCCCGCGAGCTACGCGCAACTAATATGAAAATCGTTTCATTAGCGCCGGAAGTGCTTTGAGAGTTGAAAATTGAAAATTGAAAATTGAAAATTAGAGAGATGAGTAAATTACACGTAAAAAAAGGCGATATAGTCTATGTCAATACCGGAGAGGATAAAGGCAAGACGGGGCGCATACTGAAAGTATATGTCGAGAAACAGCGCGCTATCGTCGAAGGTATAAACATGGTAACGAAACATTCCAAACCGAACGCCAAACATCCGCAGGGAGGCAGGGAATCGGTTGAGGCTTCCATTCACATTTCTAACCTGAATCCGGTAGACCCGAAATCAGGCAAACCTACACGCATAGGCCATAAGAGAAATGCTAAGACACAGAAAATTGTTCGTTACGCTAAAAAATCGGGGGAGGAATTGAAGTAATGAATAAAGCGACATTAAAAAAGGATTATAAGGAACGCATCGTTCCCGCTCTGATGAAAGAGTTTAGTTATAAATCGGTGATGCAGGCGCCCGTTTTGAAGAAAATCGTGGTGAATCAGGGATTAGGTATTGCTACATCCGATAAAAAGCTCATCGATATTGCCATTGGCGAGTTGACGACTATCACCGGCCAAAAAGCGGTAGCGACCTATTCAAAGAAGGATATTTCCAACTTTAAATTGCGTCGTAAGATGCCTATCGGCGTGATGGTGACCTTGCGTGAGGACAAGATGTACGAGTTTCTGGAACGCTTGGTGCGGGTCGCTTTGCCCCGTATTCGCGACTTCAGAGGGATCGATAGCAAATTGGACGGACGCGGCAATTATTCGCTCGGTATACAGGAACAAATCATCTTCCCGGAAATAAATATTGATAATATAACGAAATTATTGGGAATGAATATTACCTTTGTGACTTCTGCGCAAACGGATGAAGAAGGTTATGCTTTGCTCAGAGAGTTTGGTTTGCCCTTTAAGAACATAAAAAAGAATTAAGCTATGGCAAAAGAATCCATGAAGGCTCGCGAAGTAAAAAGAGCCAGATTAGTAGCTAAGTATGCTGCCAAAAGAACCCGGTTGAAAGCGGAAGGTCGGTATGAAGATTTACAGTCGATACCTAAGAACGCTTCCCCTGTTCGATTGCATAACCGATGCAAAATAACAGGTCGTCCGAAAGGTTACATGCGTCAGTTCGGCATTTCCCGTATCCAATTCCGCGAAATGGCTTCGCAGGGGTTGATTCCGGGGGTGAAGAAGGCGAGTTGGTGATCAATCAATTACGAATTACGAATTACGAATTACGAATCAATTACGAATTACGAATTACGAATCAATTACGAACCGAAGGTCGCTTTCTGAAGGGAAGCAATTACGAATCAATTACGAATTACGAGAATTATTATTTAATTGAATATGAAATATGAAGTACGGATTAAGGGAAGAGAAGAATATAACGGGAGACAAGCGCTTGCCGTCGTAATTCGTAATTCGTAATTCGTAATTCAAAATTTTAAATTGAAAGTTTAAAATTTATGACAGACCCTATTGCAGATTATTTAACGAGGTTGCGGAATGCAATCAAGGCGCAGAAGCGAGTAGTAGAAGCTCCGGCGTCGAACATGAAAAAAGAGATCACGAAGATCCTTTTTGAGAAAGGCTACATCCTTAATTTTAAGTTTGTAGACGAGGGACCTCAGGGTACAATCAAAGTGGCTTTGAAGTATGACCCTGTGAATAAAGTGAATGCGATTAAGAAACTTCAGCGCGTTTCAACCCCCGGCTTGCGTAAATATACGGGACATAAAGACTTGCCCCGTGTGTTGAACGGCTTAGGGATAGCTATTCTTTCTACTTCCAAAGGTCTGATGACCGATAAGGAAGCACGGGAATTGAAGATTGGCGGCGAGGTATTATGTTATGTCTATTAAGGAGGAGGAAAGAAAATGTCAAGAATAGGAAAATTACCGATTCAGCTTCCCGCAGGCGTAATGGTCTCCCAAAAAGAGGGAATCGTCACAGTGAAAGGCCCTAAAGGAGAACTCTCACAATACGTCAATCCGGTTATTAAAGTGAATGTGAACGAGGGCGTATTAAAATTGGAGAGGCCAACCGACGAAAGAACGCATCGCGCCCTTCATGGTTTGTACCGTTCGTTGTTAAATAATATGGTAGTCGGCGTTTCCGAAGGCTACAAAGAATCATTGGAACTGGTGGGCGTCGGTTATCGTGTGACCAATACCGATCAGGTGCTTGAACTTTCGCTTGGATATACCCATGCGATATATCTCGAGTTGCCGAAAGAAATAAAAGTGGAGACCAAATCGGAACGTAACAAAAGTCCGCTGATCATTTTAGAATCGACCGACAAGCAGCTTCTCGGACAAGTATGTGCCAAGATACGCTCGTTCCGCAAGCCTGAACCTTATAAAGGAAAAGGTATCCGGTTTACAGGCGAGGTGATAAGACGAAAATCAGGAAAATCGGCGGCTAAATAAGGCCTCGTAAAATTATTGTGACTATGGTAACGAAAGATATAAGAAGAGCAAAAATTAAAAAGAGTATCCGGGGCAGGGTTTCCGGTACGTTAGCACGTCCGCGTCTGACTGTTTTCAGAAGCAACAAGCAGATATATGCACAGATTATTAACGATGAAGAGGGCAAAACGTTAGCCGCTGCTTCGTCGTTGAAAATAACCGACAAAGCGCCTAATAAGCAAATTGCCGGGCAGGTGGGCGAAATGATAGCCAAAAATGCACAGGATATTGGCATTCAAACGGTTGTGTTCGACCGTAACGGCTATTTATATCACGGGAGAATTAAAGAATTGGCAGACGCCGCCCGCAAGGGAGGCCTAAAATTTTAACGACAATGGCAATAAACAACAAGATTAAATCTACAAACGATTTAGAATTAAAGGATAGATTAGTAGCCATCAACCGTGTTACAAAAGTAACTAAGGGCGGACGCACGTTTACGTTTGCCGCTATCGTTGTGGTAGGTAATGAAGATGGCGTGATTGGCTGGGGCTTGGGAAAAGCAGGCGAAGTAACGATTGCCATCGAAAAAGGCGTAGAAGCTGCAAAGAAAAATCTCATGCGTATCCCTATCTACAAAGGTACTATTCCGCATGAACAGATAGCGAGCTATGGAGGCGCCGAAGTGTTGCTGCGTCCGGCTACGCCGGGTACAGGCGTGAAAGCGGGTGGCGCTATGCGCGCTGTGCTTGAAAGTGTTGGCGTGAAAGATGTATTGGCCAAATCCAAAGGCTCGTCTAATCCGCACAACCTCGTCAAAGCGACGATTGCCGCATTGAACGAGATGAGAAGTCCGTTCATGGTGGCTCAAAACAGAGGCATATCGTTAGAAAGAGTATTTAAAGGTTAAAGGAGGAACAGACTATGGCAAAAGTTAAAATCACACAGATAAAAAGCCGTATCGGCAGTCCGAAAGACCAGAAGAGAACGTTAGACGCCTTGGGATTAAGGAAAATGAACAGGACGGTAGAACATGAATGGACGCCGTCAATCGAAGGCATGGTTAGAAAAGTGAAACATTTGGTTTCAGTAGAAAAATAATTTGTGAAGCGTAAAAAAAAGATAACAATATGAATTTATCAAATTTAAAACCCGCACCCGGCTCTACGAAAACCCGCAAGCGGATAGGTCGCGGACCGGGTTCCGGATTAGGAGGCACTTCTACAAGGGGTCATAAGGGCGCAAAATCGCGTTCCGGCTACAAAAGCAAAATTGGCTTTGAAGGCGGCCAGATGCCGTTACAACGCCGTTTACCTAAGTTTGGCTTTAAGAACAGAAGTCGCATAGCGTATAAGGCCATCAACCTTTCTACATTACAGCTTATGGCGGAAGAAAAGAACATCTCCAAAATCGGTGTGGATGAACTGATAGAAGCAGGTTTTGTATCAGCGTCGCATCGGGTGAAAGTGTTGGCCAAAGGAGAAATTACAGCAAAACTCGAAGTGGAAGCACATGCTTTTTCTAAAACGGCAGAAGCTGCCATCACGGCAGCAGGTGGAACAGCAATAAAACTCTAAAACATCATGAGAGTAGTTGATACAATTAGGAATATATGGAAGATTGAAGACCTGCGAAAACGCATCCTGACGACGATGCTTTTTGTGTCTATTTATATTGCCGGCACATACGTTGTGCTGCCCGGCGTGAATCCGAAAGCGCTGATAGGATTGGCACAGCAGACAAGCGAAGGGTTGATGGCTTTGCTTGATATGTTTTCAGGAGGCGCCTTCTCGAAGGCTTCTATCTTTGCCTTGGGCATTATGCCCTATATCTCCGCTTCTATTATGATGCAGTTGGTGACGATTGTGATTCCTTCCTTTCAGAAAATGCAACGCGAAGGAGAGAGCGGACGCAGAAAGATCAACCAGATGACCCGGTATCTGACCGTTATTATTTTAGTGGTTCAGGGATTTGCCTATTTGACCAATTTGGAAATGCAGATGATGGGGATCGACGCCGGCCTTCCTTCCGGTTTATGGTTCAGGGTTTCATCTATCATTATCATGGCAGCGGGCAGCATGTTCGTTCTCTGGTTAGGAGAACGTATCACCGATAAAGGGATCGGCAACGGTATCTCGTTTATCATTATGATTGGTATTATCGGACGATTACCCGAGGCGTTGTTGCAAGAGCTGAACTCCCGTATCAACGAACAGGCCGGCGGATTGGTGATGTTCCTTTTAGAAATGTTATTCTTGCTACTCGTTATAGCCGGCGCTATCCTGCTTGTGCAGGGCACCCGCAAAGTCCCTGTCCAATACGCGAAACGGATCGTAGGCAACAAGCAATATGGCGGCGTGCGCCAATATATTCCGTTGAAAGTGAATGCGGCTAATGTGATGCCGATTATCTTTGCCCAGGCGATCATGTTCATCCCTGTTTCGTTAATAGGTATGTTCAAAGGCGGCCAGGTAGGATCTTTCTGGCAAGCCTTCATGTCGCATACCAGTTTCTGGTATAACTTCGTATTTGCCGTGATGATTATTGCTTTTACGTATTTTTATACGGCTATTACGATCAACCCGACCCAGATGGCCGATGACCTGAAACGGAACAACGGCTTTATTCCGGGTATCAAACCGGGGAAAGCCACGAAGGAATATTTAGATTCGATCATGGACCGTATCACACTGCCCGGCGCTTTCTTCCTTGCGCTTGTCGCTATTATGCCGGCTTTCGCCAGGTTAGCAAGCGTAAGTATGGGATTTTCGCAATTTTTCGGGGGCACCTCGCTCCTGATCTTGGTAGGCGTGATTTTAGATACTTTGCAGCAAGTGGAGAGCCATTTGCTCATGCGTCATTACGACGGACTGCTGAAGTCCGGTAGAATTAAGGGGCGTGCAGGCTCGGCAGCCGCGTATTAAATATGGTATATCTGAAGACTGACGAAGAAATCGGATTGATGCGTGATGCCAATCAATTAGTAGGAAAAACTTTGGGGGAATTGGCCAAACATATCCAACCGGGTATTTCTACACTTCAATTGAATGATATTGCCGATACGTTTATTCGGGATCACGGAGCAGTTCCGGCTTTTCTCGGATTCGAGGGCTTTCCAAAATCCATTTGTACGTCGGTCAATGAAATAGTGGTACATGGTATTCCGTCCGACCAGGTTGTTTTGCAAGACGGAGATATTATATCCATAGATTGTGGAACCGTTTTAAACGGTTTTGTCGGTGATTCTGCCTACACGTTTTGTGTGGGTGAGGTTTCGGAGGAAATCAAAAAGTTGTTGCGTACAACGAAGGAATCACTTGGAAAGGGAATAGAACAAGCCGTAGTCGGTAATCGGGTAGGCGACATCAGCAATGCGGTGCAGACCTGTTGCGAAAAGCGCAATTACTCGGTAGTACGCGAGCTTGTCGGACATGGTTGCGGTCGTGAGATGCACGAATCGCCCGAAGTGCCGAATTTTGGCAGACGGGGTTGCGGACCAAAATTGGTCAGCGGTATGTGTATCTGTATCGAACCGATGATTAACATGGGCGTTAAAAATGTCTTTATCGACCAGGACGGCTGGACGGTACGGACGAATGACCGGAAATGTTCGGCTCATTTTGAACACTGTGTTGTGATTCGACCGGGAGGGCCGCAAATATTGTCAACATTTGATTACATTGAAGCGATTGTAGGAAAAGAAATTTAATTTATGGCTAAACAGGCAGCTATCGAACAGGACGGATTAATCGTCGAAGCGTTATCTAATGCGATGTTTCGTGTCGAGTTGGAAAACGGACATGAAATAACGGCACATATTTCGGGGAAGATGCGTATGCACTATATCAAAATTCTTCCCGGAGATAAGGTGCGTGTGGAGATGTCGCCTTATGATTTGTCGAAGGGGAGGATTGCGTTTAGGTATAAATAATCAATTACGAATTACGAACCGAAGGTCGCTTTCCGAAGGGAAGCAATTACGAACCGAAGGTCGCTTTCCGAAGGGAAGCAATTACGAACCGAAGGTCGCTTTCCGAAGGGAAGCAATTACGATTGTGTTCTTTGTGAAAAACTTTGTGCACTTTGTGGTTAGATTTATCGACTTTACGAATTGTCAATTATCAATTGTCAATTGTCAATTATCAATTATCAATTGTCAATTATCAATTATCAATTGTTCTCACTTCCCTCTCAAGCCAAATCCCAAACCGTCGATAGACCGTTTGGCGGATGAAATCGGCGAAGCGGGCTATTTCCTGGCCGGTGGCGTTGGCGTGGTTGACGATGATGAGGGCTTGTTTGTCGTAGATGCCTGCGTTGCCTTTTCTATATCCTTTGAGGCCGCATTGTTCGATGAGCCATCCGGCGGAGACTTTTACAGTTCCTTCAGGAGCGGGAAAGGATGGGATATGAGGGTGTTGGGCTTGCAATGTCTTGAATTGTGCGGGAGAGAGGACGGGATTCATGAAAAAACTGCCGGCATTGCCAAGGATGGCGGGATCAGGCAATTTGCTTCGGCGAATCGTGATGACGGCGTCGCGGACGGATTGCAGTGTTATTTCATTTTCGTTCAACGATGCGCGTAAATTCCCATAGTCTAACTTGAAAGCCGGTTTTTTCAACAAACGCAGATTGACATGCGTAATAATGTACAGAGGATGGTTCTCTTCTTTAAAAAAGCTGTGCCGATAGCTATACCGGCATGCTTCGTTAGAGAAAATATGCTTTTCGACTGTGAGGCTGTTACAGGCTTCTACCGTTTCAATCACATCTTTGATTTCGGCGCCGTAAGCGCCTATATTCTGTACGGCGGCGGCTCCGGTTTCTCCCGGTATCAACGATAGGTTCTCTATCCCACCCCACCCGTTTGCTACTGAATACGCTACCACATCGTCCCAATGCTCGGCTGCGCCAATGCGCAACAGTACGGATTCCGACGTTTCATCTGCCACAGCTATCCCATGGATTCGGGAATGAAGTATTATCCCGTCAAAGTCATTGATAAACAACAGATTACTCCCTTCACCGATAGGCATCCGGCGAAATGCCTGAAAAGATTTA
>Ga0099364_10002285_pt1 | contig 30679 bp, 28 predicted proteins | sample TergutTh196P3_FD_73070 | JGI IMG/M metagenome (GOLD analysis project Ga0099364, IMG submission 73070) | Microcerotermes parvus P3 segment gut microbial communities from Pointe-Noire, Republic of the Congo - Th196 P3 | ecosystem: Host-associated > Arthropoda: Insects > Digestive system > Gut ...
AACGGCATAATATCGTTTGAAACGCAGACCGCTTCGCATATCAGAATAGAGCAAAACGGCAGAAAAGACGGGTTATACTGGTCGATTCACGAGATTTATTTATGCTATATAGAAGATTAAATAATTTATAATAAAAAAAATAAAGGAGATAATTTTATGATTAAATACAGAAAACTGACGCCGGAAGAAAAATTATATGTCAACAGAATGCAGAATATCGCTTTTTCGAATCACAGCGCGACGGAAGAGTCGATACGCGAGAAAATCGCGAAGGGAGAATACGACAGCGAAAATACATACGGCGCGGTAGACGAAAACGGACGCGTTATCGCGGGTATGGAGGTTATTCCCTATGTTATGTGGTTCGACGGACATAAAACAGATATGTACGGAATCGGCGGCGTGGTGTCCGCTCCCGAAAGTAAACGTCAGGGAAACGTGCGTAAAATTTTTGAGAAAGCCTTTGACGATATATATCAGAAAGGCGCGGTATTTTCGCACTTATACCCGTTTTCACATGATTATTACAGAAAGTTCGGCTACGAAGCCGTAGGCGGGGCAAATAAATATACCCTGAATCTCGAAGCGGCGCGAAAACTGAAAAGCAACGGCTCGGCTCACGAATTTATCAAAGGCGGAGACGCGAAAGACAAACTCACAGAAGTCTATGAAAATTATGCGTCAAGGCATAATATTATGCTTTCGCGTTCTTCCGAACGCTGGAACGAAGTTCTCGATATTGCTCTCTTCGGTCCTGAACGGCTGTTTTACTGGAAAGACGAAAACGATAATATAAAATCATGGGTAAAATTCAAAAAAGACGGCGACGTTATGAATATAATCGATATTGCGTGGACAGATTGCGGGGGTATGCTCGGAATCCTGCAATTTATGGGAATGTTCGACGGAGCGGCTGAAAAATTGAGATTCAGGGCAAGCCCGGAATTTATACCGGAGCTTTACTGGAACGATTTATATGATATTGAAATATCGGCGGACTGGCTCGGTATGAACAGAATAGTAGACGCGAAGCGCGCGCTTGAACTAATAAAAAAACCTGAAAGGGAGGGGAAATTCACGGTAAAAGTCTCCGATAAATTCGCGCTCTGGAATAATAATATATATTCTGTTGAGTACGGCGGCGGAGAGTGTAAAGTTAAAACAGTTGACGGCAATACAGAGACTGCGGATTTGGAAACGTCCGAACTATCGCTCATGCTGATGATTTTGGGCGTATATGATTTTAAATATATATCGCGGAGAGAGGACGTTCGCGTAAATAATAATTTCAAGACTCTGGAAAAAATATTCCGCAAAAAAAATCTGCTGATAACCGACTTTTTTTAAGATTTATAGATTTATATTTGCAAAAAAAACAAAAAATAAAAATATTCAAGAGGTTTCAAAAATCATGCTGAAAATATATCTTGATAACTGCTGTTACGGCAGACCGTTCGACGATTTATCACAGGAAAAAATCAAAAATGAAGCAATAGCGAAAATGTATATTCAGTCGCTGATAAAATACAAGGCTCTTTTGCTTTGTTCCTCATATATGCTTTCACTTGAAATAAACGAGATTCCTTTTGCAAATAATAGAGAACACATATTGAGTTTTGTAAATAATTATTCAGAGTTTTTTATTGGCGGCGAGCGGGAGAATGAAATATTTCCGCTTACTAATGAAATAATGAAAACTGGAATTAAACGAAAAGACGCCGTTCATTTAGCCTGTTCGATAATTTCAAAATGCGATTATTTTATAACTACGGATAAACGGGTACTTAATTACAAAACAGATAAACTTAAAATATTAAATCCGATTGAATTTATTAAAATATGGAGAAAACAAAATGATTGATTCTATGCAAACTTCCGCAATAATGACTGCGGGAATGAAATTACTGCGCGAAAATCTCGGTTTAATTGAAACTGAAATTTTTATAATAAATCTAAAAAATAAAGGATTCGACTATACTGAATGGCGTGAAAATCTTTGGGAAGATATAACTACGGAAGAATTATTCGCTAAAGCTTCAGAATTTGAGAAAAATCATCTTGAATTTGTTCCTAAAAATGCTGAACGGATATAACGGCCGTTCTCTTCAATCCGCGTAAAAAACAAAAAAACAAAAAAATTCAGGAGGTTTCAAAAATCATGCTGAAAAAAATCGACCCGTCGCGTTATACGCTGACAAAAAAAGAATATAAAACGCAGATTGATACTCTCGAGACGAAGTTTGAAGAACTCCAGAGAAAAATAATCGACCTGCAAATTCCCGTAATAATCGCGTTCGAGGGGTGGAGCGCGTCGGGAAAAGGCGCGTGTATCTCAAAAATCGTTTATCCCCTCGACCCGAGATGCTTTAACGTCTATACTATGGGCAAAATCCCCGAAGACGTTGCGATGCGTCCGTTTTTGTGGAACTACTGGCAAAAAATCCCGTCGAAAGGCAGAATGACGATTTTTGATAAAAGCTGGCACAGAGCGTCTCTGCCCGAACAGCAGTCGAAACGTCCGCTTACAACAGACGAAACAAACGGCTTTTATTACGATATAAACGCTTTTGAACGGCAGTTATCCGACGACGGCGTTCTGATTATCAAGTTTTTCCTGCATATCAGCAAGAACGAACAGCGCCGGCGTTTCGATGAGCTTCTGGAAAATCCCGACACGAAATGGCGGGTTGACAGACGCGATATAAACCAAAACAAAAATTACGAAACGCATCTAAAATATTTCGACGATATGATTCGCGGCAGCGATTTCGACTTCAGCCGGTGGAGTATAATAGAATCCGACGATTTAAATTACGCCGCGGTAAAAATCTATAATATTATAATAAATAAAATCGAGGAAAAAATACGCGGCGATAATTATAAAAGCCGGGAGCGGCCGTCCGGGCAAAACGAATTAAATAAACTAAATCAGACAGAGAAATCCGTTACCCGCGTAAAATTAAGCGAAGTCAATCCCGATAAAAATATAGCGCAAGCCGAATATAAAGAACGGCTCGCGCATTATCAGAAAAAACTGTCTGAACTCGGGTATAAGCTCTATACAAAACGCAGACCCGTGGTTATTGTCTACGAAGGCTGGGACGCGGCGGGAAAAGGCGGCAATATAAAACGCCTTACGCAGCGTCTCGACCCACGGAGTTACGAAGTAATCCCGGTAGCCGCGCCTTCGAAAGAAGAGCTGGCGCATCACTATCTGTGGCGTTTCTGGAAAGCCGTTCCGAAAGACGGGCATTTCGGCATATTCGACCGTTCATGGTACGGACGGGTTTTGGTCGAACGAGTCGAGAATCTATGCTCCGAAACAGAGTGGCGCAGAGCTTACCGGGAAATAAACGACATGGAGAAGCATTTATATAACCACGGCGCGATTATCTTTAAATTCTGGCTTCATATCGACCAAAACGAACAGCTCAGAAGATTTCAGAACCGGGAGACCGACCCTCTGAAACAATACAAAATAACCGAAGAAGACTGGCGTAACCGCGAAAAATGGGAAGCTTACGAAAAAGCCGCCGGCGAAATGCTTTTTTTAACGGGAACTAATTACTCTCCGTGGACTGTTATAGAGTCGAATAATAAAAAATACGCGAGAATCAAAACCCTGAAAATATTAGTCGAAACCCTCGAAGAACGTCTGAAATAATTTATATCGGTAAAATAACCAATATGTAGGGGCGGCCATTGGCCGTCCGTCTGAAAACGTCGAAACTGCGTTGATTTTGCGGACGCGCAATGCGCGCCCCTACAATCAGAATTTTAATTTTCGCAAGAAGTCTATTATTAAACCAGAGCGATTCTGAACGCATAAGCGTATTTATAATCCCCGCCGTAAAGCTCGCCGCATATTTTTTCCGGCAGCGTTATAAAATCTCCGGTTTCGATAATATCGCCGCCGGGGATTTCCTTTAATCCCTCCGGCGTATATATCCCGACGCTCCCGAATTTTTTTTCATGCTGATTAAAATTTATCTTAACGTCGTGAGCGTTATCTGCAACGGATATCGCGTACAGATAAAGCTTGTCTTTTGACATAGTAAAATATATATTTGATTCTTCGCCTGTCTGCATATAATTCTTTTCAGAATACATGATTGTGTTATAAATCGCGCCGCCGTTTATTTTAAGCCATTCGCCCGCTTCTTCAAGCTGACGAACCGCTTCCGGGTGAAAAACCCCGTCTCCGTCGGGACCTATGCCGACCATGAAGTTCCCGCCTTTCGAAACGCACGACGCTAGATTTTCTATTATCCATTTTGTACCCTTGTAATTTTTTGCCTCCGCATCGTAAGAAAACGAAGACCCGAGCGTATGTATAACCATCCACGGCATATTCGTATTCGCGGGATTCCCCGGAACGTATCCCTCCGGCGTGTAATAATCGCCGTAATTGCCGATTCCTCTGCATCTTAACATAGTGTTCGGCTGTATTTGCCTTATTTCTTTGATTGTTTGTTTTATACGCGGCCATATTTTAGGACCGAACCACATATCGAGACACAGCATATCTATATCTCCGTAATTCGTCAGAAGCTCGACAAGCTGGTTTCTGTGACGCTGTATCATTCTGTCTTCTGAATCTTGATTATTCGCGGGAGAGTCGAAGCCTATTAAACTATCGTATCTCGGGGAGTTTATATCCTCATCGATTAAAAGTTCCCGCATATTTTCGGTTTTCATCGGGTGATAGACATAGGGCGCGAAATCCGCGTCGTACCAGTCGGGGTGAGAAAAATATAAGTCCATCTTGATATTATGCTTTTTAGCCGCCTCGCATAACTCTCTGACCATATCGCGTTTAAACGGCGTTTCAGACACGCTGTAAGAAATATCGCACTCTTCTATTTCCGGGCCGTTTACGCCAGTCCAGTTTATTCTGCGTTTGACTTTTGTTTTGGTGTCAAACAGAGAAAACCCTTCGTGATGCTTTGTTGTAAACGCCATAGCCTTTATACCCGAACGCTCAAAAAAACTCATCCATTCGTCCGCGTTGAATTTCTTCGGGTTAAAATTTTTATAGAGATTATTATATTTCGCCTTATCTTCGCGGCTCATTTTTAGAAACTGCCACGATTCGTCGTTTAATTTCAGCATTGAATATATGCCGAAATGTATTCTTACGGCGAATTTTATATCGTTGAAAGCTTCTATCGCGCTCATCGGAGCTTTGATAAAATCTTCGTCCGGAACTTCTTCGATATAGGACGCAATCACCCTGTGATGATGGTCTGTCTTGGGAATACGGGTATCTACTCTCTCTGTTTTCTCTCCGATTATATCCATCTGAAATTTACCTCGTTTTATTATTTTAATTAAAAATATATAACCGACATTTGATGACACTCGAACTTTTCTATATTATAACTCAAAATCCCGTCTTTATATTCAAACGCAATCTCTTCCCCTTGAGGTTCAAGCGTAACTTTTTTCGGCGCTTTTTCAGTCCGTACTTCTATTTTTGTATCGTAAATATACGGCAAATCTTCTATGATTTCTATGCCTTTTCCCCGTTTTACCGGCGAAGCGTATAAACTGTGAACTATATATCTATTATCGTTTTCGCTCTCTTGTTTCTGTTTCCTTAACGTGATTATCCCCTGCGCGCCGAGATTTGTCTTGACCGTTTTTATACCGCCGATTAAATCTTCGAGCATAGCAAAGACCAGTTCTTTCGTCGTGATTGACCCGTAGTTTGCGTATTCTGAAAAAATCTCCCAGCCGCAGTAGATTATATTGCCGTGACGAACGACGCCGTAATCACGCGAGTCTGAATTATAAGGCGTGTGCTGATGAGACGAAAAATTCAGCATATCCCTGTTAAAATAAGAATTGACCCTGCAAGCGATTTTTTTATATTCTCCGTCGTTTTCCGTTAATTTATACTCCCAGGCCCTGCCGTATATAACCGCGGGAGATTTATTATCGTCATCTGTATTATCTATATAATAAGTCGGCGAATATCCGCAGTCGCCGATTACTTCGACGCCCAAATCGAGATTTTTATCGAGCCCCGTTTCTCCCGAAGCCAGTACATATCCTCCGGATTTTATAAAATCATTTATTTTTCCGGCTGATTTATCATTAGTTGATATACAGTCCGGGAGAATTAATAATTTGTACTTGCTTATATCCGCTTCGCCGTCTACAATATCATATAAATATTTTCCCTCAAGCAGAAGTCTCGATACTCCCGAATCGCTGACGCTGCCGGAAATATGCGACTGCGATAAATCTAATCTGTTCGCCTCGACGCTGAACACGGCAATATCGGCTATATTCTCACTGCCGGCGCACCATTTTTCTTTCGCTTCGACTTCTCTGTACGCCTCGCCTATTAATTTATACGTTCTCTCGTCCATGTATGCGTCGGGGTGAAGCTGGTCTCCTACGGAGCATTTCGCGCCGTTCGCAATGCTTAACGCGGTTTCGTATCTCAAAGCGTTCGGGTGTTTATATCCGCCGAACTCTCCCCAGGACGTATGGAATTTCCCCGTCATTCCGAGATATTCGAGTTTCGGGCTTAACGTTTCGGCATAACGCGCGGACGCGGGAAAATGGTCGTATCCCCAACCGCCCGTGGGCAAAGATTCGAGTTCGAGATGCGTGTTGGCGTACGCCAAATCCCGTCTGCCTTTCGTTATATGCCCCGAGTTCTGAAATATCGGCAGCCCCGGTTTTCTCGAATTGACGACTTCTTTTATCTTTTCATAATAATTTTTATAAACCTCTTCGCCAAGCTGATTTATTGCGTCTATATCCCTGGGGTCTTTGTTTATATCCGTCAAAGACTTTACGCAGAACTGACACCAGCAGCTCCTTACGCCGACAATATCGAGAAAAATACCGTCGCAGTCGTAATTATCGACGACTTCGGCGACCTGAGACAGAACGATATCGAGATAAGGCGTGTTCAGGCAGAACTCATGATAACCCGCGCTCATGAAATCTCCCGTCCAGAAAAACCTTTCGTCTTTGTTCCGCCTAAGCCATTCAGGATGGCGTCTCGCTAATTTTTCGTCGAGACCCACGGAGAGATATACCGGGGTTTTCACCCCGATTTCGTGAGCCGCCTTTATTTGCTCCCCGAGCAAGTCAAAATTTAAATGCGGGTGAATTTCGTTCGCCTTTGACGGGTGATACGCCCAACCGTGATGACATTTTGAAAAAAGGGTAATCGAATCGACATGACCGGTTTGTAGCGCTTTCTGAAACTGCGCGGCGTCGAATCTGACGCCTATGCCGGGAATTTTCTCCGACGTGTGAAAATCCAGATGAACTTGCCTGTAACGCATAATTTTTTTCTCCTTTTTACTGTGTAAATTTATTTAATTTATAAAATCGCGCCGCCCGTTATGTCTCCCGCCGATTTTATATTATTCTCTAACATATAATCCCTAATCCCGTCCCTGACTTTCAATACCGCCGTAGGGTCTCCGAACGCCGCGGTTCCGACTGCGACCGCGTCCGCTCCCGCAAGAAGCAGCTCGACTGCGTCGTCTCCCGTCGTAACTCCGCCCATGCCGATAACCGGCAGCTTTACGGCTTTTTTTACCTGCCATATCATTCTGACCGCCACGGGTCTGATTGCCCCGCCGCTCAATCCGCCGATATTATTATGCAAAACGGGCTTTCTCGTCCTTATATCTATTTTCATGCCGATAAGCGTGTTTATCATAGATATACAGTCCGCTCCGCCGTTTTCGGCCGCTCTCGCGATTTCAGTTATATCGGTCACGTTCGGCGAAAGTTTTACCGATACGGGCTTTTTCCCCGAATGTCTTTTTACGCTCTCCGTGATTTCCCCCGCCATTTTAGGACAAGTTCCGAATAATATACCGCCTTCTTTTACGTTGGGGCAGGAAATATTCAGTTCGAGCATATCTATACCGGTATCAGATAAAATCTCCGCGACTTCGCAGTATTCTTCAACCGTCGAACCGAATATATTCGCGATTATTTTTACGTCAAACCGTTTTATAAAAGGCAGTTCATGTTCGATAAAATATTTAACTCCCGGATTCTGCAAGCCGATTGAGTTAAGCATACCCGACGGAGTTTCGGCGGCTCTCGGGGGTTTATTCCCGTCTCTGGGATTTAAACACAAACCCTTCGTCGTTACCGCTCCGATTTCTTCAGGAGAATAGAACGGCAGATATTCGCGGCCGAAACCGCACGTTCCCGACGCGGTAACCACCGGATTTTTCAACTTGACCCCCGCGATTTCAACGGACAAATCTATATTATTATTATTTTTATCTACCATTCGAAATCCACCCCGCTTCCCTCAGATATATCAAATACCGGACCGTCGACGCATACTCTTTTATTTACGCCGTCAACCCTGCATACGCACGCCAGACACGCCCCGATTCCGCAAGCCATACGCTCTTCAAGACTTACCTGACGTCTTATATTCCGCTTCGCCGCTTCAAGGGCGATTCCCTGCAGCATAGCTTTCGGCCCGCACGTCATTATTATATCTATGTTATTATTATTTTTGTCGAGAAATTCCCTTACTAAATCAATCGCGCGGCCTTTGACTCCGTAAGAACCGTCGTCGGTCGCGATATATAAATCGACGCCGCAGTCTTTAAATTCTTTTTCAAAAGTTATGCGTTCCTTTGTCCTGAACCCCAAAACGACGGCGGCGTTTTCCCCGTATACTTCCGCGACGGAATACAACGGGTAAATCCCGATACCTCCTCCGACAAGTAAAACTTTTTTTGACGCGTCAGAAATATCAAAACCGTTGCCGATAGGACCCATTACGTCGATTTTATCGCAGTTATCACCGCCTTTAAGCCCCGAGAGCCATTTTGTTCCCCCGCCTCTGATATCATAGCAAATTCTTATTTTATTATTTTTAGAGCTCGCTATGCTTATAGGACGGCGAAGGGTAAAGCTATCGCACTTTACATGTATAAACTGCCCCGGCTTCGCGATTTCCGCGATTTCCGGCGCGTCGATAAGCATAGAATATACGCCGCGTTCATCGTCTTTGTCCGAACTGATTTTTTCGTTTGATATTATATCGCAGATTTTAACAATCATAAAAATTCCGCCCCTTTCTTCTTAAATATAATAATTTATTTATAATACTCCCCCAACGCTTTATTTATCGCGTTCCTCATGCAAACCACTTCTTCCCTCGCGTATTTCCCGAAGTTTTCTCCGTCGTTCGTCTTCATCCACGCGCGCATAATCGCCCGCGAAGAGTTTACGATAACCCCGCCGCCGTCTTTGTCAAACGCGGGCTTTACGTCGTCCGCCGCTCCCCCCTGCGCGCCGAATCCCGGCACTAAAAAAAACGTTTCGGGCATGAGTTTCCTCAAATCTTCAAGCTGCTTCGGATACGTCGCGCCGATTACGGCGCCGAGATGGGCCGCGCTTCCCCACTCCAGAATTTTCCCGGCGATTTTTTCATAGAACGGCTCCCCGTCAACTACTATATCCTGAAAATCACCCGACGATTTATTCGACGTCTTTACAAGAATAAATATAGATTTATTGAATTTCTCGCAGTTTTCAAGAAACGGACGTATCCCGTCTATTCCCAGATAAGCGTTTACGGTCAGACAGTCCGCATCGAGTATTTTTTGCGTCTCCCCGAAAATATCGGTCTCGCCCAGATACGCCGCCGAATACGCTTTTGCAGTCTCGTCTATATCGTTTCGTTTCCCGTCTAAAATAACGTATAAATCTTTTGACTTCGCGTATTCTACGGTTCTGTAAAGAGCTTCGAGACCGTCGAGCCCGTACATTTCGTAATATGCCGACTGCGGTTTTACTGCCGCGACCAAATCGAAACACGAGTCTATCAAACCTTTGTTAAGCGCGAATATCGCTTCGCCGGCGGCCTTTTTCGTTCTGCCGAATTTTTTGATTACTTCGTCGGTTATATATCCGGGAACATATTCGAGCTTCGGGTCAAGACCCATAACCGTAGGGTTTTTCTTTGCGTTTATTTTTTCCTGAAGGACTGCGAACGACATAATTTTATTCTCCTTTTTTTATTATATTTTTATTATATTAAATTTATATTATCGCTTTCATAAACTATTCCGCCGTTTACTATCGTATATAAAATCCTGCCGTAAAGCTCAAACCCGCCGAACGGAGTGTTGCGCGATTTCGAAAAAGATTCGCTTTTGTCAAAAATAAATTTCTCGTCCGTATTAAATATAACGAAATCGGCGCGCTTCCCGGTTTCTATTGTTCCCCGGGTTTTGTCGATACCAATAATTTTTGCGGGGTTTATTGTAAGCGCTTCTATCAGCTTTGCAAGCGTAATGCGATTTCGCTTTACAAGATAAGTTACGCACAGAGGGAACAAAGTCTCGAGCCCGGTTATGCCGTTCGCGGCGTTTCGCAAATCCTCAAAATAATCCTTCCCGCTTTTTTTATTCTGACCGTCTTTTTTATCTTCGGGCGAATGAGGCGCGTGGTCGGTCGATATGCAGTCTATAACGCCGGATTTTATAGCCGATATTATTTTCTCCCTGTCGCCGGCCGAACGCAGGGGCGGGTTCATTTTTGCGTTCGCGCCGTATTTTAATATATCTTCGTCTGTCAGAACAAAATAATGCGGACAGGTTTCAGCCGTTATTTTAAATCCGAGATTTTTCGCTTCGGCTATATAATCGACGCTTTTCCCCGAACTAACGTGAGCGATATGCAGTCTTGCGCCGATTTCGCAAGCCGAATCTATATCGCGTTTCGTTATTTTATCCTCGGCTTCGTTCGGGATTCCTTTTAAATCAAGATTATATTTATTATTTATTTCTCGCAGAACCTCGCCGTCGTTCATGACTCCTCCCTCCGCAAGGCTTAAATCCTCGCAGTGGGAAATTACGAGCATATTATTTTCTTTCGCTTTAATTAGCGCTTCTCGCATTAAATTTTCGTCTTCGACGGGTCTTCCGTCGTCGGACAGCGCGGCGGCTCCCGCGCGTTTCAACTCCGCAAAATCCGTGAGTTCTTCGCCTTTCTGCGATTTCGTGAGCGCTCCGACCGGTAGAATATCGCAGTAAGATTTACTATTAATAATATATTTTATAATATCCGGACTGTCAATGCAGGGATTTGTGTTCGGCATACAGCACAGAGTCGTAACCCCGCCGCGAACGGCGGCTCTTGTTCCGGACTCTATATCTTCTTTGTACGTAAACCCGGGGTCTCTCAAATGCGCGTGAATATCTATAAAACCCGGAGAAATATAATTTCCCCGCGCGTCCGTTGTTTTAACGGAGGCAAGAGAACCGCGCGTTATTTCCCGTCCGCCGCTTTTTTTTATTTCCTCGATTATTCCGTTCAGTACCAATATATCAACTGTATCGGCCGTTTCGCCGGTATTTGCGAGACGCGCGTTTTTTATTATAATATTATTATCAGCGCTCATATAATTTTTGACCCCGTTCGTTTATTTAACGTAATTTATTTAATTATAATATATATTTCCCGGAAAATAAACAAAATTTTCTTAACAAATCTTAAACAATAAAAAACAAATATAAATACAAAAACGAAAAGAGCCGGAAAATCCGGCTCTCGACTCTCTAATTTTTATGTAGAAAGGCAGGTATCATATAATTTCATTTATTTTTTTCGTTGGGTTGTTTAACTTGTTTTATTTATTTTTTATTTATCCGCACAAACAGCAGAGCACTATAATTATGATTATAATCCAAATGATCCATTCGCAGCCGTCTCCGAAACCGAATCCGAAACCGTCGCAGCCGCAGCCGTCTCTTCTACCAAATCCCATCCTTTTTCACCTCCTTCTTTTATTACTATTCTATGCAGATAATCGGAGGGGTGTGAATTAAAAATAAAAATCAGAAAAATTTATACGCCGTATCTATTTTGACCCCGGTATAGTACCAAGTTAAAATATCCCTGTAATCCCTGCCGTCCAAAGCCATGAGATTCGCTCCGTACTGGCTCATGCCGACTCCGTGACCGTACCCCCTGACCGTAAAGATAAACGCCCGGTTTTTATACTCCAAAACAAAATCGGTCGAGCGCAGCGAAAAAATTTCCCGCAGTTTTCTCCCCGTAATTTCTTCTCCGCATATCTTTACCCTGTCCACTCTCCCCGAGGAATTTAAAACTATACCGGAGCTATCTATCCAAAATGCCGCGTCTCCCGAAAACCCGGCGTCAAATCCGTTTGAGGTCAGCCTTTCCTTAAATTCGTCCGCGGAAAACATACTTTCCGTCGCGTAATTTCTTATCTCTTCTATATTATTCTGTTCTTCTGAATCGACGGAAACGAGATAGGGTATGTAATTCCCCCATATATTTTCGGCGGATTCAGTCTCTTTTCCCGATATTGCGTGGAAAACGGCGATTGCCGGCTCGGATAGATAAGTGATAATCTCGCCTTTCGTTTCAAAAACCGCATCGCTGACTTTTTCCCACAGCGGCGCAATATTCTCTTCGCCGCGTATTTTTTCAGCGTCTTCATAGCTTATATAATCTTTGCAATGCCTGAAATCGTTGCATATATCCGCGCCGTTATGCTCTTCTCTCGAAGACTCAGTCGAGAAGATTATTTTATAGACGCAGTAACTTCTCGCGGCGACCGCCTGAGCTTTAAGGGCCTCCCTCTCAAAACTCGAAGGCATCTCCGAAAAAACCACTCCCCGCAAATATTCTTCAAGCTCAAAAACGTTAACCCCGCCTGTTTTCGCGTCCATAACAGATATAAAAATCTCTTTTTCTTCTGTTTCTTCTTCTGTTTCTGTTATGAACCCGCCGGGAATAATTTCGTCGTCTTGGATTTCTGTCTCTGTTTCTATATATATATCTTCTGTATTTTCCGTTGTATCAAAGTAAATTTCATGTTCTGAAGATAATATAAAATTTTCTATATCTCCCTCCGCAATAACCGTAAACATCACAAAAACAGTAAAAGCGCACAAAAAAATAAACAAAACAAACAGATATTTCAAAACGAACCCCCCGGCAAAATAACTAATAACTAATAGTTAATAACTAATAGCTATTCACTATTCACTAACAGCTATTAGCTAATTTTATGCCGGGGGGTTTATATTTATGAATAAACTGTTATAATCTTACGCCTTGTTATCAGACCCGAATAATATTATTTTCTCTCTTACGGTCTGCTTAATCGCTTCGACTCCCGGAGCGAGAAGTTTTCTCGGGTCGAAACCTTTACCCTCTTTGTCTTTGCCGTCTTCTATATATTTGCGCGTCGCCGCCGCAAACGTAAGCTGACACTCTGTGTTCACGTTGATTTTCGCAACCCCGAGGCTAATCGCCTTTTTTATCATCTCTTCGGGGATTCCCGTTCCGCCGTGTAAAACCAACGGGATTTGATTCGTCGCGCCGTTTATTTTCTCAAGAGCGTCAAAGTCGAGACCCTGCCAGTTCGACGGGTAAACCCCGTGTATATTGCCTATGCCGGCGGCTAAAAAATCAATTCCCAGCGACGCGATTAAACTGCACTGTCCGGGGTCGGCAATCTCTCCCGCTCCGATTACGCCGTCCTCTTCGCCGCCTATACTGCCCACTTCCGCTTCGATTGACAGGTCTTTCGCATGGGCGGCTTCGGCAAGTTCCCTTGTCTTTTCTGTATTCTCTTCGATTGAAAAATGACTCCCGTCGAACATAATACTGGTGAAACCCGCGTCAATGCAGGCTTTCGAGGCTTCGTATGAACCGTGGTCGAGATGAAGGGCCACGGGAACCGAAATATTTAACCCCGCGTCCATTGCCCTGACCATTGCGGCGACAGTCGAAAACCCGGTCATATATTTCGCCGCCCCTTCGGATACTCCGAGTATAACCGGAGATTTAAGCTCTTCGGCGGTTTGCAGGACGGCCTTCGTCCATTCGAGATTATTGATATTGATTTGCGCGACGGCGTAACGTCCGTCTCTTGCCTTTTTCAGCATATTTGCAGCGTTTACGAGCATTTTTATTTATCCTCCCAAAATAATTTTATATAAATTTTTATTTAATTTTATTTAATATTTTCGATATTCTTTTATAGACAAGCATAGTAATCGCGGTGTTATATACGCCTTTTAATAAATTAAACGGCAGAAACACGGGTAAAAGCATATTCACGACCATTTCCCGCGGAACTCCCATATAACCCGGAGTTACTATATAATTCCAAAGCAGCATTACCCCGGTCATGATTATAACCCCGAGAAAAAGACCGGAAGCCGCGCCGAAGAGCGTCCTGCGGATTTTATAAATCAGCGCAGCCGTAAAAGCGAGGGAACAAGTAGAAAGCATATTCATGAGAAGTCCGATTATTCCCGTTCCCGACAGCGGCATTTCAAGAAGGGAAAGCGCCGCCGACATCGGCAAAACTGCGAGAGGACCATACAGAAATCCGCCGATTATAATAAAAACGTCTTTCGGGTCATACGTTAGAAACGATGCGGCGGGAAACGGAACCCGGACAAATAAAACCGATACGTAAGCGAGAGAAGTCAGCATTGCAAGAATTATAAAGATTTTAAATTTTTTATTCATAAAAATTTATTTTTCCCCTTGACATTTATAATAAACAGGCGTATAATAAAAATCATAACGGATAGCAACCGTCGGCGTTAAACGGCGTTAAGCGCGGTCGACCCAAAGTTTTAGTTATGTATTTGCGAAAAAATATTAGTCACACCATTGGGGCGGGGCGACTAATAAACATCAAGAGTCATAAAGTACATAAGCAGTAAAACACAGAAGATAAAAAATAAAGATTTAAACAGCTTATATTTAGTCATCGCGCTCACCTCCTTCCGGAGAGAGCCGACCGCGCCCTGCTATCCAAGTTATATTATATCAGTTTATTGAAAGAAAGTCAACAGGCTTTCTTTTTTTGTTTGCCACATTTAAAAGCTGTAATAAAAGACGAGAAAGACCACCCCGCCGTCTGCGGACGGCACCCCTCCCCAGAGGGGAATGGAGAACAAACGACCGGAGTAGGGGCGCGCATTGCGCGTCCGCAAATTCCCCTCCGTGGAGGGGTGGCAGCGACTTTATGTCGCTGACGGGGTGGTCTCGTTTCCCTTTGATTACAATTTCTTAAAAAAATATTGATAATATTTTAAAATAATACTTGACAATAATATTTATAACTGATATAATATAATAAAATAAATAAAAGTTATATTTAATTAATATCAGGAGGTAATATATCATGAGTGAAGTTTCAACGTTATCAGCAGAAGAAATAAATAGTCTGCTGAACCAGATGTACAAGCAAAGCAAAGAACAGCAAGAACAAGAACAGCGGGAACAAAAAAAATCGCGCGTTTTATTGGTCGACGACGCCGCTTTTATGCGTATGATGCAAAAAGACATCCTCACTAAAAACGGCTATGAAGTCTGCGGCGAAGCCGGAGACGGCGAAGAATCGATAGATAAATTTATGCAATTAAATCCCGACGTTACAATAATGGACATAATTATGCCCAATATGGACGGGATTGCCGCGCTCAAAGAATTAAAAAAAGAATACCCCGAAGCGAAATTTCTAATGTGTTCGGCTATGGGAACGCTGCCGTTCGTCACGGAATCGTTGAAAAGCGGCGCGGCGGATTTTATAGTCAAGCCGTTTCAGGCGGATAAGCTTATTGCCGGAACTTACGCCGTACTGAACAGAACTATGCCCGTAATCCCCGGGAATTTTATAAAAGAATGGGAGTCGCAGCTGAAAAATTATCCGGCTGACAGGACTCTTAGCCAGGCCGAAATAGACGAAATAATTCTTTCTTATATATTATTCGCCCAAAATCCGAACCTGAACGAAACCGATACCCTCACGGGCTGTCTTAATCTCCGCGCGTTTAATACTGACTTTCCTGAAATGCTCAAAGACGCCGAGGCAAATTACGAAGATTTAACTATTGTTTCTCTTGACCTTGATTTTTTTAAACGGGTAAACGATACGTTCGGTCACGAAACCGGCGATATCGTGCTGAAAGAAGTCGGGCAGATTTTACTCGATATACCCGCGGAACATAAAACCTACAGGCAGGGAGGCGAAGAATTTGCGATTGTTTTCCCAAATACAGAAAAAGAAAAAGTCTTTTTAATCATGGAGGAAACCCGTAAAAAAATCGCCGAGTCGCCCGAATGTCTGCGTACTTCAACAACCGCAAGCGCGGGGATTGCGACGTTCGCGGAGGACGGAAACAACGACGTAGAATTACTGCGTAAAGCCAACGGCGCGCTATACAGGGCGAAATCGTCCGGAAGAAACAAAATCGCTCTCGCAAAAGAAGAAAAACTCGTCACGAAAACCGCCCACTACACGGTAGAGCAGTTAAAACAACTCGAAAAACTCTCCAAAAAAAAAAATATAACCGAAGCGGCGTTAATGCGCGAAGCCCTCGACGAACTTTTGAGAAAATATAAAGAATAGCGTTTATAAAATCACGAAACAAAATCAAAAAAATCCGCCCTGCAAATAAAATAACGGAGGCGGATTTTTTTCGCGTTTTAAATCTTCCGTTAAATTTTAATTCATAGACAAAAACAGAACTTTTACATATAATAATATTATAACGGGAAAAAACAAAAAACAGCAAAAAAATAAAATAATAACGAAAGAAGAAGAGAGGATAAAGAATATCAAATGAAAAGCGATATAAAAATAGGAGTAATAGGCGGGGATTTAAGACAGCTCGTCGCGGCGGGGGAACTCGCCTCGGAAGGCTATGAGGTCGCGGTCTACGGCTTCGACGAATATACGGGTTCTTTCGGAATGACGACGAGATGCATCAGTCTCGAGGATACGATTAGAAAGGCGGATTTTATAATTTTACCCCTGCCGTACAGCGCGGACAAAATACATCTGAACACTCCGCTCTCGCAGAGCGAAATCCATTTGGAAGAGATATTTAACGCCGCGAATCAGAATCAAATAATAGTCGGCGGGAAATTTGACCAAACGGCGGAGAAACTCGCGCTGGAGTCGGGGAAGAATATAAGGCTTACGGATTATTATAACCGGGAGGACCTGGCGATTTTAAACGCGGTACCCACGGCCGAAGGAGCGATTAATATCGCGATGCAGGAGCTGCCGACTATAATCGCGGGATGCAAGGCTCTCGTAATCGGCTACGGCAGAATAGGCAGGATACTGGCGCATAAACTATACGGATTACATACGAAGATATACGTCAGCGCGAGAAAACAGGAAGATTTCGCATGGATAGAGGCGTTCGGGCATAAAGCTCTGAATTATGACAATATAGACGAAAAACTCGGGGATTTCGACGTTATATTCAATACGGCGCCGTCGCTCATACTTAATAAACGGCGTTTAGAAAAAATCAGGGACGACGCGGTCGTTATAGATTTGGCGTCTAACCCCGGCGGGGTGGATTTCAACGCGGCGAAGAACCTCGGCAAAAACGTCATATGGGCGTTGTCCCTCCCGGGTAAATACGCTCCCGCGACGGCGGGAAAAACCCTCGCGAGAATTATAAAAATAATTATGGACGGCGAAGATAATAATAAAAATAATAATAATAATCCGGAAACAAAAAGAGGTGCGATTTAATATGACCGTAGGATACGCCGTGTGCGGTTCTTTCTGCACGCATAAAAAAACGCTTGAAATATTAAAGAAATTCGCGGACAGCCAAATAGACGTAACGCCCGTCCTATCGGAAAATTCATACAGGATTTCAACCCGTTTCGGTAAAGCCGGGGATTTTGTCAGAGACATAGAAAATATAACGAAACAAAAAATTATTACGTCAATCGAAGAAAGCGAGGCAATCGGACCCGAACAGAAATTTAAGATTATGATAATCGCGCCGTGCACGGGCAACACTCTGGCAAAACTTGCCAACGGAATAACCGATAACTGCGTAACTATGGCCGCGAAGGCCCATCTGCGAAACCAGAAGCCGCTGGTTATAGGACTCTGCACAAACGACGCCTTATCTTCAAACCTTGCTAATATCGGGGTAATGATGAACAAGAAAAACGTATTTTTCGTGCCTATGTATCAGGACGATACCGATTCGAAACCGTCGAGCCTTGTCTGCGACATGGATTTGGTCATGAAAACTTTTGAGATGGCGCTGCAGAGAAAGCAGATTCAGCCGGTTCTGTTCGGGTGAGAAAAATAAAAAAACCGCGGATTTATATTATTCCGCGGTTTTTTGTCAATATTTAAACAAAAACAAAAAAATCAAAATAATAAATCAAAATAATAAATCGTATATCTCGTTTACGGTCTGTTCTATACTAACCGAATTATTAATAATTATTTTATGACCGCTCCATGATTCATAGAGCGGCAGTCTCTCTTTTGCCAAAGCTTCGACCCCGTCTCTCTGCGACAACGGTCTCCCAGATATTTCAAGCTCCGAAATTTCCCTGTCTAAAAATATTACTTCGGCGTTTTGTCTTATTATATCATAGTTTTCTTCAGTTTTTACGACTCCTCCGCCGGTCGCTATCACAAGGGAATTTTGTTTGCATATGTTTTTTAACGCCTCCGTTTCAAGTTTTCTGAAAGCTTCCTCGCCGTCTTCGGCGAAAAGAGCGGGGATTGATTTACCCGAGTTTTCTTCGATTATTTTATCGCAGTCGATAAATTTTCGGTTTGCTTTCTCCGCGAGGGCTTCGCCGACGGTTGTTTTGCCGCTGCCCGGCATACCGATTAAAACTATATTTTGAGTCGATTTCTTTATTTTTAAAATTATATCGTCTATATTATTTCTATTTATTCTGCCCGTGAAAATATCGGCTGATAATTTTGCCTGAGCGACGAGCATAGCCAGTCCGTTTACGCTTAAAACCCCCAGTTTTTCACCCTGCGCCATAAGCTTCGTTTTCGCGGGATTATAAATTAAATCTATAATTATTTTAAGATTCTTAAAAATACCCAAATCTTCGACGGGAGATAAATCATTGCCCGGATACATTCCGGCGGGGGTCGCGTTTATTATAACTTCCGCATTTTTATGCATATCTATATTATTATAATTATTTTCTCCGTTTCTCGATATAGTTATAATATTTTCAGCTCCCATGTTTTTCAGGACGAATTTCGCCGTTTGCGACGAACCTCCGCTCCCGAGGATTAAAATCTTTAAGTTTTCGAAATTTTTCAATTCTTTAAGCTTTACGGAGTTTAATAAATAATCGAGCCCGAAAATATCGGTATTATCGCCGTAAATCGAACCGTCCGGCTTACGCTTGATTAAATTTACCGCGCCCGTTAATTTAGCAGAATCAGATAAATAATCGCAGTATTTAATAATAGTTTTTTTATACGGCACAGTAATATTTAACCCGTCGAAATTTCCGTTGCTAATAAAATAATCAAGCTCGTCCGGTTTTTTCTCATAGAGTTTATACTCGTAATCCCCGAGTTCGGCGTGAATCGCCGGCGAATAACTGTGCGTTAATTTTTCGCCCAAAAGCCCGAAACGTCCGGAAGATTTTCCCGCGATAATATAATTCTGTTCGTCTCTGCTCAATTTAAAAATCAAAGAATAAAGCTCCCTGATATAATCCGAACGGTTTTCTGCGATTTTACCCGACAAATCTTCCGTTTTGAGACGTTCCCTTTCAGGGTCGAAGACAGGGATATTATTTTTTTGTTTATATCTCGCGACCTCGACGCATATATCCATACGCCGCTCAAATAATTTCACTAAATCATTATCGATTTTATCTATTTCTTCGCGCAGTTTATTTAAATCCATAGTTTTTGTTTTCACCCCAGTTTATATTATAACATCAAATCGGCCAGCGCAATCGCCGCGGCGGCCTCGACGCACGGCGCGGCGCGCATAACGATACACGGGTCGTGCCTTCCCGCGATTTTTAATTTTACCTCTTCGAGTTTCGATAAGCTCACGCTGTCCTGCTCTTTCGCGATTGATGGCGTGGGCTTGAACGCTGTCCTGAATATTACCGGCATACCCGAGGTTATACCCCCGAGAATCCCCCCGTGATTATTCGTTCTTGTTTTTATTTCCCCGTTTTGAATTATAAAGGCGTCGTTGTTCTCAGAGCCTTTTAATTTCGCTGATGCGAACCCGTTGCCGAACTCTATGCCTTTTACTGCGGGGATTGCGAAAATAACCGACGCTATTTTATTCTCTACCCCGCAGAACATCGGCTCGCCGATTCCCGCGGGTACTCCCGTTATAACGCACTCTATCACTCCTCCGATTGAATCTCCGTCTAATCTCGCCTCTTCTACAGCGTCCAATATATTATTATTATAATCTCCGATTTGAATTATATCTGCCGATATATTTATGTTTTTTTGTTTTAATAATTGCAGAAATAACCCTCCCGCAACGCACAGCGGCGCGGTTAATCTCCCCGAAAACTGTCCTCCTCCACGGATATCCCGAAATTCGCCGTATTTTATATAAGACGTATAATCGGCGTGAGACGGTCTGGGTATGTCTCTTAAATTATCGTAATCGCTTGATTTAACGTCAGTATTTTTTATAATCGCCGTAATCGCCGCTCCGCAGGTAACCCCGTTTACAATCCCCGATAAAAACTCCGGGATATCTTCTTCACGCCTTGCGGTCGTGTGTTTACCCTGACCCGGCATACGCCGCCTTAAAAATTTATACAATTCGCCGAAATCTATTTTGAACCCCGGCGGAAACCCGTCGACGCAAACCCCGATTGCAGACGAATGAGACTGCCCGAAAACCGCGATTTTTATGTTTTCCCCGTATATATTAGACATTTTTTTACTCACCCTGTTATTATTTTTATTTAGTAAATCCCCTCGAAAACGCCGAAGTAATCCTCGAACGTTTTGGATACGCACGACGGATTGGCGATTCTTATATTTTTCACCCGGAGTCCGATTAAAGCGAACGCCATCGCCATACGGTGGTCTTCGTATGTCTCTATTAATTTTATATCTGAATTATTAAAATTTCCCGGGTATATTTTTATTCCCTCAATATCTGGAAGCACCTCGCATTTTATCCCCAGCTTTGTCAGTTCGGTTAATATCGCCCCGATTCTGTCCGATTCCTGATATTTTATATGCCCGATATTTTTTATAATCACCGGAGAAGACGCGAACGGAGCGATAGCGGCGAGAGTCATCGCCTGGTCTGAAAATCCGTTCATGTCAACCTCGACGCCTTTACACCTGCCGTTCTCCGGCCCTTTGAAGATTATACCCTCGTCCGTTTCTTTTGTTTCGCAGCCCATACCCTCCAAAACTTCAAGAAATTTTATATCCCCCTGCATAGACGAATAATAAACGTCCCGGACTAAAACAGAACCCCCCGTAATCGCCGCGGCGGCGTAAAAATAACACGCGCCCGAAACATCAGGCTCTATATTATATAATCCCGGTTTATATTTCTGTCCATAATTTACTATATAAACCCCGTCTTCGGGAGTATTTACGTTAACTCCGAAATCTTTCATCATTTTCAGGGTAATATCTATATATGTTTTAGAAGTTTCTTTTCCCGAAGTTTTAATTATTAGATTATTTTTGTGCAGACACCCGGTCATTAACAAAGCGCTGGTAAACTGACTGCTCTGTTTCGGGTCTATTATAATTTCCCCTCCCGAAAGTCCGCGGCTCGTTAATTTATACGGCAGACTGCCGGGATTTTCCAAAAACTCTATATTACAGCCGAGATTTACGAGAGCGTCCGTCAAAACTTTCATGGGCCGGGAACGCATCTGTTTCGAAGCGTCTATTATATATTCTCCTGTATTATACGCGGCGAGCATAGCCGTAAGAAATCTCGCCGCGGTTCCCGCGCTCCTGACGTTTATTCTTGTTATTTTATTTTTGTTTTCTGAAACCCCGCCGTAAATCTCAAGAGTTTTTTCGTTTTCGTTAAGATTAATATTATATTCAAGTTCGCGTAAACATTCGATAAAACCTCTGGAATCATCGCTTAACAATATATTTGTCAAAACGCTTTTTCCCTCCGCCATACTCGCGAGAAGCAGCGCCCTGTTCGTTATGCTTTTCGAACCGGGAACGCTTATTTTGCAGTCTATCGGCTTATTTACCGGCTTTACTTCGTAAAAATCACTAATTATAATTCATTCAACCCCAAACTAATAAAATCTTCTAAATTTTTATTATTCTCGTCAAGCTCTATATCTCTCAAAACGCATACGCCCGTTTTTTCAGGTAAAATCACGGTCAGAATATTTCCTCCCCGTTTTTTGTCCGAAAGACAAGCGTCGGAGAGTTCTTTTGCCGTATAGTTAATATTAACCGGCAGGTTATATAATTCAAGAGTTTCCAGAAGCTCTTCAAGACAGGCTTTTTCGCATATTCCCGTCTTGACGGAAGCTCTCGTAATAACCGCCATTCCCGCCGCGACTGAATAACCGTGGGATATTTTATAACCGCTCAATAATTCCGCCGCGTGCCCTAACGTATGCCCGAAGTTTAAAAGTTTTCTTATCCCGTTTTCGTATTCGTCAAGATTGACGATATCCCGTTTTATTTCAACGCACCTGGATATAATCTCTTCTAATTTTGCTAAATCTAAATTATTAATATTATTTACGGGATAATTTTTAACCGAATCAAATAAATCTCTGTCATAAATCACGCCGTATTTTATAATTTCGGCGCACCCGTCGGCGAAAACCCGACTGTTAAGGGTAGACAGAGCGGAAACGTCGCATATAACAATTTCCGGCTGGTAAAACGCCCCGGCTAAATTTTTGCCCGCGTCTAAATTTATACCCGTCTTACCTCCCACGGACGAATCGACGGCCGCGAGCAGGGTAGTGGGAATCTGGACGAATTTTACCCCTCTCATATAGCAGGCCGCCGCAAATCCGGCTAAATCGCCGACCACTCCTCCGCCCAGAGCGATAACGATATCCGAACGGCTTAATTTATTCTCCGCTAAAAAATTTAATATGTTAAAAAAATTAGCCTGATTTTTCGCGGCTTCCCCGTTCTCGAACACATAATTTATAACGTTAAAATTATTTTTTACGAGAGAATTTTCAAGACGTTTTAAGTATAATTTTTCGACGTTGTCATCCGTTATAACCGCGATTTTTATATTATTATTTTTTTTGTTTTTATTATTCGGAGATGCGTCAAAAGACGGGGAAGACCACCCCGTCAGCGACGCAAAGTCGCTGCCACCCCTCCACGGAGGGGAATTTTTCTCACTTCCGGACGTTTTTTCTCCATTCCCCTCTGGGGAGGGGTGCCGTCCGCAGACGGCGGGGTGGTCCGTTCCCTTTAAAATATCTTTTATATAATCCCCGGCGTTGTCGAGAATATTTACGCCTATAATTATATTATAATCTTTTGACGCGCTTACTTTTACTGTTCTAATTTTAATCCAGCTCCTCTTTCAGACGGCTGCCTTCCCCAAGCAACTCTTTAAGTTTATTTATATCCCCGAGCACCAGAGCGGTTCTGTAATCTTTAAGGGATTTTATAAAAAAATCAAGTTCGGCCGTTAAAAAATCCCTGTTAGCCATGCAGAGCTGCGACCACATATCAGGATTGAGCCTCGCGACCCTGGTTAAATCTTTATAGCTTCCCGCGGACAGTCCTTTATGTTTTTTCGCCGCCGGGCTTTTTATATAGGCGTTCGAAACTATATGCGCCATCTGCGAGCTGAACGCGATGATTTCGTCGTGCTTTTCAGCCGTCGTAACCGTCAGCCGTCCGAACCCCAACGGTTTAAGCAGCTCCTCAATCCGTCCGAACAGAACCGCGTCGTCGTAAACCGGCGGCACTAAAACCATAGACGCGCCTTTAAATAAATTCTCGCGGCTGTTTTTGAATCCGGCGTTGTGACTCCCCGCCATAGGATGCCCCCCGACGAATATAAAATTATGCTTCTCCGCGATTTTAAAGCACTTCCCGCATATTACGCGCTTAACTCCGCAGCAGTCCGTAACAAGAGTGTTTTCAGCGATATTTTTCCCCTCGCGTTCAAGATATTCAAGGGCGTCGTCCGGATTAAGTGCGATAAACAAAGCTTCGCATTTATTTATATTGTTATCGATATTTAAAAAGCCGTCGATTACCCCGGATAATTTCGCGAAGCTCAAAATCGCTTCGTCCGCGTCAAATCCGTAAATATTGTAAATATTGTTATTATCCGTATTTTTATACGCTTTCGCAACGGAACCCCCTATAAGTCCCAGACCGACTACGCCTATATTTATATTATTATTAATCAAGAAATCACCCCGCGTATCTTTCTTACTTTTTCGGCGACTTCGCCGAACTGTTCGGGCGTAAGCGACTGACCCCCGTCGCACATAGCGTTGACGGGGTCGTTGTGTACTTCGATTATAAGCCCGTGCGCTCCAGCGGCGACCGCCGCCATCGCCATAGGCGGCACAAGCCTCGCCAGTCCGCAGGCGTGGCTCGGGTCTATAACCACCGGAAGATGCGTCAATTCCTTTAACATAGGAACGGCGGATAAATCAAGGGTGTTTCTCGTATACGTCTCAAAGGTTCTTATACCCCTCTCGCATAATATAATATCTCTGTTACCCCCGGCCATTATATATTCGGCGCTCATCAGAAGCTCTTGCAAAGTATTCGCGAGGCCGCGTTTTAACAATATAGGCTTGTTTAGTTTTCCCAGTTCTTTTAACAGCTCGAAATTCTGCATGTTTCTCGCTCCGACCTGAATAATATCGACGTTTTCGAACATATCCAGATGATTCGCGTTCATAATTTCGGTTACTATCGGCATACCCGTCTGTCTTTTCGCTTCGAGAAGCAGCTCTATGCCGTCGGCCCTCAATCCCTGGAAATCATACGGCGAAGTGCGCGGCTTGAACGCGCCGCCCCTCAGAACGGACGCGCCGGAAGCCTTGACGCTTTTCGCGATTTCGAGAATCTGCCCCGGAGATTCGACCGAACACGGCCCCGCCATGATTTGAAAATGACCCCCGCCGATTTTAAGAGTTTCGGTAATATTAATGACGCTGTCGCCGGGATGAAATTTTCTGTTGACGCTTTTAAAAGGCTCGCTCACTCTCTTTACGGAATCGACCGTTTCAAGCCCCGCGATTAAGTCCTCGTCGATTTTACTCGTGTCGCCTATAAGCCCGAGTATAGTGTACGACTCGCCTTTTGAAATATGGACTTTGAGCCCCCTGCCTTCCAGCCATTCCGTTAAATTCTTTATTTGCGCGTCCGTCGCGTTTGGTTTCAGTACCGCCACCATTTTAAATTAAACCTCCCGTAAAATCATAAAAATCCATGAGACAGATTATACAGGAAATAAATATATTTGTCAAGATAAATATTTTTGCTTAACACTTTACGTCCGGGATTGATAAAATTCCCGCTAAATTTTTTTAAATTGAAAGCAAATTGTTAAAAAAATGTTAAATGTAGGCAACGGAACTTGATTTTTTTTTGCATATGGTATAAAATATCTCTTGTCGTTAGCGCTCTCTATGTTAGAGTGCGAAAAAATAATTAAACAGGAGGATTCAGAAAATTATGAAACTTATACCGTTGGCAGACAGAGTTATTCTCAAAATGGCGGACGCGGAGGAAAAAACGAAGAGCGGAATTATTCTCACCGGCTCGGCAAAGGAAAAACCCCAAATCGCCGAAGTGATTGAAGTAGGCCCCGGCGGACTCGTGGACGGAAAAGAAGTCGTGATGACAGTTAAAACGGGCGATAAAGTCGTTACGAATAAATATTCGGGAACGGAAATCAAAATCGACGAAGAAGAGTTTATCATAGTCAGGCAAAGCGATATTCTCGCGGTCGTAAGCGGGTAGGGGCGCGCGTTGCGCGTCCGCGGATTTCGGATAGAAACAAAAATCATTAATTAACAATAATATTTTCGGAGGTAAAATTTAATTATGGCAAAAGAACTCAAATACGGCATAGACTCGAGAGACGCTCTCATGGCCGGAGTGGACAAACTCGCCGACACTATTAAAATAACGCTCGGTCCAAAAGGACGGAACGTCGTTCTGGATAAAAAATACGGCTCGCCGCTCATTACTAACGACGGCGTTACGATTGCGAAAGAGATAGAACTCGAGTGCGCGTTTGAAAATATGGGCGCGCAGCTCGTTAAGGAAGTCGCGACGAAAACTAACGACGCCGCGGGCGACGGAACTACGACGGCGACCCTTCTCGCCCAGGCGATACTGAGGGAAGGCATGAAAGCCGTCGCGGCCGGCGCGAATCCTATGGTCGTTAAAAAAGGCATAAAAACGGCCGCGGATAAGGCGATTGAAGTCCTCGCGGCAAACTCGAAACCCATTAACGGTTCTGAAGATATAACGAGGGTCGGAACTATTTCGGCGGGCGACGAAGTCATAGGCAGGTTAATCGCGGACGCTATGGAAAAAGTAACCAGCGACGGGGTTATAACGGTCGAAGAATCGAAATCTATGGACACCTACTGCGAAGTAGTCGAGGGTATGCAGTTCGACAGAGGGTATATCTCGGCTTATATGGTCACGGACACAGACAAAATGGAAGCAGTTATCGACGACGCTTATATTTTAATAACGGAGAAGAAAATCTCTAACGTTCAGGAAATCCTGCCGGTTCTCGAATCCGTCGCGCAGAGCGGCAAGAAGCTCGTTATAATAGCCGAGGACGTAGAGGGCGAAGCGCTGTCGACCCTGATAGTGAACAAGCTCAGGGGCGTGTTTATGTGCGCGGCCGTGAAAGCTCCGGGTTTCGGCGACAGAAGAAAAGAAATGCTTAAAGATATAGCGGTATTAACCGGCGGCGAAGTGGTTTCTGAAGAGCTGGGTCTCGATTTGAAAGAAACGACGGTCGAACAGCTCGGACGCGCGAAGCAAATCAAAATCGACAAAGAGAATACTATAATAATAGACGGCTTCGGCGACCCGTCCGAAATAAAAGGCAGAATAAGCCAGATTAAAGCGGCAATCGAAGTAACGACGTCGGACTATGACAAAGAAAAACTCCAGGAACGCCTCGCGAAGCTTTCCGGCGGAGTCGCGGTTATAAAAGTAGGCGCGGCGACGGAAACCGAGATGAAAGAGAAGAAGCTCAGAATGGAAGACGCCCTCAACGCGACGAGAGCCGCGGTCGAGGAAGGCATAGTTCCGGGCGGCGGCGTGGCTTATATAAATATTCTTTCGGATATTAAAAAACTCCTCGATTCCGCATCGACGGATTCGGACGAGAAATGGGGTATAAAGATAGTTTTGAGAGCTCTCGAAGAACCCGTAAGGCAAATCGCGGAAAACGCGGGATTCGAAGGCAGCGTCGTTATAGACAAAATCAAAAATTCGAGAAAGACCGGTTACGGCTTCGACGCTTCGACGGAGAAATACGTCGATATGATTGATTCGGGAATAGTCGACCCGACGAAAGTCACGAGAACGGCGCTGATTAACGCGGCGTCAATCGCGTCTATGGTCCTGACGACCGAAGCGCTCGTTACGGACAAAAAAGAAGAAAATCCTCCGGCAATGCCCGCGGCGCCCGGCGGAATGGGCGGTATGTACTAGACCTCTTTCAAAACCGAAATACGACCACCCCGCCGTCTGCGGACGGCACCCCTCCACGGAGGGGAATGAGTAAGAAAACGCCGGAGTTGAGTGAAAATTCCCCTCCGTGGAGGGGTGGCGCGACGCATAAGCGGCGTGACGGGGTGGTTTTGAAAGAAGTCCATTATTTAATTTATTTTTTGGGGGTTATATTATTATGTACCGGAACGAACGGGCGGTCTGCGACTGCCATATTATTCACGGGGACGTTGTCGAGAGAGTGCGCGAGGCTATGCCGGATAATCAAGACTTCTGCTCCCTTGCGAATCTCTATAAGACGTTCGCGGACTACACCAGAGTACGCATACTGGGCGCGTTATCGCACGAATCAATGTGCGTCTGCGACCTTGCCGTACTTTTGGGAATGACTAAATCGGCGATTTCCCATCAGCTTAAATTTCTGCGCGGCGCTAATCTTGTCAAGTATAACAAACGGGGTAAAATCGTCTATTATTCGCTTGCGGATTCTCACGTCAGAGATATACTTGAAAAAGGTTTTGAACATATACGCGAATAATTTTATATTTTAATAAAGAGGTAATTTTAAAATGATTAAGAATAAAGAAAAAATCACCGATAATACTGAAGATTCTCATTCGCATGAAAGCGAAGATTCCTGCTGCCGGCACGATGAAGAAAATAATATCCGCGAGATTATAGAATTGATTGCGGGAGCGTTAATTTTCTGCGCGGGTTTAGTTTTTACATATATTTTTAATATAAATCAGTATTTATTATTGGCGGTATTTATATTAAGCTATGTTATTCTCGGCGGCGGAATCGTTCTGAACGCCGTTAAAAATATCGCGGGAGGTAAGATATTCGACGAAAATTTTCTCATGGGCATAGCGACTACCGGAGCGTTTATTATCGGAGAATATCCCGAAGCCGCCGCCGTTATGCTCTTTTTCAGGGTCGGCGAATATTTTCAGGGTCTGGCTGTAAATAAATCCAAAAAATCGATTGCCGCGCTTATGGATATCCGTCCGGACTATGCGAATTTATTGACGAACGGCAAAGTTATTAAAGTTTCGCCCGATACTATAAGACCCGGTGAAATTATTATAGTTAAGCCGGGAGAGAAAATCCCGCTGGACGGCGTTGTAACAGAGGGCGAGTCTATGCTCGATACGTCCGCTCTGACCGGCGAACCCGTTCCCCGTAAAGTAAAAGTTTCAGATACTGTATTATCAGGCTGTATAAACAAAAACGGCGTTCTGACTATTCAGGTTAATAAAACGTTCGGAGAATCAGCAGTCGCTAAAATTATAGAGCTTACGCAGAACGCGGCGGCTAAAAAAGCCCCGACCGAAAAATTTATAACAAAATTCGCGCGCCATTATACGCCCGCCGTCGTCGGTTTGGCGGCGTTGATTTGCGTCGTTTCCCCGTTGTTTTTCGACGGCTTATGGTCCGAATGGATACGCCGAGGTCTTGTTTTCCTCGTTATTTCGTGCCCGTGCGCTCTTGTGATATCTATTCCGTTAAGTTTTTTCGGAGGCATAGGCGGAGCGTCAAAAAAAGGCGTTCTCGTTAAGGGCGGGAATTATCTGGAAGCGCTTAATAATCTTGACACCGTTGTTTTTGACAAGACCGGAACTCTGACAAAAGGGGTATTTGAAGTTACTGAGATTAACCCTGTCAACGGATTTACGAAAAACGAACTGCTTGGATTTGCCGCGAGCGCCGAGGCTTTTTCAAATCATCCCATTGCCGCGTCGATATTAAAAGCCTACGGCGTTAATATCAGCAAAAACAGTCTGTCGAATTACAACGAGACGGCGGGATATGGGGTAAGCGTAAAAGCAAAGGATAAATTTATAGCCGCGGGAAATTACGGATTCATGCTCAAAACCGGAGCGGCGCGGCTTACTGAATTAAATAAATTAAAAGAAGAAAAGACTCCCGGTACGAGAGTCTATGTTTCCGTTAATAATATATTCGCGGGACATATAACGATTTCGGACGAAATCAAGCCGGACAGCCGTAAAGCCATTGAATCTCTTAAAGCCGGAGGAGTACGCAGGACGGTCATGCTGACCGGGGATAATCCCGAGGCCGCCGGGGCCGTCGCGGCCGATTTAAACATAGACGAGTTTTACGCGGGGCTTTTACCTGAACAGAAAGTCGAGATATTCGAGAAAATAAAAAAAGACGCGCGGCGTAAAAATCAAAAGGCTAAAACGGCTTTCGTCGGCGACGGCATAAACGACGCGCCGGTGTTAGCCCGGGCCGATATCGGGGTCGCTATGGGAGGTCTGGGGTCCGACGCGGCAATCGAAGCCGCCGATATCGTTCTTATGACCGACGAAGTTTCGAAGCTTGCCGGCGCAATCGGCGTCGCGCGTTTAACGAGACGCATAGTCTGGCAGAATATTATTTTCGCGCTTGCAGTCAAAATAATATTTTTATCTCTCGGAGCGCTGGGTATGGCTTCCATGTGGGAGGCTGTGTTCGCGGACGCGGGCGCGGCGCTGATTGCGGTTTTGAACGCCTCGAGAGTTTCGAGGGGGAGAAATTAACGTTAAACTCTTGCGAAATCACGTTACTATCGCGTTACTATGTAGGGGCGGCCATTGGCCGTCCGTCTGAGAACGTCGAAACTGCGTTGGTTTTGCGGACGCGCAATGCGCGCCCCTACAATTAGGATTTTAATTTCGCAAGAGGTCTATTGAAAATCCGTTCCCCCCGTTCCGTGAATCCTATAACTCCGCGTTTTCGTTCTCAAATATATAATCAGCATAGTCCAGAACTTTCTGTCTCTGCGCGCCGTCGAGTTCAAAATAATTTTCTTTGATTCTGTCGTTCAGAGGCAACGCCGCCGGAACATTTTTGTCCGGAGTCTCTTCCGCGTTCTTTAACGCCGGGGTTATAATATTTTCGCAAAAGAGACTCGAAGCGTCGATATTAAGATATGCGCACACCCTTACGCCTATGCTCAACTCGTGGAAAACGTCTTTTTTTTCGAGTATTATTTGCAGGCGCTGACGGGAAAACGACTCTTTTCTTGAAAATTTAGCCAGACTGCCGTACGTATCCGTTATATATTTTTTAAGAACCTCGCCGTGCTTATCGAGTTTTTTCATAATCTATTCGTCCTTGTCCGTCTTCTCTCCCGGAATCTTTCCGTATATTTTTAAAATT
>Ga0099364_10002286_pt1 | contig 30675 bp, 23 predicted proteins | sample TergutTh196P3_FD_73070 | JGI IMG/M metagenome (GOLD analysis project Ga0099364, IMG submission 73070) | Microcerotermes parvus P3 segment gut microbial communities from Pointe-Noire, Republic of the Congo - Th196 P3 | ecosystem: Host-associated > Arthropoda: Insects > Digestive system > Gut ...
CCCTGTGCGTTGGGTTGTTCTTCAATGTACGGCTGTTCGGTCATTACTATGCCGTTGGCGTACTTCATGGCAGACCACTGCGTGCCGTTCACTCCTTTGGGAGTAAATTCAACCGGTCCCAAACCGTCCATTCCGATTGCCGCCTGCGCTATGTCGAACATGTGCGCACCCCAGTCGGCTGTATATCCGTTTCCTGTTTCCTGATACCATCTCCAAGCGCCCCAAAGCGTTTCACCTTGAGGTGGATCCAATGATATGGGCGGACAAAGATCAGGATGATAGTGAACTTTCGGGTCGTTTAGAGGTCCCATCCATAGATTAAAATTTAAGTTTGGCGGAACAGGTTGTTCTGGCAGGTTTAGCGGAGTTGGCGGCTCGCCTACGCGAGAATATATTTTTTCAATATGCCCAATAGCGCCGTTTCTGACTAATTCAATAGCCATTTGAAACTCGCGGCTCGAACGTTGCTGGCTTCCTACCGAAAGCACTCTGTTATTGCGTCTTACAGCCCGTGTGATTGCCATTCCTTCGGTAACTGTGAATGCCAACGGTTTTTGGCAAAAAACGTCCTTGCCCGCTTCACATGCGTCAATGCACTGCAACGCGTGCCAATGGTCGGGCGTCACTACTGCTACGGCGTCAATGTCTCGACGGTTGAGCAAGTCTTCATAATGCTCGTATACATCGCATCTTTCATTCATGTTCACTCTTCTCTGCCAAGCTCTTACTCGTTGCTGAAAACGCTCTGTTTTCATTGTATCCACATCGCAACATGCCGCAACCTGAACGCCCGGACAAGAAGAAAAACTCGAAAAATCGCTCAACCCCTGACGTCCTAAACCAATGAAGCCCAAAACAACGCGGTCACTCGGAGCAATACGTAAACCATCGTTTGCCCAGCTTGGAAGTATGGTCAAACCGGCTAATCCCAACGCAGAATAACTCATAAACTGCCTTCTGTTAATCTTATTTTTTGATATACTATTCATGTTTTTATTAAAAATATTATTACTAAAGATAAATTAACCGCAAAGATAAATTGTTTAAATTATATTTCCAAAAAAAATATGAAAAAAAACGAACCAAATGAAAAATCACAAATTTTATCCAACAGACTTAACCAATAAACTTCAAATATTTTATAGTGAACCCTTTATCCTTGAACATTTTTTCGTAATGTGTCTGTACCGACAAAATTTCGTCTACACATTTTGAATTGTATAAATCATCGGTACAGGCAATCATTTGTAAATTGTTTGATTTTATGATTTTACATGTATATTCAAACAGGCTTTCACTGTCTGTTTTCAAATGAATAACGCCGTTTGGTTGCATTATTTCGCGATACGATTGGAGGAAACGCGGAGAGGTTAATCGTCTGTTTTCGCGACTTTGTTGCGGTTGCGGGTCGGGGAAAGTGAGCCATATCTCGGATATTTCGCAATCGTCAAAGCATGAAGTGATAAATTCAATGCGTGTTCGCAGGAAAACAACGTTTGTAAGATTGTTTCGCAACGCTTCGGTGGCTCCTACCCACATTCGCGCTCCCTTAATATCAATTCCTATAAAATTTTTTTCAGGATACTTACGGGCAAGTGCAACCGTATACTCACCTTTTCCGCAGCCAAGTTCCAATACCAAAGGGCGGCTGTTGCCAAAAATGTCGTTTGCCCATCGTCCCTTCAACCTGAAGTCTGCACGAAAAACTTCTTCAAATTCCGGCGCTATCACATTCGGATAGGCTGCCATTTCAGCAAAACGTTTAAGTTTATTCTTTGCCATTTTCTAATTTTATACTACCCATGTCTACGAAAAAAAATCAAACATGAATAACTTCTCCGCAGGCTGCCTCAGCCGCTTCCATTATTGCCTCCGACATGGTTGGATGCGGATGTATTGATTTTATCAATTCGCGAGCTGTTACATTCAAATTGCGGGCTACGACCAATTCGGATATCATCTCGGTAACATTTTCGCCAATCAGATGCGCGCCGAGCAGTTTTTCGTTTTCATCGTTGAAAACAAGTTTCACAAAACCGTCCCTTGCGCCCGCTGCCGCCGCCTTACCCGATGCGGTAAACGGAAATTTGCCCGTCCTGACGTTATATCCCGCTTCTTTTGCCGCTTTTTCAGTCAATCCTACAGAAGCAACCTCAGGCGTGGTAAATATGCAGCCCGGAATATTTCCGTAATTGATTGTTTCGCCGCTCATTCTCGCAATATATTCAACGCACGAAATACCCTCAGCCGAAGCGACATGGGCGAGCGCAGGAGTAGAAATAATATCGCCAATAGCGAATATTCCATCAATATTAGTCTGATAACGCTCGTTTACTTTTACGCGCCCTTTTTCTGTTTCAATACCCAATTCTTCCAATCCGATGTTTTCAATATTGGGAGTAATGCCAACTGCCGAAAGTACAATGTCCGTCTGTAGCGTTTCTACGCCTTTGGGCGTATTTATCGTAACGATGCAACCTTCGCCTGATGTATCAACCGTCTCAACGGTAGATTTAGTCATCACCTTCATTCCCATTTTTTTGAACGAGCGCTCTAATTGCCTTGCAACGTCTTCATCTTCAAGCGGAACAATTTGCGGCATAAACTCTACGAGTGTTACCTGCGTACCGATCGACTGGTAAAAAAACGCCAATTCACAACCTATTGCGCCTGAGCCTGTTACTAACATTGTTTTTGGCTGTTGCGGCAACGCCAACGCCTGACGGTAACCTGTAACTTTTTTGCCGTCTATCGGTAAATTGGGTAACTCACGCGGACGAGCGCCCGTTGCCAAAATAATATTGTCAGCTATAAGATTCTTTATTTTGCCTTCGGCGTCGGTTACTGTAACATTCCCTTTTGTCGCAAGTTTCCCATTTCCCCAAATTACATCTATTTTGTTCTTTTTCAGAAGATATTGCACTCCTTTGCTCATATTTTCGGCAACGCTTCGACTGCGAGCAACGATAGCCTCGTAATCAGCGCTGACTGCGCCGTCCAATTTTACTCCATAATCGGCTGCATGTACGGCATAACGGTATATCTGTGCGCTTTTTAGTAACGATTTGGTAGGGATACACCCCCAATTAAGGCATATCCCTCCCAAATGTTCTCGTTCAACGATTGCGGTTTTCAATCCAAGCTGCGAAGCCCTGATTGCCGCTACGTAACCTCCCGGACCACTGCCGATAACTATCAAATCGTAATTCATGTATGAATAAAACAGTTATGGCTCGTGTATAATATTACTCCGGACTTATCACTGCATACATTATTATAACGTAAGCTTTAGTATTATCCCAGATTTTTACATTGCGCAAATCTGACGTGAAATAAGCGTCTGGCATTGCGCCGTTAAATGTAACTCCTGCTTCAGTTCTCCAGCCAATTACAAATTCTTCATTGTATTTGGGCCATTGAACATTTCTGTAACTTTCAAAAACTGCATTCCAGCCAACTTCACTTATTTGGGCGCCGAGTTCAATCGTCAATGAATGTGGACCCGGATATTGCATCCACGAATTTGGCAGTTCGGAAACTTGTGGACCTTCAAGCACATTGCCGTCGGGGTCCATAATTCCAACGCACCATACGCTTACTGTTGGCGTGATTATTGCATACAGATGAATCTCATTCAGGTCTTTATCGTGTATCATTTCCTTTGTAAGAACATCGTCTGATCTTCTGCCTCTAAGTACGTGTGCGGTAGCGGTAATCCAGCCGGTCACTCTGTTTTCATTGAAAAAGGTGGGCCAGCCGTGTACTGCATAACTGCTGAAAACGTCGCTCCATGCTATATTGTTTGCTTCATTGAGTTTAACAACCTGCGAATAAAGATGCGATGTAGCGGGAATATAGTCGTCGCTGTTATCGTACTTCAGCCCTGTGAACACGACAGTTACGACAGGCTCAATCAGCGCATACATTACAATTTCATTTTCTTCTTCCAACATTGCTCTTGTAAATGGGTTTGCAGGTTCTTTACCCTCGAATATTGTATAATCCTTGTTTACGACCCATGCAACTACCCATTCTTTGTGGAAGCCTGTTTCCCATGTTTGACTGTTGTAACTGTTGTATACTTCATTCCAATTAATCTCGCCCATTTTTCCAAGTTCAACTGTTTGCGAATAAAGTTCGCCCGTAGCCGGGTACTTTATTCCGTTTTTGTCTATCAATCCAGCAAACCTTACAGTCACGTTTTTCTCGATTATAGCAACTATGTGTATCTCGCCATTTTCGTCAACCATGTCTTCCGTGAAAACGATATTGGGTCTTTTGCCATTAAATCTTCTACCGCCTACTTCCCAGCCGATTACCCAGTCATCGTTGAAATCAAAGCATGATTGGTCGTTATAACTTTGGTACACAGCGTCCCAGTCAATTTCACCTTCTTTATCAAGTTCAACTATAATTGAGAGAAGTTCATCGCAGTTAATGTACGTTCCGTCTTCATCGTCTTTTACTCCTGTAAAAATCACGGTTGCAGTATCCGGTTCTTTTTCCGTTTCAGCCGGTATTACTTCAAAATACAAAACTTTCAAGCCACCCAGACCATCGGCTACAAATACAAGGTTGCCCCTTGATTCTACAAAGTTTGTAGAAGGTCCGCCGCCGCCAAGAATACTGTTGTTTTCAGTTCTAACAATTCTATCTCTTCCGTTGTCGTCCTTCATAACATCGTACCACCAAAGTCCCATTCCGCCATTGGCAAGCAACAGCATATTTGTCTGTACGCTTTTGCCTTCGTTACTTTTTTTGTTGCCGTCGTTCAAAGTTACGCTGTTAGTCACATCGTCTTCGGGGTCTAATCCGGGACGGTTTAACGAGGCATTAACCTGACCGTTTGTTTTGGACAACATTCTTAAACCGCTTTCATTTTGAGCTACAAACAAATAGTCGCGCCAAACTATCATTTCCGATTTTGCGTCCTTCTGCAAAGCCTCGTTGCTGTTCCTGTATATCTCGTTTGCGCTATTACCGTTCAAATCAAACTTCGTGATGCGGGCAGGATCGGCTTGCATCATAAATATATTGGCGTCGTCAATAGCCACCGAGCGTGCGTTATTCAAGTCTAAAACAGTTTTTACACGAGAATAATCAGTTGCATTGTAAATATGCAAACCTCCGTAGGTGCCGTTGGTTCCATCGCCGGTAGTTACATAAACCAAATCGTTGACAACGCTAATTGAAGTTGCCTGAAACGAGGTTAGATAAATAATAGCCTTCGGATCAACCGGTTTAAAGGTTTTGTCGGGATTAAGTTCCATCACCATCAGGAAAGCACAGTCAAACCCTGATGTGTAGCCTAATCGTTCATCGGTACTTGAGCCGGCAATATAAACTTTGCCGTCGTAGAGATCAAGCGCATTAACTTGCGCCTCAGTCATCACCATACTCGTAACTACTTCCACAGTTACTTGCACATCTTCAAGCGTTTCGCCTTCAACAATCGTATATCTGTACACGATTACTCCGCCTGTGCGTGGTCCGTGCTTTTTGTTGTATGAAACAAAAACGTAACCATCATCGGTAAATTTTACATGCGATGCTTGCACATCTACGTCATCTACCGTCAACGTACTCATTTCGGCAACCAATTTGAACCTGTACTCATTAGCTACAGGGTCGTCTGCGTTGGTTCTCACTATACTGCCATCGCCTGCCGAGACGCTTTTCAAAAGATTGTTCAAATGGACAATCCTCAAATCGGGATTATTACTGATAATAATACTCCCGTCCATCAAAGAAACATCGTCGTCTTTGGAAAAGTCAACATCGTCTATTTCTTTGTTACAGCCTGCTATCAAAGCGGTGCAAAGAACCGCCAGAATTAAATAATACCTTTTCATATAAGTCTATTTTTTAAAATTTATACTATACTCGTTTTATAATTTTTTACGCCACAAAAATACATACAAGTATTTGTTGATGCAAATTTTTTTTACAAAAAAATCAGTTTTTTTGATATTTTTTTCAACATTTTTGACGAACGTTTTGTTTTCTTTGACTAACACGCTGTTTTGCTTGATGTATAAAAATGACAGGAAAATAATTTTACTTTTTTTCAAAAAAATAGAAAAAAAGCAAACAAAATCCTTAGAAAATCGTATAAGAGGGTAGAAGAGATAAAATTGTCATTAATGAACGAGGAAAAAATAAAAGAAGCATTCAACCAAAAAAGTTGGAATGAGATAAAAACAGAAGATTCTTGGCGTATCTTCAGGGTTATGTCGGAATTTGTCGAGGCTTTTGAAAAGTTGAGCCGTATAGGACCTTGCGTTTCTATATTCGGGTCGGCGCGTACTCCGACAGACCACGAATATTATAAGATCGCCGAAGAAATAGCGTTTAAACTGACGCAATTTGGCTACGGCGTTATAACAGGCGGCGGTCCGGGGATAATGGAAGCGGGCAATCTCGGAGCCAAGCGCGGCAATGGGCGCTCGGTAGGGCTAAACATTACGTTGCCACACGAACAGCAGGCTAATAGATACATTGATTATGACAAGCTTATAAATTTCGACCATTTCTACGTGCGCAAAACAATGTTTGTAAAATATGCGCAGGGGTTTATCGTGTTGCCGGGCGGTTTCGGAACAATGGACGAACTCTTTGAAGCCTTTACTCTGATACAGACCGAAAAAATCGGACATTTTCCAATCGTATTAGTCGGATCGTCGTTCTGGGAAGGTCTTGTTAATTGGATGAAAGAGGTAATGCTTAAACAGTATCAATACATTTGCGCCAAAGATTTGGACATATTTTCAATAGTGGACGACGCCGACAGCGCAGTTGAAATCATTAATAAATTTTATTCAAAATATTTATTATGCCCAAATTTTTAAAAAATTTGTTTTTTATTTTTATACATATTATCTTTGTCCCGTCATTTGAAACATCATTTTTATGAAACGATTTTTTATACTGATAATTACTGGTTTTCTGGTTGTTGCGCTTACATCTTTCATGTGGATTTTCCAGACGGAAGTAACCGTAACTGCTGATATTCCAGATGTTATAGACGCCGGAACTGAGATCATTATCAATGTTACCGTCAGAAAGGGCGCTGTGAGAGGCTTTGCAAGGTACCAGCAGGAGCTTCCTGTTGGATTTACCGCAAGTTCGGATAATTCGGCTAATGCTGCGTTCAATTTTCAGGATCAGAAGGTACAGTTGATTTGGCTTAGTTTGCCCGCTCATAACGAAATAAGTTTTTCCTACAAAATCATCGCCAACGAGCGCTTGACAGGAAGCATTGACTTGGGCGGACAGTTTTCTTTTATAGCCGACAACGCCGCGAGATCTGTTGAAACGATTCCAACGTTGCTGTCAATCAATCCATCGCCTAACGTTAGCCCTGAATTGCAGGTAGATGTTAATGATTTCGCAAAAATAGCAAGTATAGAAGCGGCTGCAATGGGGTCGGGGCAAACCGTTGCTTTTCGCCAGCGCCCAGTGTGGTTGGAAGAAGACAGAGTATTCCTTGTAACCCTTCTGATAAATAAGGATGCAGCCCAAACGTATGCAAAAATCGAAGAAACGGTACCCGAAGGTTTCGTTGCTACAGGACTTGATACTAAAAGCGGAATATTCGAATTCAGAAATCAGAAGGCAACTATAATTTGGATGACTTTGCCTCTTGAGCCGTATTTTACAGTATCGTACAAATTAATACCCGTAGATGGAACCTCAGATCATACATTTGATATTTCGGGATTATTCTCGTTTTTGGTGAGAGAAAGAACATTTGAAACGGAAATTGTTCAACGCAATGAATCATTAGCCGGATTAAGTCGTGAACAAGTGAACAGAATGTTGCAGAATATGCACATACAAACGACCGAACAGCAGCCTTTATTAGTAGCCACCACGCCAACAACGCCTCCTCCCGCCACGCAGCAACAAACAGGAACTACTGCAACGCCGCCACGCACAACGCCGCCGACAGCAGCAACGGCAGCAGCGACGGCAGCCTCAGAGCAAGCATATATGTTTGTGCCTCAACAGGGTATATATTATCGCGTACAGATTTCAGCAGGACGCAGATTGGTAAATGTGCCGCGAGAATTCAGAAATTACAGATTAGAACATGATGTAAGTTGGGAAAGGCACGAAGGATGGTATAAATATACTACCAATTCGTTTTCAGAATACAGAGACGCAAGAGATTACAGAGTGCATATAAGTAACACAACAACCATAAACGACGCCTTTGTTGTAGCATACAACAACGAGAGACGGATTACCGTTCAGGACGCATTGATGGCTTTAAATCAAAGATGGGTTAGATAAAAATGAATACAATGAAAAGATATATATTAGCCTTTGCAGCGCTTGCGGTCAGCACACTTTCAGTTTACTCGCAAAGCGAGGAATATTTTGAAAGATTATTGCAACGGGAACAGGCAGTGGAAAATCCGCAGTATATGCCTATAATTGGAGGCGGAATAGGTTTTTTTAACTATTACGGCAATATAAATAACTCATTCAAAACTACTGCAAGTCAGCCCGGGTATCGCCTCAACGTGTCTATGTTTTTGAGTCAGCAGAAAGAAAGGCAATTTCTTCGCGCCAACGTATTCTTTTTAACGGGCAACCTTACCGGTTCTCAGCGATATGTGCCAACAATTTCTGACCTTGACAACTTTGATGCAATCAAATATGAAAATCTTAGCTTCAGATCAAACATAACAAGTTTCGGCGCCAATCTGCAATACAATTTTAATCCGCAGGTAAAAAATAGAATTTTAGAGCCTTTTGTTTCATTGGGCGGCTCGTTTTTGCAATTCAACACAAAAACCGATTTTTCAGGCGTTAATGGAGCCTATTATTATTGGACTGACGGAACAATAAGGGATCTTCCGCAAAACTCGGACGATTGGCAAAAGGCAAAGATAGTTCCACGCAATTATAGTAATGAACAACATGTACGCTCAAATACCAATTTTGCTCTTGCCGTACCCGTTGAACTTGGATTTGAGTTTAATGTAGCCCCACGCTTTTCTTTTCGAGTGGCTTCATCTCTGAATTTTGCATTTACAGACTGGATAGACGGCATGTCTGATGTGGCTGACTATAAAGGAAAACGTAATATTAGTATGTTCACATTTTCCTACGTATCGCTGCATTTTGATTTGTTTTCAGATCCTGAAATGGAATTGCTTCAATTACTTTTTGCGGAAGTTGATTCAGCCGAGTTTGATGAATATTCCTTTTATGACGATGATGATGGCGACGACGTGTTTGACTTTTTGGATATGTGTCCGAATACTCCATTTGATATGGGCATAGAAGTTTATGACTATGAGCATCCCGATTCTGCCGGTTGTCCGGTAGATTCCGACGGCGACGGTATTCCCGATTATTTGGACAGAGAACCGAACTCACGCCCCGGCGCTATTGTTGATGAGTATGGCGTTGAAATAACCGAAGAGGAGTTTCTCGAAAAACTAAGCGCTCAGGCTATCCGCCGCAGCGAAGTAGAAGCGTTCCTGTTGATGCAAAGAGTACAAAACAGAACAACGCGACGAGGCGACCTGCCAATTCCCGATAAATTCAGACGGATAGACATTAACAGCGACGGATACATTTCATTCGACGAATTTCTCAGGGCAATAAACGATTTCTTTGACGGCAGTTCCAATTTAACGCCCAACGATCTGAGAGAACTAAATGACTTTTTCTTTGAACAGTAAGATGGGGAAAAGTATGCATACACTAATTTTCTTAGCAACAGGATTTGAGGAAATAGAGGCGTTAGCCACTATTGATATTCTTAATCGCGGCGGAGTGGATATTCGTTCGGTATCGCTTGCCGACGGCAAGACAGTAAAAGGCGGTCACGGTATTACCGTTTTTGCCGATTGTCTGTTTGAAGAAGCGGATTTTGAAAACGCACAAATGTTGATTTTACCCGGAGGGACTATAAAAATCAACGAGCATAACGGTTTGAAGCGCGAAATCATCAGTTTTGTAGAAAAAGGCAAACCGATAGCGGCTATCTGCGCCGCGCCAATGGTATTAGGCGAACTGGGCTTGCTAAAAGGCAAAAAGGCAACCTGTTATCCGGGTTTTGAAAAATATCTTGTCGGAGCCGACGTCAGCAAATCAGCAATAGTGGTAGAAGGAAATATCACCACAGCGCGCGCCGCAGGGTATACATTCTTTTTCGCATTGGAATTGTTGAGGCAGTTGAAAGGTGAAGAAATTGCCAACGAAGTGGAAAAGAAGATGTTAATAACAGAATAACTATGATCCGATTGGACGCTCTGTCGTTAGTAAATTTTAAAAACTACGAGCAGGCAAATTTCAGTTTCTGTCCGAAAATTAATTGTTTGGTTGGTAGCAACGGAGCCGGTAAAACTAATGTGTTAGACGCTATTTATTATCTTTCGATGACTAAAAGCAGCCTCAATCCTGCTGACACTCAAAATATCCGCTACGATACCGATTTTTTTGTAATACAGGGCGAATATCAGCGTAACGATGCTCCTGAAATCATATACTGCGGTATGAAACGCGGACAAAAAAAGGTTTTTCGCAGAAACAAAAAAGACTACGACAGGCTTTCCGAACATATAGGATTTTTACCTGTTGTGACCATTTCGCCAGCCGATAGCGCACTGATTACAGGAGGAAGCGAAGAACGGCGCAAACTGATTAACGAAGTGATTTCGCAATACAACCACAATTATTTGCACGACATGATGCAATACAACCGCGCACTCGAACAGCGAAATGCGCTGCTGAAAAAATTTGTACAAAACAACACATTCGATGCTGAAATTTTAGATATATGGAATGAACAGCTTGTTTCAACAGGAAACAGGGTATACCAATGCCGTACAGAATTTTGTCGCGAACTTATCCCTGTTTTTCAGCAATTTTACAAAGAAATATCGGGCGGTGGCGAAAATGTCGAACTAATTTACAGTTCGCAACTGCACGACAACGATTTTACCGCTTTACTAAATGGGGCGATTGAGAAAGACCGTTTGCTGCAATTCACCACCACAGGCATACACAAGGACGACCTTCTATTGCAGATGAACGGCTTCCCAATTAAGAAATCAGCCTCGCAGGGACAACAAAAAACATTCCTCGCCTCGTTAAAACTCGCAAACTTCAATTTTATTAGCCGACACGGACAAATTGTCCCAATACTTCTGTTAGACGACATTTTCGATAAATTTGACGCACAGCGCGTTGGACAAATCATTAGTTTGGTTTCGGGCGAACAGTTTGGACAAATTTTTATTACCGATACCGGTTGCGAACGCATTGAGAAAATACTGCAGAAAACAGATTGTGTTCATAAACTGTTTAATCTTTGAAACAATTTTATTTTGGCTAACAGTAAAACGTATATTTGAAAAATATCCTTTTGCACTTTTTTTGCAAAAAAAAAATTAAAATGTTTTGAAATATGTAAAATTTGTATTTATATTGCGGCGTTTTTTGTTCAATTTGTAATATAAACATAATGTATTGATTTATGGTACAAAAAAAGCGAGTGGCGATAAGTTATAAAAATTGTCCCGAAGAGGTATTGCAGGCTATCAGGGAAAAATATCCTATGGGGTATGGCGATGCTATTATTAAGGTCGAAAAGCCTAACGGCGATTTTTTTCATGCAATTACGATTGATTTTGAGGACATTAGTTATTTAGTTAAGGTTGATGTTAAAATAGACAATCTTACAGAAGAAGAATTTGAAAAACAATTCGGAGCGAATGCCGGCGAAGATACCAATGTATCCGATGCAGAGTCAAAAAGAAATGAAGACCCTGATAACATAGCGTCTTCCGACAGCAATTATGATGAATAAATCATGGAAATCGTTCCTTAAAGATTATTTGAATTTTTCGCGAGCCGAACGCCTCGGAATAGCGGCGTTGTGCGGATTCGTTTTAATAACGCTTTCCGTAAAATGGATTAACTTGCGCCGTACAAAATCAGAAATTTACGATACAACTGCGTTTACCGAAGAAATATTACTGTTTCGCAATTCTATCAATACGGCTGCTACTAACGATCTGACAGAAACTTCAATACACGAACAAACTTATGTAGAACTGTTTTATTTTGACCCAAACAGGGCTACAAATACCGATTGGGAAAAACTTGGTCTTAACGAGCGACAAATACAAAACATCAGAAATTTTTTGGCTGCCGGCGGAAGTTTCCGTCGAAAGGAAGACCTGCAAAGAATGTACACTATTTCGGCGCCACAATACAGGCAGTTAGAGCCGTATATCCGAATTGGAGGAAATGAGCAAAGAACACCGCAAATAACCTCATTTTCAGTTGCCGAAGAAGAAGAAATGGAAACCGTTGCAGAAATCTCTGAAAATGAAACGATACTTCAAATTGAACTTAATTTAGCCGACAGCAGCCTTCTGACAAGTTTGCACGGCATTGGTCCTGTGCTGGCGTCACGAACAATAAGGTATCGCAACCTTATAGGCGGCTTCAACGATGTGGCACAGTTAGGCGAGGTCTTTGGCATTGATGCTGAATTAGTAAAAAGGCTGTCGCCGCAACTTTCGGCAGACAGTTCGCTTATCAGAAAAATATCCGTAAATACTGCGTCCCTCAACGTATTGACCAATCACCCCTACATCAACGAACAGCAGGCGCGAGGGATAATGAATTATCGAAGACTGCAAAATCGAATAAACAACATTGACGAATTAGTGCGAAACAACATCATTGAACGCGAAACCGCCGAAAGAATAAGACCGTATCTGTCGTTTGAGTGAATTTTTATTAAAAAAACACTACTTTTTATTTGCCTTGTAATGCTTTATCATTTTGGGAACTACGTCGAACACGTCGCCCGTAATGACATAGTCGGCTATTGCGTTAATGGGGGCGGCAGGGTCGTTGTTGATAGAAATTATCATTGCGCTTTCCTGCATTCCTGCTGTATGCTGTACCTGTCCTGATATTCCGCAGGCGATGTACAGTTTCGGTCGTACTGTTACTCCTGTTTGCCCTACCTGACGTTCGTGGTCGGCAAATCCTGCGTCTACTGCGGCGCGTGATGCGCTAACCTCTGCGCCTATAACGCTTGCCAATTCAAAAAGCATGTTGAAGCCTTCGCGGGAACCCACACCGTAACCGCCCGAAACAAGCACAGGCGCGTTTTTGATGTTTACTTTCGACTTTTCAATATGACGCTCAAGGACTTTCACAACCATATCGGCGTCGGTAATGTATTTGCTAACGTCCAATTTTTTAACCTCGCCTTTGTAGTTGGGGTCTAATTCTTCTTTTTTCATCACGCCTTCGCGAACGGTTGCCATCTGTGGACGACAGTCGGGGTTTATAATAGTGGCGATGATGTTGCCGCCAAATGCGGGACGAATCTGATAAAGCAGGTCTTTATACACTTTTCCTGCCTTTTTATCTTCATGGTCGCCTATTTCGAGCGAGGTGCAATCGGCGGTTAATCCGCTGTGTAATGCGCTTGATACTCGCGGTCCCAGATCGCGACCTATACTGGTGGCGCCCATCAGACCAATTTGAGGTTTTTCCTGCTCAAAAAGTTTCACCACGATAGAGGTATGCACCTGCGTGGTATAAGGCTCTAACGCCGGACTGTCGGCTACCCAAAGCGTATCAACTCCGTAAGGAATTATTTGCTTTTCTACGCCGCTTAATCCTTTGCCGATAACCACAGCCTCAAGTTTACAATTCAATCGGTCAGCCAATTTGCGACCCTTTGTGCAAAGTTCTAAACTTACATCGGCTACTACGCCGTTTTCTACTTCGCAATATACAAAAATGTTATTCATTATTATTAAGTTATCAGTTTTCAGTTTTCAGTTATCAGTTGTCAAAAAATCATGTCTGAAAACTGATAACTGAAAACCATTAACTATTGTTATCCTAAAGTGTGATTACCAATTAATTCCACCATCAATTCTTCTATATCGGCATCGGTAGCGGTTAGACGTTTCGATTCTTTTGCTTGAAACACCACATTTTCGATTTTCTTGACCTTCGTAGGCGAGCCGCTAAGTCCAAGTTCTTCGATTTTGACTTCGATGTTTGTCACGCCCATTTCGTTGAGTTTGAGGAACGGACGTTCGGCAATAATCGCCTTCAATTCGTCGGACAAATCTTCTGTTTCGCTTACTACTTTTGCGTGTTTGTACTTCATCAACAGTTTGACGTTTCGCGGACGACATTCCGGCGCCGAGCTATTGACGGTAATAACTAACGGAAGCGGTCCTTCAACTGTTTCCACTCCGCGTTCGAGGCGGCGCTTCACTTTGATTTTTCCATCGGCTATGCCTGTTATCTCTTCCGCGTATGTTATTTGCGGCAATCCGAGTTTTTCGGCGACTTGTGGTCCCACTTGCGCCGTATCGCCGTCTATCGCCTGCCGTCCGCACACAATAAGGTCGAACTCGCCAATAGCGCGTATAGCGCACGAAATAGCGTAAGACGTTGCTAACGTGTCGGATCCCGCAAAAGCGCGGTCTGAAAGCAGATAACCGTCGTCGGCTCCGCGAAACAGTCCTTCGCGAATGATGTCGGCTGCGCGCTGCGGACCCATAGTGAGCAACGCAACAGTTGATCCCGGATAATCGTCTTTCAGGCGTAACGCCAACTCAAGCGCGTTCAGGTCTTCGGGATTGAAAATAGCCGGCAACGCCTGACGATTGACCGTTCCGTCTTCCTTCATTGCGTCCTTCCCAACGTTGCGCGTGTCGGGAACTTGCTTGGCTAATACAATAATATTTAATCCATTCATATTTTAAATAAATTTTTCAGGCGGCAAAATTACAATATTTTTTTGTAAACCTAAAATCCAATAAAATAAAATAACGAAAAAAATCAATATTACTGTTTGCGTTTTCACAATATTGATGACAACACAATAGTATCGTTTTTGCGAAAAACGCACTTGTCCAATACAAATTAGAAATAAAACGCCTTTGTTTTGTGTAAATTTTATATTTCAGATGTTTTAATATTTTTTTTTCTGAAAAAAAACTAAAAATAATTATGCTGATGCCCGAACTTTGCAGAGAAAATATTTATTTAATATAATTTGAAATATAAAACATAATGTCACATCATTCGCATCAAACAAGCGATCTTGGTCAATACAGTTTCCGCAAGGACGGCGAAAAACACGCATGGAACCCCGAAACCATCGTCACACTGCAAATAGCCACGCGAGAGGGCTGTTACGCTAAATACAAGGAATTTAGCGCTGCTGTAAACGACAAGGCATATCCTATTTTTCTGCGCGACCGTTTGGATTATCGCCGCAACTCCGCTGCCGTTGATTTGTCGCAAGTAGAGCCCGCATCGGCAATAATGCGGCGTTTCGTGACGGGAGCCATGTCTTTCGGCTCTATCAGCAAGGAGGCTCACGAGGCGTTGGCAACGGCTATGAACCGCATTGGCGGCAAAAGCAACACGGGCGAAGGCGGTGAAGACCCCGCGCGTTTCGGCACAATAGCACGAAGCGCCATCAAACAGGTGGCTTCCGGACGTTTCGGCGTGACCACAAATTATCTCGTCAATGCCGACGAAATTCAGATAAAAATAGCACAGGGCGCAAAACCCGGCGAAGGCGGACAACTGCCCGGCTTTAAGGTAGACGAAGTAATCGCTAAAACGCGCCACTCAATTCCCGGAATATCGCTTATTTCGCCGCCGCCGCACCACGACATATACTCGATTGAAGATTTGGCGCAACTTATTTTCGATTTGAAGAACGTTAATCCGCGTGCGCAGGTGAGCGTCAAACTCGTTGCCGGCAGCGGCGTTGGCACTATTGCTGCGGGCGTTGCCAAGGCAAAAGCGGACATTATCATCATCAGCGGCAGCGAAGGCGGCACGGGCGCAAGTCCGATGAGTTCTATCCGCCACACAGGAACATCGGCAGAGATAGGGCTTGCCGAAGTACAGCAGACGTTGGTTTTGAATCGGCTGCGCTCGCGCGTGGCGCTTCAAGTGGACGGACAAATAAAAACAGGGCGCGATATAGTGATAAACGCGCTTCTGGGAGCAGAAGAGTTCGGGTTTGCCACAAGCGCACTGATAGTGCTGGGCTGCGTGATGATGCGCAAATGCCACCTCAACACCTGTCCCGTAGGCATAGCAACGCAAAACGCCCAACTGCGCAAACGCTTCAACGGCGACGCCGACTACCTCGTTAATTATTTTGGCTTCATTGCCGAAGAAGTGCGCGAAATACTCGCCGACATGGGTTTTACGCGATTAGACGACATCGTAGGACGCGCCGATTTGCTCGCAACGAAAGCGCCATCAGGCACAAAGATGGACAAGGTTGATTTCTCAAAACTCCTCTACATGCCTGCGTCAGCCAACGAGCAACCGCTACGCAAGACGACCGTTCAGGACGCGCTTGAAAAATCGCCTCTGCAACAGCAACTAATACAGGCATATAACGAAGGACGCGCATCGGCGGGATTTGCTATAGGCAATACCGACCGTTCGGTAGGGGCGACCCTTTCCGGCATAGTAGAGACGCGTCATGCCACGTCTCTACCCGACGACAGTTTCACGGCGACCTTCGACGGCTCGGCAGGTCAAAGTTTCGGCGCCTTTCTTACCAAAGGCTTGACCTTCCTGCTTCGCGGCGAGGCAAACGATTATTTGGGCAAAGGGCTGTCGGGCGGCAAAATCATCGTAACTCCTGCTCAAGGCTCGGTTTATAATCCCGAAAGGAACGTAATAGCGGGCAACACATTATTGTATGGTGCCACCTCCGGCGAGGTTTACATCAATGGGCGCGTTGGCGAACGTTTCTGCGTTCGCAACAGCGGCGCCAGAGCCGTTGTAGAAGGCGCGGGCGAACACTGCTGCGAATACATGACCGGCGGACGGGTGGCAGTGCTTGGCTACACAGGGCGCAATTTCGGCGCAGGCATGAGCGGCGGCGTAGCATACGTCTGGAACCGCGACGGCGACTTCGACGCACGATGCAACATGGAAATGGTGGAACTGTCGTTGGTAGACAACCGCGCCGACAGCGATGAATTGATGACGATGATAGAAAAACATTATCAACACACGGGCAGCGCCGCCGCAAAAACAATAATAGACAATCCTGCGTTGGTGGGGGAGTTCATAAAGATAACGCCGATAGAGTACAAAAAGGTGTTGCAGGAAGAACAAATGAAAGCGCTGGAAGAGAAGATTTTAGAAGTTAGGAGGGATTATTAGGTATAAAAAATTAAACTGCTAAATCTATCATCTAAATCAAAGCCAACAAAGAATTTATAAATATGTCCGCCTAAAATATGACTTCCCATAACAAGTAACGCCCTGTTTTCAAAGGGGCTTGCGGGTCAAGCCCACAATGACGGCTTCCTTTTTTGAGACTTTGATACAGCCTCTTTTTTTCTTTTTTTTTGTAATTTTATAATTTTATATTATTTTTGCAAAAAAATTAAAATCATCATGAAAAAATTAATCATCATAGCGATCATATTTTGTTCGTGGAAATCTATTTCAGTAGCCCAGATAGCCAGCGATGCTCTTTTGTATTCGCGTAATTATGCCGGTGGCACAGCGCGTTCAACAAGCATGAGCGGCGCTTTCGGAGCGTTGGGCGGCGACCCGTCGGTATTGAGTACAAATCCCGCTGGGTTGGCTGTGTACAGAAGATCGGAGTTTACGTTCACTTCGGCGTTGGATATTGCCGCTTCCGAAGCCCAATACGATGACAGAATATTTAAAGCCAACAACACAAGATTTATTTTTAATAATGTAGGCTATGTTCATACCCGAAACTTTTTTAGAGAAAAAGGTCTTCAATCTGTCAATTTTGGTATTGCCTACAATCGTTTGAGCGAATTCAATACCGTGTCGCGAATAAATAAACTGTCGGCAAACTCATCTTTGCTTGATGAATTTGTGCTTAATGCTGATTCTGGTTCAGATTGGTGGCGAGAAACACACGAGGGCCTGGCAAGCGAATTAGGGCTTATTTTTCCGTATTCTGACAATGATGAAATATTTTTAAGCGACTATATAGAAGAAGACAGATGGGGACAACCCGTTTCTCGTACAATAAAGGACAGTGGCGGTATTGGTGAATTGGGCTTTTCTTTTGGACTTAATTTTAACCACAATTTATTTGTGGGAGCCTCCATTGGCTTTCAAACAATTAATCACAGGGAATATTATCAACATGAAGAATACCCCAACGATTTTAGGGTTTTAAAAGATTTTAGATTCAGAAGTGATTATACAGCCAAAGGAGAAGGAATTAATTTCAAGACAGGAGTTATTTACCGCCCCATACCGATTATCCGATTGGGCGCAGCAATACACACTCCTACACATTTTTGGATTGATTATCAACTTAATACGAATTTATTGATAAATTGGAATGACCCGCCTAACAGTTCTGATAGCGGCAAAGAAGGAAGATCTTTTAATTACAGATTAACAACCCCTTGGCGTTATATTTTAAGCGCAGCAGTTATCGAAAATTTTGGGCTGACAAGCGTTGATGTAGAGATAGTCAATTACAAAAAAAATCGAATGACATTGGTTAATGACGATTTGGATTTTTGGGATTGGCAAGAAGCAAAAGAAGCAGAAGACGGATTGAATCAGGATATTTCCAAATTTTACAGAAGATCAATAAATGTTAAAATCGGAACCGAGTACCGCATAGGTCCTTTTTCATTGCGCGGAGGCGTAGCATATTACGAAAATCCACACAAGAATGACCCTGCGTTGTATAATAATTATGACCTTATCCGAAATACATTTAAAGGGACGTTGAGTTATTCGGCAGGTATCGGTTTCAGAAATCAAGATTTTTTCATGGATTTAGCATACTCGTTCACGAAGCATCCTAATAGAATTTATGACCTTTACGAACATGCAGACGGCTTGTTTGAGACAGCAAGATTACAGACCAATTCGCACAAGGCGCTCCTTACTTTCGGTTTCAGGTTTTGATTTGAACACGTTTTTTTGTTATTCCGTTTTTAAACTCTTTACAGGGTTAGCCATTGCCGCCTTAACAGCCAAAACGCTCACTGTTAGCAGTGTAAGCGCAACGGTTATCAGCGCTGCCAATACAAAGATCCACCACGAAAGCGGAATACGGTAGGCAAAGTCTTGTAAATACCTGTCGCCTACCCACCAAGCAACGGGAATGGCAATAACTAACGAGATCAACAACAGTTTCACATAGTTGGCAGTAAAAAGGCTAACGATATCCGTAATACTTGCTCCCATCACTTTGCGGACGCCTATTTCCTTGGTGCGCTGCTCTGCCGTAAACGCCGTTAGACCAAACACTCCCATACAGGCTATAAAAATAGCCAATATTGAAAATAACAGGGCTATTTGGCTGGTAGTCTGCGTTTCCCTATAAGCGTTTTTCATCTCTAATTCCGGAAAACGCGCTTCAAACATGTCGTTAGGATAAAATTCATTAAACAGTTTTTTATACGCTTCTAATTGACCCGGAAGGTCGTGGTTGCTTACCCGCGCCATCAGATAAAAACGTCCCCGATCGAATCGGCTGTTGTGAATACCGTACTCGCCAATCGGACGATGAATGCTCTCAAAATTAAAGTTCTCAACTACGCCGCACACATAAACCTGTTCACGAAAGCCTGTATATATCATTCTACCGATAATATCTTCCGGGGTCGTTTCAAGATATTCAACGGCTCTACGGTTTAACACTATTTGGGCAATGGTATCGCCAGGTGATCTTGCAGGCAAAGGCGTTCCAGCAATCATCTGTAACTGCAAAAGATCAATCAAATGTTCGTCGGCATTACAAACGTGCATCAAAACGCCCTCGTCGTCAATATCTTTTCTCAACAATGTCTGGTCGCCTATTGTAGGGAAATGACTGACACGTGAAATTTGCAATACCGAACTTTGAGCGCGAAAAGCATTTTCAAAAGGCGTAAAATCGGGTCCGGGATTAGTTCTTATCCAAAAAGCAATCACCTGATTGAGATTAAACCCCATGTTTCTATTATTGATATATTGGATTTGAGTATAAACAACAATTACCCAGCTTATCAGTACGATAGCGGATACAAATTGAAATACAGTCAATATTTGCCGTATTAAAGCGCTTTGCGATGTTTTTCCGAAATTTGCTTCCTTAATTGCGCCCAAAGGCGGAAAACCTGACATATAAATAGCCGGATAGGAAGCGGCAATAAAAGTGGTCAGGATAAATAAGAATAATGCGCCAAGTAAAAAGTTGGGATTGAAAACAAGTCCGAAATGAAGATTAGAGCTTATAATGCTGTTAAAATAAGGCAACAACAGATATGCCAACGCCAACGCCAGAATAAAAGACAAGGCGGTTAAAATGCCCGTTTCGGTAAACAGTTGAGCGGCAAGTTGAATGCGTCTTGCTCCCACAGTTTTACTTATTCCTATTTCTTTTGCGCGTTTCTGTGCGCGGGCAGTTGCAAGATTCATGTAATTGATGCAGGCAATTAAAAGTATAATGGCAGCCAGCAGTACAAGCATTTTCACATTCTCTATATCGCCCGACAGTGAGGTATTAGTACCTGTTACGTGAGTTGAATGCAGGTGTATATCGGTTAGCTTCTGCAATTCAAGCGTGAAGGGCGCAGATTCTCCGCTGGAAGAAGCCGCTTTCGATTCTTCACTCCACATAATTCTTAATTGTTGTCCCACGTTTGCTGTATCGGTCTTTTCATGCAGCAGCACAAACGTCTCGAAATTAAGATGAAACCTCGCTTGCGGACTGTCGAAAACAGGAGGGTTGCCGGCAATAAAGTGAAAATCGTAGAACGAACTGTTTTTAGGAAAATCCCTGTAAACGGCGCTTACTTCCATTTGCTGCGGACCAAAATGCACTATTTCGCCCACAGGGTCTCTATCTCCAAAAACTATTCTTGCCCTTGTTTCAGATAAAGCAATAAGATCGGGTCTTACCAGTACGTCTTCTGCCGAGCCGTATATTATCGGCGTCTCAAAAAGGGTAAAGAAACTTTGGTCGGTTACGGCTAATGCAATATCGGCTTCGTAATCGCCCGCCGTGAAAACATGATATCTTCTCCAAACCCGCGCGGTTTCTATCACGCCCGGTATATTATCCTTCATTGACTGCGCCAAGCCGCCGGTAGTAACCGCCGACGTTTCCCCAATACGCGCGGAAGTAGTCCATCGTGCATTTACACGGTAAATATTGTCGCTCCCCTTGAACGATTTGTCAAATGACAACTCATGATGTATTTGCATAGACATCAGTAATACCACCGCCAAACCAATGGTCAGCCCTAAAATGTTAATCACTGAAAACACGCCTCGTTTAGTGAGGTTTTTCCAAGTAATGTTTAAAAAGATAAAAGTCATTTCTTACATTTTTTTTAGATTATCAAAATTGCAGCAACCGCATAAAACATTAGAAATACATTGAACATTAGCGCTATTTACTTACCGTTTTTCCGCATTTTTTTCCCTACGGTACTCACGACAGTTTTTCTTGGTAGAAGCCGCATCAGGAAGATCATAAAGCGGGATCTTTTGCCGTGAACTGCTACTGTTTTGCCTTTCATCATGCTATTCCAGCCGTATTCGGCAACCTGTTTTGGCGTGGGCAGTTTTCCGTTTTTCTGCAACGCTTTGACGCCCTTTCCGGGCGAGGCGCGATTAAAGAAATTTGTTTCGGTGGGTCCGGGACACAATGCGGTTATCGTTACGCCGCTGCCTTTTGCCTCGTCAGCCAGCGCTTCGGTAAACGATAATACGTAGGCTTTGGTTGCAGCGTAAACCGCCATGGTGGGACACGGAAAAAATGCGGCTAACGACGAAACGTTAAGTATTCGCCCCTTGCCTTTTCTTCGCATTTGCCTGTATATAACCTTTGTAAGTTCTGTCAAAAAGGAAATATTCAGTTGTATCATGTTTGTTTCGTTGTCTGCGCCAATACGGTCGAAAGTTCCGTACATGCCGAAACCTGCGTTGTTAATAAGAATATCGGGAACTATGTTGCGTCTGTTGAGCAATGACACTATTTTATCAACGGCTTCGTGGTCGGTCAGGTCGCAGCCAACCGCCAGCACCTTAACGGGGTAAAGTCCTTCTAATTCAGTGCGTATTTGTATCAATTTTTCGGCGTTACGCGCCAATAATATTAAATTTATCTTTTGTGATGCGGCTTTTCTCGCAAATTCTAATCCTATGCCGCTTGATGCTCCTGTAATTAATGCATATTCTGCCATGTCTTTGAATAATTGATTGAGTGAATAATTGAATAACTTAACTGTTTATGTGTTATTCGTTTTTAATTGTTTTTCGATTTCGTCCACTCTCTTTTTGAGGTCGGGTAAGCGACGAACAAGTACGTATGATTTTATGCAATCCTGATAGTCCATTGCGGGACTTCCCAGAAGTGTTCTGTCAGGCTCTTTGATGCTTGAGTTCAGTCCTGATTGTGCGCCAATTTTGACGCCGTCGGCAACTGTTATGTGTCCTGCGAAGCCGACCTGTCCGCCGAGCATACAGTTTTTGCCGAGTTTGCACGAGCCTGAAATGCCCGATTGTGCCGCTATTACCGTGTTTTCGCCTATTTCTACATTGTGCGCTATCTGTATCAGGTTGTCCAATTTTACGCCTCTGCGAATAACGGTAGAGCCTATTGTGGCGCGGTCAATGCAGGTATTTGCGCCTATTTCCACGCGGTCTTCGAGTATCACGTTTCCTGTTTGCGGCACTTTTTTGAAGTCGGTATCAGATTGCGGCGCGAAACCGAAGCCGTCGGCGCCGATTATTGCGCCCGAATGAATGACGCAGTTTGCGCCGATTTTGCAGTCGCGGTAAATTTTTGCGCCCGCGTAAATGACTGTGTCGTCGCCGATTGTAACATTGTCGCCGATGTAAACCTGCGGGTGTATTTTGACGTTTTTTCCGATTTTCGCGTTGTCCGCGATGTAGGCAAAGGCGCCGATATAGAAATTTTCGCCCAAAGTAGCCGATGCAGCCACAAAAACAGGCTCTTCGCGTCCCGATTTTTCCGGTTGCGACGAGGCGTAGAGTTCCAACAGCGTTGCAAACGACTGATACGCATCATCAACCCTGATGAGAGTGCATTTGACGGGCTGCTCCAATTTCAGCGCTTTGTTGATGATAACGATAGACGAGGCGGTTTCGTAAAGATATTTTTCGTATTTCGGATTTGCCAGAAAACTCAACGCGCCCGCGTGTCCTTCTTCAATCTTGGCAAACGTTGATACTGCAACGTTCGGGTCGCCCTCAACCGTGCCATTCAAAATATTTGCTACCGTACCTGCTTTAAATTCCATATCACACTCATAATAAGATATTAATCTACTCTATCGTGCAAATATGAGTTGTTATCCCGCAGTCGCACAGTGTTTTCCTTGTCGGTACTCAATGTATATTTAGAAACCTCATTTTCAACGCCTGAACGGTGATTTTCCAATTTTCTCTTTTTACGGATATAAGCGGGAACATTTTCCAACTCGTCAACGCTTGCATTTTCGTCAACAATAGCGGGAATTTTACGTATGGCTGGTTGTTCCAGCGTTGCTACGTCGGTATCGTCTTCGTATTTGCTTATCCATTTGGTTTCCGTTTGGGAAGAGGCTGTTAGCGGTTTGTCGCGAATTTCATATTTAGCGCCGCCGCCTCCCGACGATGTATCGAAGACATTGAAAGTTATTTTATCTTCGCTCAATACCACTGAATCTCTTTTGATTTCGGGTTTACTGTCTAATTCCAAAGTGGGGTCAATAGAGCCGGGGTTCGGAAAATCGGTGGCAACGATGGTTACGCAAACCGCGTCGCCAAGTTCCTCGTCAATACCTGTACCCCAAATCATTGAGGGATTTTTCGTCATTCGGGTAACGAAGTCGGTTATTTCGCAAAGTTCGCTTGCTTTTAAGTCGCTTGCTCCGCCGCCCGACGTGATGTTCAGCAAAATTCGCCTTGCGCCTGTGATGTCGTTATTGTTTAACAACGGCGAGTTCAAGGCGGCTTCAACGGCTTCGCGTGCGCGGCTTTCGCCCGTTGCGCTTGCCGAGCCTATAACGGTAATACCGCCGTTTGTCATAATGGAACTGACGTCGGCAAAGTCCAAATTTACTGTTCCTTGAAGGGTAATAAGTTCGGCAATGCCTTTTGCAGCCATAGTCAATACATTATCGGCTTTTGAGAATGCGTTTGTGATTGTGAGGTCGCCGTACATCTCGAACAGTTTATCATTGTTGATAACTAACAGCGAATCAACGTGTTCTTTTAATTCTTTGATGCCTTCCAACGCCTGACTTAAACGTTTTGGACCTTCGTGACGAAAAGGAATTGTAACTATTGCCACCGTTAAAATTCCCATTTCCTTTGCTATTCGGGCTACCACAGGGGCGGCGCCTGTTCCGGTGCCTCCGCCCATTCCGGCGGTAACGAATACCATTTTGGTGCCTGTGTCCAACACGTTGCGTATTTCGTCAAGATGGTCGGTTGCCGCTTTACGTCCGACTTCCGGATTGCCGCCCGCGCCTAATTCGCCCAATGATATTTTCACAGGCACAGGGCTTTTCTGCAAGTCCTGCGCATCTGTATTGCACACCACAAAACTGACGTTGTGAATACCCTGACGATACATATAATTAACGGCATTCCCGCCGCCGCCGCCTACGCCAATAACTTTTATGATTGATGACCTGTCTGACGTCCAGTCTATTGGTAATAAATATTCATCTTCCATATTAACTTTTTGATTTTTTAGAGTTTACATTCTGCTTTCAGGTTCTTCAAAGTAACTTATTATACTTTCTTTGAAGCCTTTTAGCGAGAATTTCGATTTGCGTTTTAAACTTTCGTCGTCATAGACAACTTGCTGTGGTTCAAAAACTTGTTGCGGCTTTTCGTTTTCGGGCGTTTTGCTCATAAATTTCACTTCCGCCATTTCCCACGAATGTTCGTCCATGTATTCAAAACCTTTCATCAACAGCCCTACGCCTGTTGCATAACACGGCTCGTTGATGCTTTCTGATTTTCCTGCCAGATGTTCGCCCGGATAGCCAATGCGCACGTCCATACCTGTGTTAAAACGAAACAGTTGCTCCAAATGTCGAAGCATTGCGCCGCCGCCCGTGATTACAATTCCGTAGCCCAATCTGTCGGCGTATCCCGAATTTTCAATCTCAAACATAACGCCTTCAATGATTTCCTCCATACGCGCCTGAATGATGTGCGCCAAATTGCGAATGGATATTTCCTTTGGCTCGCGTCCGCGAATTTTTGCGGGTATAACGATAGTTTTGTCCTCAACGATTGCCTCGCCCAGAGCCATTCCGAACTGCACTTTCAAATCTTCTGCCACCTGTTCGTTCAGTCCGCAGGCTTCTTTAATGTCCCTTGTAACCACGTAACCTCCGTAAGGAAAAACCGCCGAATGACGCAGCCTGTTGTCGTGGAAAATAGCGATGTCGGTTGTTCCGCCTCCAATATCAACCAACGCAACGCCTGCTTCGCGTTCTTCGTCGTGCAACACGGCGTCGGCAGAAGCCAACGGTTCGAGGACAATGTTTTTGATGGTAAGTTCCGACAGGGCTATACTTTTTTCAATTCGTTTGATAGAATCAATGTTGCCCACCACTACGTTGAAGTTTGCCTCTATTCGCCTGCCCAACATTCCAATAGGATTGACTATATCTGTTTCGTTATCAACGATATAACTCTGTGGCAAGACGTGAAGGATTTTCTTTCCTTCGTCTAACGCTATGTTTTGCGCTTCACTTTTCAGTTGTTCCACTTCGGCTGCCGTAATGCTTTCCTCGTATATCGGACGATTGAAGCCTTTGCGGTCTTTTACCATACGAATGTGTTGCCCTGCAATACCTACAAAAACTTCGGAAAATATTATCCCTGTTTGCGTCTGCAATTCGATGATAACGTTTCGTATCACTCTCGAAACTTCTTCGGGATTAAGCACTTCGCCGCGTCTGATTCCTCTTGAACTTGAACGCGCATACCCAACGACCTCCAATTTATTGTTTTCGTTGCGTTTTCCCAAAAGGGAAACAATTTTTGTTGTGCCGACGTCTATCGCGGCTATGAATTGATTTTTGCCTTCCATATATTTGACTTTATCTTTTCGTTGCTACTACTTGACCTTCATATTTTAAATTAATAATTTGGTATGTATTCCAGCCTTTAACGCTCAAACCGTTTTGATAGAACGTTTTAAGTCTGGAAAACTTTATTTCGGGGTTTTCAAATTTTCCAAAAACAATTACGTGTGCGCCAACCATTGGGATCAGTTCAAATTCGCCGTCTTCGTTGACGTATATCTGCTGTATTTGCGCTTTCCAGAATCTGTCGTCATTGATGAAATTTGCCAGTTCAAACAATTCGAGCATAATGTTTCGCCTTCCCGCAGGGTGTTCGGCGGTCATCACATTGTAATTTTCCTGCCCCGGACGGAAATTGATGTATCCGTTGGCAACCAACACGTGCGCACTGTAACGGTTAGAATGTTTCAGCATTTCGCCGCGCTCGTCGAGGAAAAAACTCTCGCCGTATCGGTTAATCACGCGGACAATGGGCGTTCGCTGCGTTACGTTGATATGTACTGCGCCGTTAATGGTCTTGAAAATATCAACGCGCCGAACAGGAGGAAACGTCATCAAACGTTGCTCTAACATGGGTATATCAATACTGTCGAACAGAACGCCGCGCATTTTTTGCGTACTGTTTTCTACCATTTGGAGAATATCGTCAGTTGTAACGAAGCGACTACGGGCGCTATCCAACACATTTATTTTCAAATCAGTGACAATCTGTTCGCTTTGCCTTTCCGACACAAACCCCATCGCCACAAAGTAATAGACGATTATCGCTGCCCAAAATAATATGTTTATTAATTTCTTCATTGTTTATGCGGTTTCAGGGTGAAGTATTGATTTATAAGCGAGGTCGGTCATGTAATCATATTTTCTGGATTGCTCACGAATTTTTTCGTTTTGTATGGCAATTTTTTCGTTTTGATTGACAATTTTTCCGTTTTGGTTTCTAATTATATCGTCCTGTATATCAACTTTTAGATCAATTTTACGGTTTATGGATTCGATTTTTGCTTCAAGTTGTATATTAACCATTTCGATCTTGTATTCAAGTCTTGTTTCAACTTCTTCGATTTTTGCTTCAAGTTGCGTTCTAACTTCTTCGATCTTGTATTCCAGTCTTGTTTCAACTTCTTCGATTTTGGCTTCAAGTCTTGTTTCAACTTCTTCTATTTTTGCTTCAAGCTGCGTTCTAACTTCTTCGATTTTTGCTTCAAGTTGTGTTCTAACCTCTTCTATCTTGTATTCAAGTCTTGTTTCAACTTCTTCGATTTTTGCTTCAAGTTGTGTTCTAACTTCTTCGATTTTGTATTCCAGTCTTGTTTCAACTTCTTCGATTTTTGCTTCAAGTTGCGTTTTGAACATTTCGATCTTATTATCCAAAACAACAAACATTTTGCTATGTTCAGCAAGTATAGCCTCAATTTTCTCGAATCTTTGGTCAATCCTGTCGAATCTAGCATCATGACCATCTACTCTCTTTTTAGTTTCCTGAATATCAATATGATACATTACGATGTGGTAGGTCAACAACGCAATGATGATAACAAATCCGAATATCGGATAATGCTCTGATATGAAAGGAAATATATAATCCATGTATTTGGTTTTGATATTTTACATACTTTAAAGCCTAAAATTAAAACCGCAAAGTTAATACAATATTATTATTTAGAAGAATTTTTTTTTAACATTTTTTCAATTTGTGCAACCAAAGTATCAATATCGCCCGCTCCCAGCGTAAGCAAAATTTCTATGTTTCTGTTTTTCAATATATTAACAACGTCGCCTTTTGTGCATAAAATTTTATCGAAAATAGTAACTTTTTCAAAAATAATTTTCGACGTCACGCCTTCGATTGGTTCTTCTCGGGCAGGATAAATGTCCAACAAAATCATAGAATCCAATAAATCAAGGCTTTGGGCAAATTCGGCTGCAAAATCGCGTGTTCGGGTGTATAGATGCGGCTGGAAAATGCCTGTAATATGCTTTTCGGGGTACAGTTCGCGCACGGATTGTATTGCAAACCGCAATTCTTCGGGGTGATGCGCATAATCGTCAATATACACAAGGTCGTTTGTTTTGATGCGAAAGTCGAAACGGCGCAATATTCCCTCGAATGAAGCCATTCCTGCGCTTGTTTTTTCAGCGCCGGCTCCCGCCAAAATAGCCGTAGCCATTGCCGCCACGCTGTTTTCCACGTTTAGCAGTCCGGGCGCTTCGGTATGTATATTGTGAATAGTTTCGCGCGGCGTTCGCAAAGTGAACATATAGCGCCCGTCTGCCTCCATGCGCAGGTTTTCGGCGTGGAAATCGGCGTTGCGGTCGTTCAATGAATATGTGAACATATCCACTTTGTTTGGCGCCGATAGCGGCAAGCCGTGCTTTATCAGCAACACGCCGCCGGGCGTTATCTGCGATGCAAACTGCGCAAAAGCCTCTTTCAGCGCATCGTGCGTACCGTAAATGTCCAAATGGTCGGCGTCCATTGACGTTACCACTGCAATATGCGGATGCAGGCGCAGAAAAGAACGGTCGTACTCGTCGGCTTCGGCAACCACGAAGCGACTGCCTTCATCTAACAAAAGATTGCTTTTATAGTTCTTTGAAATGCCGCCAAGAAAGGCGTCGCAACCTGTGCCTGTGGTGGTTAAAAGGTGCGCTATCATCGTGGAGACGCTTGTTTTTCCGTGCGTTCCTGCAACGGCAATAGTCGCCTTACTTTTTGAAATCATGCCAAGCACTTCGGAACGTTTCATAATCAGATAATCACGATCTCTAAACCATTGCAACTCGCTATGCGATGCAGGAATGGCAGGAGTGTACACCACTAAAACATTTTCTTTGACGTTATTATATCCTGTCGGAATTATTTCTACATCATCAGCATAATGTACCGCAATTCCTTCTGACACGAGGTTTCGCGTAAGCGCGGTTTCTGTGCGGTCGTATCCGCAAACTTCGCATCCTTTTGCTTTGAAATATCGCGCCAATGCGCTCATTCCGATGCCGCCAATGCCTATGAAATATACTTTTTTTATGTTGTCAAACATTATTTTAATATTCAATTAAAACTCACATTAACTGAAAAATGGTCTGATGCGCCGGCTAAATGCCATACAGAGCGCGCATAATTGACGTGGATACGCGAAAGTTGTATTCCCAAACCAAACGACAGTCCAACCAATGCCGGACGATTTTCTATTTTCATTTCCTGCCTGCGATTGTAATTGTAACCGGCTCTGATTGTTAAGCCCTGAAAAGGGTAACATTCAACGCCTATCAGAACGCGCCGCATCACTTCATCGAGAACTAAATCAAAACCTTTTTTCAAATCGTCTTCAGTTACTGGATTTTGTCCTGCTGCAGGATTGAGATTTACTTTATTGGGGCTCATTCGTCCCTGTTCTAAACGCTGTAAAATCAAAGAAATACGAAACGGCGCATATTCTAATTTTTGCGACAAGCCAAGTTGTAACTCGAATGGTACAGGCTCGCGTCCGCCGTCGGAATAAGGTTTTATTTGACCGCCAACGTTGCGCAAAACCAATGCAGCCATAAAAAGTCTGTTAGGATGACGATAAGTAAGTCCAAAATCGCCAAGCAAACCATACGAATGGTAAGTCTCGAAAACTGATATTAACGGCTTTAAGTTGACGCCAACTAAAAGGGTACTGTCAAACCATGGCAAACTGCGTGAATAAGTAAGGTTAATGGCGTATTCGTGGGCAAAAAAAGTACCGTCAATTACGCCTGATGTACCGGCTTCTGTAAAATTTCCGTAGTTAACGTAATGAATACCCGCTCCAAAATTGCCAGCATTTTGATACGAGCGCGAGTACGCCACATATCCAAAACCAATACCTGCAAAAAGATCTACAAAGTTAAGAGAAAGACTGTTATTGGCAGTACTGTCAAGTAATCCCGGATTATAGAACGCTAACGAGGGGTCGGAACCCGGTATGGCATTAACTTTACCGCCCAAGGCAGCCACCTGCGCCGATGGCGTTAAGTCAAGAAAACTGTAAGTTTTAGACCCGCCAACTTGTCCGTAAGAGGGTGGAATGAATACAATGCTACAAAGAATCGAAATCCTAATGATATGAATTAGTATTCCCACACATCTTGCTCCCAATTGAATATTTCATTTTCAATTCTACTTGCCTCATGCAGTGCATCCAAACCCTGCATATATACGCTGATCCTTCGGTTATTGTGAATATTGGACTGTTGATAAATCAAACCGTCATACCGATGCTGCATGAAAAAATCATCGTATGAAATATTTTGCGCATCGTTAAAATCATTGAATACAGGGTGACGCGCCAATAAAGGTCTCGCTTCGTCCATATAGATCCACATAACAGGAACCATGTAACGTCTTGGCTCTCCGCCGTCTACGGCTCTGAAAAATATGTACACAGGACAGATGCCAATAACCCGACATTCAAGCCGCGAGGTCCTGCTGTTGAAATACCATTTTTCTTTTATCCAAAGCATATTAACCTCGTAATCTTCTATCACGTTTAATCCGGGCGTTATAACTATTGTATCTGCGCCTGTAAACGGACTGACC
>Ga0099364_10002287_pt1 | contig 30665 bp, 23 predicted proteins | sample TergutTh196P3_FD_73070 | JGI IMG/M metagenome (GOLD analysis project Ga0099364, IMG submission 73070) | Microcerotermes parvus P3 segment gut microbial communities from Pointe-Noire, Republic of the Congo - Th196 P3 | ecosystem: Host-associated > Arthropoda: Insects > Digestive system > Gut ...
TAATCCGGGCAGATGGGGCCGCGGCAGGTGAAGGCCAATTGGATATTTTTTGTTGTGTTCATGATATAATTCCCGCCTTGAATTTTTTTCGTTTTTATGCTACATTCACCTTATGACTCCAGAAATTATTTATGTGTCTTCTTCGTTTAAACATGGGGTAACAAAAGATGATATTGTGCGGGCTTTTGAAACATTCATATATGAGGATATGCTTGAGGATTTTGACAATAAACATCTTTTGCTTGGCTTTAATACCAGTGGCAATTTGATTGAAGTGATGTATAATAGGGTTAGTGATAAAGCTATTAAAATATTTCACGCTATGCCCTGCAGAAAGGCTTTTCGAAAAATGGTAGAACAAGAGTAATCGTCTCGGCTTCGCCGAGTCATTCGATTTACGAGGAGTGATTTATGGAAAACTATACTGATATGACCGATGCTGAATACGATGCTCTGGATGAGCTATTGACAAAAACCACGCCTAAAATCAAGAAAGGTACAGGCGGAATTTTTACTGAAAATCGCACTCGGATGCTGTTGCTTGACGAGGCAACTATCCGTATTCTTGACGCACAGGCTAGGGCTGTTCACCAGACCCCTACCGAGTTTGTTACACGGCTCATTCGACAAGGTATAGCGGCAGCGATTTAAATTTCTGTGTTCATTTTTTGTTGTTAATTCCTCTGTTAGTCAGTAAAGCCTCAATGGGGCAGTAGGGGCCGGTAAATTAGGGCTTAACCTTAGATGTGATACCTTAATGACTGTGGCGTGTTTGTCCAAACTATTGTAAAATAACACATGCCCCTGTCATGGAATGAAATACGATTACGAGCCAGCAATTTTGTAAATGAATGGAAAGACAAAGCTCCCACTGCAAAAGAAGAAGCAGATGCACAGACATTCCAAACTGATTTTCTCTATATTTTCGATGTATCAAGACGTCTTGTCTCTAGTTTTGAAAAACGTATAGATATGGGGTCTGGCCGTAAGGGTTATATAGACTTATTTTGGAAAGGCCACATTATGACCGAAATGAAATCCCCCGGCAAAGACAGAAAAAACGCATACGAACAAGCACGAGAATATGCCGTTAATTTACCGCAAAATCAACAGCCAAAATGTATACTAATTTCCGACTTTAACACTTTCGATTACTACGATTTAGATAAAAATAGCGAAAAAACATCTTTCACCCTTGAAGAATTACCAGATAGAGTAGAGCTTTTTAGCCATCTTGCCGGGTATAAGGACGTTAGTTTTGAAGCTGTAAGCCCTGTAGATATTGAAGCAGCCGAACATATGGGGCATTTATACGATGCACTAAAAGACAATGGTTATACAGGCCATGAACTGGAAATGTATCTTGTACGTCTCCTCTTTTGCCTCTTTGCCGATGATTCGGGTATATTCGATGAAAAAAAATTGTTCTATAGGTATATCAATGACAGAACCAATGTTGACGGCAGCGATTTGGCAATGCACCTGGGACAGATTTTTGACACCCTTAATAAACCTGCCGAAAACCGTCAAAAAAACATTGATGAAACCCTAAATAAATTCCCTTATGTAAATGGCAATCTCTTTGCCGAACGCCTTGAAATAGCCGCTTTCAATTCCACCATGAGAAAAACCTTACTTACATGCTGTTCTCTGGATTGGAGCAAGATAAAACCTGAAATTTTCGGGGCCATGTTTCAGAGTGTTAAAGACAAGGAAAAACGCCGTGCCCTCGGCGAACACTATACCAGCGAAACAAATATAATGAAACTTATAAGGCCATTGTTTCTTGACGATTTATGGGATGAATATGAAAAGATACTTAAGCTGTCTTTTGCTCTTAAACAACAAAGACTCTTATTATTTCATGCAAAAATACAGAAGTTAAAGTTCCTTGACCCTGCCTGCGGATGCGGCAATTTCCTTGTGGTTAGCTATCGTGAACTACGCAAGCTGGAAATCGAAGTCTTGACCGAATACTTGCAGTCTCAGCAGGTTATTGATATAGAACTATTAGTGCGTGTAAATGTTGATCAGTTTTATGGCATTGAAATAGAAGAATTCCCAGCCCGCATAGCCCAAACAGCAATGTGGCTCATGGATCATCTAATGAATATGGAAGCATCAAGACGTTTTGGGAAGTATATTGCCCGTATTCCTCTGACTGCTTCTCCTTCTGTAGTAATTGGGAATGCGTTGAGAATGGAATGGGAAACACTTGTACCAAAGACTGAATTGTCTTACATATTGGGTAATCCGCCTTTTATTGGTGCCAGTATGATGACCAAAGAACAGAAAGAAGAAGCGGAAGTAATATTTGATAAAATGAATAATTATGGTGTCATTGATTATGTTACTTGCTGGTATAAAAAAGCGGCACAGTATATGCAAGAAACAAACATTGAAACTGCCTTTGTTTCCACGAATTCTATATGCCAGGGTGAACAGGTATCTGCCTTATGGGCAGACCTGATAAACAAAAATAATGTAAAAATCAATTTTGCCCACCAGACATTCAAATGGAGCAATGAAGCAAAAGGTAAAGCAGCCGTTTATTGTGTTATTGTAGGTTTTGGGTTATATGACAGGACAACAAAGAAAATATATCAATATGCTACCGTAATGAGCGACCCTACAGAAACTATTGTAAAGCAAATAAACGCTTACTTGGTTGATGCGCCAATAATTTATATCGATAAACGCACAAAACCAATCAGTAATGTTTCAGAAATGACTAAAGGCAGTTCTCCAACAGATGACGGATATTTACTTTTGACTCAGGAAGAAAAAGATAAAATCCTGGAAGATGAACCAAATCTTACAGAAATAATCCGTCCTTTCACCGGGGCGAGGGAATATCTGCATAATCAAGCCCGTTATTGTATTTGGTTAAAAGACATTTCGCCTGCTAAATATAATCAGTCAAAAGAGATAATGGGAAGATTAGCAAAAGTCAAAGAATACCGTTCAAGCAGCAACAGGATCGCAACAAAAAGATATGCTCAGTTTCCAAGCTTGTTTGTTGAAGATAGGCAGCCTGACACAGACTATATTATCATTCCCCGCCATTCATCAGAAAACCGCCAATTTATCCCTATCGGATTTTTGGACAAGTACACTATCGCCGGAGATGCTACCTCCTTTATTCCCAATGCTACTTTATATGAATTTGGAATTATCACCTCCACAATGCACATGGCCTGGATGAGGTATGTGTGCGGAAGGATAAAAAGCGATTATCGCTATTCAAATACATTAGTATATAATAATTTTCCATTCCCGAATTCGACAGAGAAACAAAAAGATGCTATTATTAAAGAAGCTCAGGGCGTTCTGGATGCCCGGAAAAAACACCCTGAATTGTCATTGGCAGAATTATACGAGGCAACTTCAATGCTTCCCGAATTGGTAAAAGCCCACCTGAAGCTAGATAAAGCGGTTGAGGTTGCCTATGGGAAAAGTTTTAACACAGATGCGGAGCGGGTTGGTCATTTGTTTGGCCTTTATCAGGAGATGACGGAGGGGTTGTTTGTGGAGAAGAGGAAGAAGGGGAGGAGGGGGAAGTAGTGAAAAGACCTTCTCATATCCAATGGTTATCTAACACTGGAATTGAGCTTAAAACTGAGGATGGGAAAAAAATTGAAGTATGGGCGTTTAATCATAAAAACGATAGCAAAGTACTCTCAGAGTGGTCTACCCATTTTCGTAATCATTACTGTTCGGATAATCAAATTGACATACTTGTATCCGGTACGGGAAAAACTAAAAGTGAATTTTTAATTGATATAAAATTCCCCGATGCCGAAAATCCTCCAGGACCTAGCGTTCGCTCTGGAGATTTTGCGGAGATTCTTGTAGCTGATTATCTTGAATATATTTGTAGTTTTTGGGTTCCTCGATTAAAATATGCCGACAAAATGGTTCGCAATGAATCTCTTAAAGGAGCGGATATCCTAGGATTCAAGTTGATTAATACAGATATATTTTCTTTCAACGATGAAATGATTATTTTTGAAACAAAAGCAGCATTTACAGATACAAATATTAATAAATTACAAGAAGCAATTGATCATTCAGCAAAAGATGAAATACGAAAGGCAGAAACTTTAAATGCTCTAAAGCAGAAATTCTTTAATAAAAATGAGATAAAGAATGTAGAAAAAATACAACGCTTTCAGAATTTATTTGATAATCCGTACTTAGAAAAATATGGTGCAGCAGCTGTTTTAGATAGTAAGATTTTTGAAAAGATACCATTTTCTGAAACTAATACATCTCAACACATCAAAGATGACAAACTTTATCTTTTAATAATTAAAGGCGAACAAATGATGCTACTAGTTCATGAATTATATAAGAGAGCTGCTGATGAAGCCTAAAAGAGAATCAAAAAGAGTACTGAATCTTACTAGGGCTAAAGCAAAAATGATAGAATATCATGTTCCAGACGAGCTGCAAAATGTTAATTTTAATATTAATCCATCAAAACTTTTTTCATTGACGATAGGCATTTTAGGAGATTATGTACATAAAATTAATCAACCGAATATAACCAATAGAGATCTTGTTGAAATGGAAAGCAGTCTGAGATTTTCATCACGTTTTTTTGATTCATATTTACAATCTGGTTTAGATAATACAATAGATATATATTTAACCTTAATAGCTTCAGCAACATATTATTTGTGTGATTTACTAGGACATTCTATAGTCATGATAAATAAAATAAAAGAAAGACAACTTAACCTTGATGTTCAGGGATTAGAAAATCTTCTGTTTTGGTTGCTCAAACCAGATAATCTGATTGAAAATATAGAAAAAGACAATGAATATATACGCATAATTGTAGAATCTTTTTATATGTTCACACAAAATGGAGAAGATGAAAACGAATTGTTAAATATTCTCAATGCCTTTAGGGAAAATTTTTACAATAATAGTTCAGCGCGATGCTTGCTTTTTGCAGATATTATATCAGCAATTATAAAGAAAAAAATTACGAAATCATGTTGGAAAGCATTGCCAATTTATTCAGAATTAGATGTGAGCTATTGGACAAGCACAATTAATAAAACAGGATTCATTAAGGAATTATGGCCATCTCAGCATTTGATCGGCGAAAAAGGTGTTTTTAGCGGAAAATCTGCAATATTACAGATGCCAACTAGTGCAGGAAAAACAAAGTCAAATGAAATTATTATTAGAAGCGCTTTTCTTGGTGAACGAACGTCAATGGCTGTAATAATTGCACCATTTAGAGCATTGTGTCATGAAATATATAATGATCTGTACAAAGCATTTTGGAATGAAAAACATATAAATGTGTTTGAAGTACATGATGTTCTTCAAATGGATATACCAACAGATCAATTATCTGGTAATAAACAGATACTAATAATTACTCCTGAAAAGTTTTTTTATATTCTCAGCCATAATAAGGATATAGCCATTTTATCCAATTTGTTTATATTTGACGAAGGCCATCAATTTGACAATGGCAGTCGTGGAATAACTTATGAGTTATTACTTACCACTCTTTTGTTGTTGGTATCACCGAATAGCCAAAAAGTATTAATTTCCGCAGTAATAAGTAATGCAAATGAGGTCAGTAATTGGTTAATAGGGTATGAAAATATAGTTTCTGGAATTAATATAATCTCGACGTTTAGGACAATTGGGTTTGTAAGCTGTATGTATAAATTTGGTCAAATACATTATGTAAAAGAAGAAAACAATGAAGCCGATGATTTTTTCGTACCAAGAGTGATAGAACACACAAATCTAAATTTATTAGGCAGAGAGAGAGCACCAAGAGTGTTTCCAGATAAATCAGATGGAAAAGCAATTTCATTATATTTGGGGTTAAAGCTAGTTCAGAATGGTAGTGTTGCTATCTTTTGTGGAAAAAAAAGCTCTGTATCAGAAATATGTAAAAAACTTATGGATATTGTTAGAAGGGGATATTTTATTGATATTCCAAATTTGATTCCAAATTTGGAAGAAGTCAAAAATTTGGCAGGGCTTTATTGTTTGAATCTTGGTGAAGAATCAATTGCAACTATAAGTTCTAAATTAGGAATTTTTGCTCATCATAATAATATTCCTCATGGCATTAGAATTGCTGTTGAATATGCTATGCGTGAAAATTTAATAAAATTTGTGATATGTACTTCAACATTAGCCCAAGGTGTAAATTTGCCAATAAGATATTTAATTATTTCTAGCTTTAATCAGAGTGATGAAGTCATTAAAACAAGAGATTTCAATAATCTTATTGGTCGTGCAGGTAGAGCAGGGATGCATACAGAAGGAAGTATACTGTTTGCCGACCCTAAAATATATGATAACAAGGGTTGGCATTGGCGCATAGTACAAGGCCTCTTAAAACCGGAAAAAAATGAACCTTGTTCAAGTCGGTTACATCTATTATTTGAACCCTTTATAAGTAGAAATGGAGCAATAAAACTTTCATTAACCATAATAGAATTTTTAAAAATGTATATTGAAGAGCCAAATGTTCTGAAAGAACTAATTCGCTCTAAACTACAGGAAAATGATGATTATTATGAAAAAAATAGCTTTGAAAATAATATTACAAATAAAATAAGCATAATATCAGCAATAGAGGGCTTTTTGCTTTCCAATTGGGATGAAATAGAAAACATAGAAGAAAACGTTGGATTTTCTAATATAATCACGAAAACTTTTGGCTATTCAATTGCAGATGAAGAAATGCGCACTCAGCTTATTGATCTTGTTAACATGATTGAAAACCATATTCGTACAAAAATTGTTGATAAAGAACAACGGAAAAGATATGGCAAAACACTTTATGGAATTAATGATGCCATATCTATCGAAAGCTGGGTTAAAAATAATATTGATCTTCTTAAATTTGCTGCAAACGAAGAAAATTTACTTAAGCAAATGTGGGATATTATGAAAGAAAAATTTATAAATAAATTAAAGCTGACAAATATCGATAATTTAAAATTAGTTATGATTGCTTGGATTTCTGGCATTAGATATAATAAATTACTAGAAATGTTTCAAACAAATGAGATAAAATATATATGGGGTAAAGGGACAAGGGATGTTGGTTATGATGATATTGTAAATATTTGTGATAATACATTTTCTTATAATGGCTGTCTTCTACTTAATGCTATTTATGAATTTGCTTTAGAGATTATTGATGCAAATGAAAACTTAATTCATCTCTTGCAAAATTTACAAAAAAGACTAAAATATGGTCTACCAGATGAAACAACAGCAATAATTTACGAATTAGGTTTTTCTGATCGGGTAATTTCTCAAGACATCAAGAATACACTTGATATTTCAGGAAACGATAGGCTAGTGATTATTAATGATATCAGAAGAAAAGGTGATTTAGCTATGCAATTAATTATGATGTATCCGGCTTATTACCAAAAAAGAATGATCGATTTAATTAATTAATAATGAAATAAGGAGAACATCCCAATACCCTATACCCCAATAAAAATCGCCCTCTCTTTGTCTCCTCCGTGTACTTTGTGCCTCCGTGAGAAAAAAACCAAGCAAGAAGTAAATTTCTATGCCAATAAAATCCATGCAAATCCGTAACAATAAAGTTGGCTCAGCACTTGTTATATTCCAGCACAATGACAGCTTGGCTGTTCTTATGGAGAGTTTAAATGAATTCACTGATGATTTTTTGAAAGATGGCAGGCCATCAGAATTACCTCAAAATGAACGGGAGATATTTGACTAATATATTGACAATAACTTAAAAATTGTATAGTATATCAAATAATGGTAAAACTGGATCCACAACTAACTGCGGCTAACGTGAACTGCCAAGGGAAAAATAAATGAGCAAGAAGAAGAAGACAGAAATCACCATCCGCAGTTCAGCAGCCGAGTATCTAACATTTGTGGCTGCAACAGGCGATGACGAAAAAAGTGTTGAAATGCGTTATGAAGATGAGAACATCTGGCTGACCCAGAAAATTATGTCGGAACTGTATGATGTAAATATCCGTACTATTAATGAACACCTGTTAAATATATTTTCTGATGGTGAATTGGATGAGAGTTCAGTTATCCGGAAATTCCGGATAACTGCCGCCGATGGTAAAAAATACAATACGAACCATTACAGCATTCAAGCCATTATAGCTGTTGGCTTTAAGGTTAACAATGAGCGGGCTGTGCAGTTTCGCAAGTGGGCAAATCAGATAGTCAAAGATTACACCATCCAAGGCTGGACAATGGATGTTGAAAGGCTAAAAAAAGGCCATATGTTTACCGATGACTTTTTTGAACGTCAACTAGAGTATATCCGTGAAATACGCCTGTCGGAGCGAAGATTTTATCAGAAAATCACTGACATTTATACTACTGCATTTGATTATGATAAAAACGCTCAAACCACAAGAGATTTTTTTAAGATGGTTCAAAACAAAATGCACTGGGCTGTACACAGGCACACCGCTCCGGAACTAATTGCAGAGCGAGCCAATGCAGAAAAGGAGTACATGGGACTAACTACATGGGAAGCTGCTCCTCATGGAAAAATAATAAAAGCCGATGTATCTATTGCAAAAAATTATCTTAACGAAGAAGAAATGAATTATCTTGAACGTATTGTATCACTCTATCTTGATTTTGCAGAATTACAAGCTACACGAAAAATACCAATGTCCATGGAAGATTGGGCTAAACGCTTGGACGGCTTTTTAGAATTCAATGGTAATGAAATTTTAACAGGTGCCGGAAAAATTTCTCATGAACAGGCTAAACTTCATGCTGAAACAGAGTTTGAAAAGTACCGTATTGTGCAGGACAGGCTTTTTGAGAGTGATTTTGACCGTTTTGTTAAACTTGAGAATATGATTGTTAAAAAGCAAAACATCAATGAGGATTAAATCAATAAGGAGAACTCTATGCAACCTAAATCCCTGCAAATCCATTACAGCACAAAACCGAGGATTTCTCGGTAACTGCCTCTGATGGCAAAAACTACAAAACCAAACACTACAACCTCGATGCAATTATCGCTGTGGGTTACCGGGTTAATAGCAAGCGCGCTACATCCTTCCGCCAATAGAGGACTGGGCCCTACGTCTTAACCGTTTTCTTGAATCTGATTTTGACAGGGAAATTAAGAAAATTTCAGGGAAGAAGCGAAAAATGAAGAATTTTTACCACTAACCAAACGAACCACCACGAACAAAAGAAAAATATCGGATACCATGTTCGTGCCTGCCTGACTACTTAGCAAGTAGTCAGGTAAATTTGCTGTTAAATAGAACGACTCATTTGAATCCTCATTTTTTCTCTGGCAGCTATGGCTATATCCTGAAATTTTTCATATTCTTTATAGTTTTTCAGGTGGACAGCTACCACATAACTTTTTTTATCCAGAGCATTAAAAGACAAACGTATGGCCGGGAGCAGCATTTTTAATATCCTTCGGGGGAGTTTTTTGTTCACCCTTGCCGCTTCCTTGCCCCTGTAAGAAAAAGAATGTCCCCAGTTGGTAATGGTTTCACAATCACATATTTTTTCTCCGTCATTCCCTGTTTTTATTTTTTCCTTGTTTTTTGCATATTCAGCAAATTCACGCTGAGTCATCTTTTTTATCCTGTTAAAAACCTGATCTTTGGGATTTCCTTGTAAAGCCCGTTCCAGATAGGGAAGCTTTGTGGGGCTGTCATTGGCGGTAAAACCTGCCGACTCCAGATCAGTTTTATGTTTTATGTAGATTTCTCCTATTTGAAGCCATTTAAAAATACTGCTTCTGTCCCTTTGGCTTTGTTCCGCCAGATAAAGGACATAAGCCGTCATATGACGGAAACCCAATTCCCTGTAAAGCTTTTCTGTCTTTATTCTGACCAGTCCCAGGCCAATGGAAAGAATGGAATTATCCACAGCCCTAATGGTATCCAGGATATTTTCATTAAGGGCTGCTGCATCGTGATTATTTCGTATTGTAGCCATGGTTTTAGAATACAATGTTATAATAAAATAGTCTATACGTTTAGACTAATTTATCCTTCGTTTCCATGACAATGGAGGACTGAGCCATACGTCTTGACCGTATACCGCTTAATGATATAATTAAATTAGAGGTAATAAATGCAGTTATCATATACCTATTGGGAAACAAAAGAGGGCGGATATATCGGTTATCTAAACCAATACCCCGATTATTGGACACAAGGAGATAATGTTGAAGAACTCGAAAAAATGCTTATTTCACTCTATGGCGATATTATGCAATTTGACGATATTCAAGCTCCTGTTCCTGAGCATACAGGGTTAGTTGCCATTCCTGTATGAAACGCCTTGATTTAATTAGAACCATTGAAAAGAATGGTGCTGTATTCATCAGGCACGGAAGAAACCATGATTGGTACAAAAACCACGAAACCGGTATAGCAGAATCTATTCCACGACACCGTGAAATAAAAGAACAATTAGCAAGGAAAATTATAAAGCGTCTTTCTTAAATATTCCTTATTTTTTATAGCGCTCTGGCGATAAAAATTTTTCGTAAACACTATTAAGAAAATCCAAATAAAAGCCGATATATACCAGAATGGGGGAGGTCTCATTATTTTAAGGAATGAGTTGTGATAATTAACCATAATATCAGCGCCCAATTTGCTTTAAGACATAATGAAATCGCCGGAGCCGAAGGCGATAAAAGAATGCAAAGGCTGACTACAGGGATTCGGGTTAACAGTACTGCCGATGATCCTTCGCAATTGGGTTTTAGCACTCAAATCCGCGGTTTAAACAGAGCTTCCTTAAACGCCCTAGATGGAATTTCCTTTATTCAGACAGGAGAAGGCTATCTGCAGGAGACCCAGAATATTATTCACCGTTTGCGGGAACTGGCTCTTCAGGCTTCTCATGGCATTTATACTGACGAAGATAGAGTGTATATTCAGGTTGAAGTGTCTCAGCTTGTAAGTGAAATTGACCGTATCGCAAGCCATGCACAATTTAACGGAATGAATTTGCTGACAGGTCGTTTTGCTAAAATAACAGGAGAAAATGCGGTTACAGCTTCAATGTGGTTTCATATTGGAGCAAATATGGACCAGCGCAAACAGGTTTTTATTGGAACGATGACAGCGGCTGGTCTTTCAATCCGCAATACAGATAATCAGAGTATTTTGAACATTGCTAATCAGGAATCTGCAAACAGGGCAATCGGTACACTCGATAAAGCTTTGGAAAGAGTAAATAAACAGCGTGCGGACCTTGGCGCTTATCAAAACAGGCTGGAATATGCCATAAAAAGCATTGATTGCGGCGCAGAAAATCTTCAGGCTGCCGATTGCCGTGTTATTGATGCCAATATGGCACAGGAAACGGTTTACTATACCGTTGCATCAATTCTTTCAGATGCATCGCAGGCAATGCTTGTCCAGGCGAATCAGAGACATCAGTCTGTTTTACAGCTTCTTCAGTAATGTGGTAATACCTGTATGAAACGCTTTGATTTAATTAGAACCATAGTAAAATATATAAGATTGATTATCTTGGGTTTGATTTTAGCCGGCGCAATGTTTATCCATTATCAGCACATATTTCCAAGAGAAATAATGTATCCTTCTGTCCATTCAATATGTCCTTTGGGCGGACTTGAGAATTTATGGGCATGGATAAGCGGACAGAGAAATTTGCAGAGAATATTCAGCGGTACAATGACACTTTTTTTCTTTACTGTTGGATTTGCTTTTGTTTTTGGCAGGGCTTTTTGTGGAAACATCTGTCCTCTGGGTGCATTGCAGGAGTTTTTCGGTAAAATCACAAAAAAAAGAATTGCTGTGCCCCAAAAGGCTGATACTGTTTTACGTTTTACAAAATACATTGTGTTAATCATAATCACAATTATGGCATGGATAACAGCAAGGCTCTGGATTAGGTACTTTGACCCCTGGGCTGCCTTTGCCCATTTATTCTCAGATGAATTATTAAGTCAATTTCTTGTTGGTTTTATTATTCTTTTGATTACACTTGCAGCTTCGATATTTATTGATCGCTTTTTCTGTAAATACCTATGTCCCACTGGAGCTTTGCTTGGCATTATTTCCAAAATTTCTCCTATAAAAATCAAGCGTAACATTGGCTGTAATTCCTGCGGGTTGTGTTCAAAACCTTGTCCAATGAATATCAAAGTCAATGCTTTTGAAACAGTAAAATCTGCCGAGTGTATCAAGTGCGGACAATGCGTTTCTGCCTGTTTGACAGAAAAAAACGATTTAAGGATGACACTTTTCGGTAAAACTATAAAACCTTTGGCTTTTGTCATTGTTACAGTGCTGATATTTTTCGGCGGTCTTTTTGCATTTCAGCAGGCTGGTATGCTGCAGCTTGGACCGCCATCTCTTGAATGGGTGCTGCGAACAGGTAATTTTATTAGGGTTAACCAACTTCGCGGTTCAATGCGTATTGAACAAGGGGCTCAATACCTTGGAATTGACTTATCCAGTTTTTATACATTGATGGAAATTCCTGCGGACGTACCTCAGGAAACCCGGCTTAGGGATGTTGGGCAATTTGTGTCCGGATGGTACTTTGAAGCAATAAGAGACAGTAGATAACTGTTTAGGACATTAATAGAGTAGTCAGCACTGCTTCCAATTCCTGCTTTGCAATACCATAATTTTTACCAAACTGTTGATACAGTTTTTGCGACAGTTCCATAAAGCGATCAAATACCGCTTCCCCCGGCGGAGCCAGATGGGGCAGCAGATCGGGGAAAGCCCTGCGGTTGATGATGATTTCCCAAAAGCGGGCAAAGTTTTTTAGTTTGTCCATATCAGCTTTGGAAAGATAATCTGTTTCGATTACTTCGTAGGGGGGTATTTTACTATAGCTCACCTTAAATTGTCCTTCGTTTGCAATTGTCCAAATGGGTGTTCCCGGCAGGCACTTTAGTATACCGAGCTGTATCTCAAAGAGAGCGGTATTGTGTGCGGTACTAAGGGCTGTCCACAAGCGATCAAACCCCCTGCCAAACGAAGTTAGGTCTTCGCCGGGCAGACCGGCTATAAGATCTGCATGAACAATTGCATTGGTTTTTTCCCGCAGAAAACGAAGTAGTTCCAGTTCTTTTTGGGGATTTGAAACCCTGTTAATAAGGGTGTTTGTTTGTGAATTAAAGCTTTGTATACCTATCTCCAGCCGTAGGCTTTTTCGCGGAAAGAGAGTCAATATGTTTTGCAGCTCCACAGGAAAAACATGAGGCACCATCTCAAAGTGAAACTGCAAGCTGCTGTCATTTTTATTTACGCTTGTTTTTTTCAGACAGAATTCCAGGATTTTCAGGGCTCTGGGAATGTTTATATTAAAGCTCCTATCGAGAAATTTTATTCGTGCCGAAGGGTTTAATACCCCACTGCTCTGCGACGTATTTTTTTCTGCTAAAACATTGTTTGTGGGTATTAAACCCGAGTGCAATTCCTCGGGAGAACGAAGATACCCCGTCCGCTCTGCGGCGGGGTTCTTCTTAGTCTTTTTTTGTGCTCCGCTACGCTGTAAAAGTTTTTCCATATCGCAAAGAAACGCTTCCAGGGGAAACTCTCTTACATTTTGGAAAGATCCATTTGATTTGTCTGTAACGGCGCACTGGCAAAATGCACAGTTATATGGACAGCCCCTGGAACTTTCTACATAGATAAGTTTTCTTTGTATATCTTCTTCGCTGTATACATCATAAGCGCTTTTTATGGTATCAAGATTTACCGGGTCTGCATTAATAAACTTGCCATAATGGGCTTTTGCCGCCGGTAAATTGTTTAAGACAGCATGGCAGAATTCCGAAAAGACATATTCTCCTTCGCCGCGGATTACAAAATCGGCATGATCAAAAAGTGCTGTTTCCGGGGGCAGGGGACTTAGCTCCGGCCCGCCAAGTATAATTACCGGCTTTTCTGCTTTGTTCCAGTTTGTTTCAAGTGCATCTAACAATTCCGCCGTTGCATCGTGGTTCCATATCGACACAGACAGGGCCAGAATTTTTGGTTTTTCTGCAAGAATCGCCGATACTTTTTCGCTAAGATTCTGCCGCAGGGCAAATTCCAGAATAGTACAGTTTCTGTCAGAGCTTAGATCTGGCGGCAGATTTGCCTGTAACAGACGTAAAGCCAGGGAAGGATGTATCCACTTGGCATTAATTGTGCATAAAACTATTTGGGCCATTGCTTATTTTACCAAAATCCTATACAATAAGCCATGAAGAAAATAATACCAGCTCCGTCTATCGGAGGGGCAGCAAGGCCTTACTCCAATGCAGTTGATACGGGAAATATGCTTTTTGTTTCCGGTCAAATTGGCGTTGATCCGGCCACTGATCAACTGCCCGAAAGCTTTGAAATACAGGCAAAAAATGTAATGAACAATCTAAAGACTGTTCTGGAACAAGCCGGTTATGGTTTTGAACATGCGGTAAAGGCAACGGTCTTTCTCGATGATATGGCTAACTTTGCCAAAGCCAACGAGATATACACTGCATTCTTTCCAAATGATAAGCCAGCCCGCTCCTGCATACAGGTTGCTGCCCTTCCTTTGGGCGCAAAAATTGAAATAGAACTTATTGCAGTAAAGTGAGAGTATAAGATGGTATACCGGGATTATGGCAACACTGGAAAAAAAGTCTCCCTATTGGGTTTTGGGGGAATGCGCTTTGCTGAAGTAGATGATACAGAAAAATGCATCAGTATGATGGTAAAAGCTGCCGAAGGAGGCGTAACGTATTTTGATACGGCCCCTGGCTATTGTGACCGAAAAAGCGAAGGTGTTTTTGGCAAAGGATTGGCCGAACTGCGCAGGCGGAAACTCCCTTACTATGTGGCAACCAAGACCTTTAAAACCACCGATGATACAATACGCACAGAAATTGACGCCCAGCTTAAACGCCTGGATATAGATGCAATTGATTTTTACCATATATGGTGTATTACTACTCCGGAGGACTGGGACTCGCGTAAGAAAGACGGCATTATAACTACCTTCCGTAAGCTTAAGGAAGAAGGCTTAATAAGGCATATCTGTGTTTCAAGCCATCTTACTCATGATCAGATCGATACCCTGCTTAAGGAAGAAGTATTTGAAGGGGTATTGTTTAATTATTCAGCATACAATTTTAGATCGAGGGAAATTGCGTTTAATGCTGTCAGAACAAGAAAGCTTGGAGCAGCGGTAATGAACCCCCTTGGAGGCGGTATTATTCCTGATCATCCCGAGCTCTTTGGCTTTATCATGCGTCCCGGAGAAAGCGCCGTCCAGGCAGGGCTCCGCTTTATCTGGGATCACAAGGATATTAGCACTACTCTGGTGGGCTTTAGTAACGAAAACGATGTTAACGATGCCCTTGCTGCAATGGATGGCTACAAGCCCCGAAGCGAAGCAGAGCTGGCAGCGGTAAAAGAAACTACCAGTGAATCTTTCGACGGTCTTTGCACCGGCTGCGGCTATTGCGACACTTGTCCTGTGGGCGTACCGGTTCCCAAATACATGGATGCGTACAATAAAAAAATCCTGCGCGCAGAGGATGACACTGCTTTGCAGCAAAGGCTTTATTGGTTCTGGTCATTACTTCCAAAAGAGGCAGGAGCCTGTACAAGCTGCGGTTCATGCGAAAGCGCCTGTACCCAGCATCTGCCTATTATTGAACGCTTAAAGCAAATTGCACCGCTTAAGCCTTTTAGCCCCTAAGGTTTTTGTAAAGACTTAGCTGGGGGGAATTGATTTTTTTCCCATTTTCTGGTATTCTAAGGCTTGACTGGAGCAGCGCCAGATTTTAAATAAAGAGGTATGTATGACTGTACGTGATGCTGTTTCCCTGCTGGAAGGGCAGTTCTTTTTAGGTGAAGATATGGCCGATCTTGAAATCGCCTCTGCCTGCGGAGCAGATTTAATGAGTGATGTTATGGCCTTTGTAAAAGAGAAGGTAGTGCTTCTTACCGGACTGGTAAATTCTCAGGTTATCAGAACTGCCGAGCTGCTTGACATCCATTCAATTATCTTTGTCCGGGGAAAGACTCCCGGAGTGGACATGATAGAAATGGCCAAAGATGCGGATATCATCCTGGCTGGAACCAAGCATCCATTATTTATTGCCTGTGGGATATTGTATGAAGCGGGTCTTAAGCAGGGCGGAACCCGCCGGATTTAAGCTGCCGGAATCTGCTGCCGGAAATGGTTTGCATAATAACGTTCAGGCAGAAAAGGCAGAATTACGAAAAACCATTAAAACCCGGCTTGCATCTCTTTCTCCCGGACAGTTTAGCAGCTCCGGTTTTCTTGCTGCAAAACAGCTTCTTCAAATCCCCCGTTGGCATGAGTTCTGTTCGGTTTTTGCTTTCCGATCGATGAAGGATGAAATAGATACCGTTCCTCTAATCGAAACAATTATTTCATCGGGAAAATCCCTTTTTTTTGCTTCAGTAATGCCGAATCCTTCCCTCATATTAAAACCGGAAGATTTTCCCGTCCTGGTAATAACCCCAGGTATTGCTTTTGACAGAAGCTTAAATCGCCTTGGCCGCGGGCAGGGGTACTACGATCGTTTCTTTGCAGATCTGGATGAGGCAAAGCAGGAATATTTTGCTGTGGGACTTTGTATGGAATGTCAGCTTGTCGATGAAGTCCCGATAGATTCCTGGGATAAAAAAATGGATATGGTTTTAACTGAAAAAGGTTTTGTGGGTTAAATCAATAAAAATATTGAAGTTTTTCCATTTTCTGTATATAATCCATACCTATGGGACGTATAAAAAGCGCTCTGGAAATAGCGCTGGAAAAAACAGACGGCGTTAAGAGCGATAAAACCAGCATAGGACTCTTTGAAGCAAAGCAGCAGGGTAAACGGCTGGCAAATCAATTCCTTGCAGGAGAAATATCATCCATAGAAGCAGAGATTAAAAAAGCAGCTGCGGACGAACAGGATTCCATAAAGCAGGGCTGTTTTGAAATATTTGCAGCACAGATCACCCTGCCCAATTTTCCCGAGGATCTTAAACGTCTGGAAATACTGGGAAATGGTTTGGCAGTCCTTATTAGCGACAAGAGCTTTTCCATACTTTATAAACAATTTTTAGAAGCTGTTTCCCGCTTTTTAAAAGAAGCGGCGCAATATGATCAAGCGATAAAACAACAGTATGCTCCCAAGCTTCGCCAAAAGGAAGAAGAACTTAGCCGGCGCATGGGACGGCAGGTTAAGATCGACCCCTTTCAGGATCCAGAATTTGTCGCCTTTTATAACCAGCATGCCGGCGCTCTTAGGGAAAATTACCAATCCATTGCAGATGAAGTACGAGAGCAGGCAAGGGAATTGTTTGGCGCATAGAATACTATTTAATTTTTTCTTTGATCAAATTATTAGCAATTTAATTTGCTCCAGTTCTGTATACGGCCAAGTCCTTCCATTAATAATGATCTGGGACTGGCAGCATTAATCCGTACATAGCCTTTTCCTGCTTCGCCGTAAATGCTGCCTGGTGTAATCTTAACTAAAGCTTCATTTTCCAGCCGTACAGCCAGCTCCTTGTCATCGCTGCAGCCGGTTTTTTCCGCCAGTTCCCGGACATTCGCCCATATCAGGTAGGTAGCATCGGGAACAAAGGCCTTGATTCCCGGTACTTCGTTATTTAGGAAGTTTACTGCTGCCAGAATATTGTCATACAGATATACCAGCAGTTCATCAAACCACGGAGCACCGCAGCGGTATGCGGTTTCTACGGCTAGTTCAGCAAAAATATCCCCCTCTTGATGGGTTTCCCTTTTAAGGATTTTTTTGACGATATTTCGTAATGTTTCATTGTTGATCACAAAGTAAGAAGTATGGAGTCCTCCCAGATTAAATGTTTTATTGGCTCCCGATACAACAATAACATTGTCTTTTGAAAACGCAGCTGCAGAAACAAAACGCTGGGGTTTTCCTGAGCTGTTTTTATTGTACACAAAATCGCTGTGTATTTCATCGAATACTGCAATCATGTTTCTTTTTTTAGTGAGATCCAAAAAAGCAGCAATTTCTTCCTCTTCCCAGACTCTTCCGCCGGGATTTTGCGGGGAACAAAACAGGGCCAAATGTACCGGAATGTCCGCTTTGTCAAGTGTTTTTTCAATGTCTGCAAGATCAAATATAAAGCGGCCGTTTTGGCCGGGTTTAAGGAAAACTTCTACAGGCTGCCGTTTATTTTTTTTTATTACATCAAAAAAAGGCGTATACACCGGAGTAAAAATCAATACTCCTTCACCCTCATTGCTGAATTCCCGAACCAGCATTTCCAGAGAAAGCACTGTACCCGGACCGGAAAGAACTGCTTTATGATCCAGTTTTATATCATAACGGCTATTATACCACTGTAGTATTGCCTGGTTGAAAGGCGATTTGTCATTTAGGGGAGTCATGTAGCCATAAAAGGGATGTGATACCCGTTGTGCCAGCGCTTCCTGTAATTCCGGAAAGACAGGAAAATCCATATCTGCCACCCAAAGGGGAATTACACCTTCCTTTACAGTGTCCCATTTAAGGGAATTGGATCCTCGCCTGTCAATTATTTCGTCAAAATTGTACATTCTTAGTATTATTATATCTTTTTTATATGACATTTGTCATATTTTATTGATTTTTTCTTGCAATTTTTTTTCTGGTATGTAAGATGAAAATGTACTGTCTGCTTGGGAAAGAAATCTGCATTTGCGGGTAGCATCAATTTTTAAAAGGCCCTCCCATGGCTTCAAAATCATTCTCCTCATTTCCAAAATTCTTCTTTGGAATCGTTCTGTGTGTCTTTTCGGTAAATCTTTTTGCTCAAAATTTTAACGAACTTAATAGTTTTGACGGAAGGGTTTTTCACTATCATTTTGATCGTGCCGATCGCGAGCTTGATCCAGCTTCCTGGATGCGGGAAGCACGAAGAGGCATTGAACTTGCCATTGCCTCCTGGGAACGGACTGCTTTGGAATTGTATTCCGATCCGGTTTTTGCCAATGATACCAGAAACGAAATACGAAGTGATATTATCCGCTGGTCAGAAGAAGAATTGGAAAAACGATATGCCCAGTGGCTTTTTAACCGTTTCTTTGGCGAGGATTCCGGATATGCAGCAAACACAATAGATAATATTGTAGATAGTGCCAATCGTGTATATGTATATCATACCGACAGAAACGGAAATATCCTCTATGGAGAAACCGGCGCACCGCAGAGTATACGTCCATCAGAAGGCCGCAGTGTGGAACAAGACCTTGTACAATGGAATAGGCTTATTACTGCCGGAATTGAAGCAGAATTAGAGAACTACCGTACTGTTCTTACTTCTGCTTTTCCTGAACTGCTATTTTATTTACCGGAAGCTGGTCGTTCCGGTTTTGCAGATCAACTGGAAAAAATTATTAGCATTTCTTTGTTAAGCCGCAAGGCAGAATTTGAAGCCCTGCTTGCCAGAGAAGAAAGGCTTTTTATAGCCCGCCGTACCGGCGATATCTGGAGTTTGCGGAAATTAAGTGAAAACGAAAGCGCATTTGCCATTAGCTCCCGCTTAATCTACGAAACAGAAATGAATAATGCCGCAGCCCTTGCAGCCTTGCAGGAAAGGATTGAAGCAGCACAAGCCGGTTCAGGGGATCTAGCACTAGCCGGAGAAGAATGGCTAAAGGCTTTTCAGGAACAATTTGACCGCGGCTTAAAAGCATGGGCCGAGGCAGAAGAGCGGTTTATTATTCGCCGCATGGAATGGGAACGGGACAGCGGTCGGCACTATATGGATGGACATGAAGCATGGAAAGATGCTTTTTATAGATTGGAACAGGCCCGGCTTGATTGGGAAGAATCGGCACGGGAACTTTTTTATGCCGGCGAGCAGCTTTTTATTAATGCTTCGGAAAAATTAAATATTGCCATTGCTGATGCCAAAGAGGAATTCATTAGAGATGCAGAGCTTCGTATCTATAGCGGAACAGAGCGGGCAAGAGCGCTGGTGGATATGTTTATAACAAGCGGCTCTGTCCTAACCGAAGCCCGAAACAGCGTAGAATTCTGGCTTACTCGTTTTATTTCCGGTGTTCCGGAAAATGCTCTGGAAAATGGGACACTGGCTGACTGGGTTGAAGAAAGAATGCTCAGGGAACGATTAAATACAAACCAGCAGCAGGCAGGTTCAGAATTAATACGCTGGGCAAATTTGTATACTCAGTATCAGGAAAAATCCTGGGAAACGCTGTCCGTACTGGAAAAAGAATTTGGTCTTGCTTTAGGTATGGATGAGAAAACCCTAAATGATGTATTGGGTTTTTCCAGCGAAGATTTTTTTCTTGATGAATATCAGATTGAACTATTGCGGGCAAAGGCTGTTGCCGGATATTGGGAACAGCGGCTGGCAATCGCAGAAGCTGTTTCCGCCTATGCAGAAGATCTTACTGCCGGACGTATGACCGAAGCAGAAAGCCTTCAGCAATGGAGGGAAGCAAAAAACAGTTATGATGCAGCATTGCTTGTCTATGAGGAAATACAACAGCAGTTAATGGCTGCCGGACAGGATATATTCCTGGTACAGCAGGAATTACAAAATGCCGCTGCCCTTTTAATGGCGGAAGAGCAAAAATTAAACGAACTTAACAACAGATATTCATTACAGCTAGCTGCTTACCGCAGCAGTTCAAATGATTTTATTCTTAGGGAATTAGGCAGTTATTATGCATCGCTAATGGAACTTGCCGAAAACAGATTAAATAATAATTCATATTATACAGCCTATCTTAAAGCTCAGCAAAGATATATAAATGAATACTTACTTTCCGATGCCTGGGTCTTACTTGAATCCATTATTCATTCCGATATGGATGAAAATACTAAGGAATTACAGCTTGCTCTCTTAAGCGCTGCCTCCGGTGCAGAATGGTATTTTACCGTTACCGGACAAGAAAAAACAGCAGAAGCTGTAATGGCCTTGAACGAAGAGGGTTTGTTAAGGCGCCTAAGAAGGGAAGCCGAAGAAGGGGACGAAGCAGCATCGTTACGCTTGTCTGTTTATATGGATTTATTTTCTTTTGCACCGGGACTACAGCAGGAAGCAGCCGAATTTGCCTGGAATGCAATATACAGGGTTTTGGAGGAATTTGGAATTGCTTCTGCCAGTCCTTTGCCAAATATTGAGTCTATGGCACAGGGATTGTTAAACTACAGTGAAGAAAATGAACTAAGCGCAGCTTTGGCCATGGTCTCTCTACGTCTTAGAATTAACGATGAAATGGGTATTCTTCCAGCGGCATTGGAAACCCAATTGCATGAATGGCTTGAAACCCTAAGCAGTTATCTGGCTGCCTTGCTTGTATACAACAGTATTGAAATACAGGAAAAACTGGAAGATGCATTTGTTGAATATGAAATTATTGTAGCCCTGGCTCTTGAATTAATGAGCATGGGAATAAATCCGGATGTTTATGCTAAAGAAGCGGCCTTTTTTCAGTATTTAATAAGTTTTTTACTTGCCTATGATGCCTGTTTAATTGCCGGCGAAAATACCGGCGGCAGGGAACACTGGCGCAGTTATAGTGATACATTAATTGACGGTAAGGGGACTGTTTCCTGGAATGAAGGTATATTGGCAGATTCTTATGAACAGGCACAGGATTCATTTAGGATAATGGCAGAAGCCTTTAATTTATTTATAACAAACGGTCTTTCTGCCCGTCAGAACGAATTTATTGATACTGCAGGCGATTATCTGGGTAATTCGGAAAAAACCTGGGTAGATCAGCCCCTGGACTATGAACGGGCAATAGCCATGGAAGTATTCATGGAAGAAACAGAACGTTTAAATAACTACAGATCCACGGAAGAATGGTTTATTCAACAGATAAGTATTTTAGGTTACGAGTATTATATTCTTCCGGCAGCAGGAGAAGCTGCATTGGAAGAAATAAATAATCTGTCTTTGGAATTGGATAAAACCAGAATAAAACATCAGGAGCTTATGGATCAGTATAGTTATTTAGCCGAAGAATTTGCCGATGAGGGAAATCGTTATGAATCTCTTTACGGAAAAACAAAAGATATTTTTGCCATGCTGGAAGAAACACGAATCTACTACGAAAAACAGGATGCAATTCAACGCTGGGCAAGCACTTCGTATTTAAGCAACAGTTCTTTATTGTCAGATAAGCTGCAATATTATCGTGAACCGCAGGAAGAACTTGCCTATGCTCGAGAACGCAATGATCGTGCACAAATTGCTCTGGCAGCTTTGCAGGATATGTATAAAAACCAGGAAACTTCAAGACCTTATGCCAATGAGGAATATGCAATACTATACGAAGAATACCAAAAGAGTTTTTCCCGTATGTTTCTTACACTAAAGGTAAAAACCGAATTTGATTTTACCTTGGAAACAGAACTTTCCCGAAACCACGAACTGTATCATTCCATGTCAGAGGCAGCTTTTTCTTATGTTTCTCCGGATATGCTGGATTATTATAACGGATACATCCCCCCTTCCTTGGAAAACAGTACATGGCTGGATTTTGTATATATTACAGAATCGGGGGCTTTGGGTATTTCTTACGATAAAACAAGCTTCAAATTATCCGGGATGACTATAGATGAAGCATCAAAGTTTTCCGGGTATTTTACAGACAGGCCCCTTAGCGAAAATGGTATTAATTATCTGTCTGCATTCGAAACTGCTTTTGCACAGTGGTCGCTTAGAATGGCTTCTTATAATTTAGGAAATCAAAATAATTATAATAGCTGGGGTTTAGCACTGGATTATATTTTAAGGAACCTGGCAGAAAATAACCAGGATATTGCATTGATACAGTCCTCTTATACGCTTACCCAAATGGGAGCAGACGGTCAAATAAAACTAGATGGAACAACCTTGGACAGTATGCTTAATGGATACCGGAATGGCACCTTAAAATCAATACAACAGGATGCATGGAACAGGCTAAATATCCAGCAAAAACAAGATTTGGAGTTTCTGGCAATTTTATTTTTAACCGGAGGAGGAGGTAATGGAGCAGCCGGTCTTGAATATGTATCACAATACCGGGAAATGACCTGGCTTTATGGTAGGGCGGATAATTATATTACAAAAATATATATATTGTTTATACCAGTAACTACATACCTCTGGCCATATACATTTGATCAAAGTGAATTAAATCTTGTTCTAAGGACAACAAGAAATAGAAGAAATGCATTCTATGGTGCAATAAATTCCGGCAGCAAGGGTTTTTCATCCGGAATTACTGCTGATGCACAAAAAGTTAATGAGTATCAAAGATCAAGTGAAAATATTGCTCTTCTTTCCCGGCAAAATGACCAAGGAATACAATGGTCTGATATAGAAACTGTCCTTATTGCTCTGGAATTTACCGGATTGGAAGTTTTATCGATGGAATCATACTGGAATGAAATGCTTGAATACTACAAAGACATAGGAGAAGATCCTGTTTATATTTCTGTCAATCATGCTATAGATGCAATGTATACCTGGGGGAAAGGAGCAAGGGATACAATAGAGCTGCATTTTGAACGGGCTTATCTGGAAGATGAAAAGTCACGTTTGTTATACCAGCAAGCATACAGACAAACACTTGACGCTTATATTAACGGCGAAGTGTCTTTGGATGAGCTAAACATGGCTGCCGAATTGGCTTACGGGCCGGATGCGCCTGCATTAAAAAATCATCTGCATAAGCTGGGAACAACGATTATTTTTGATTTAGCAGAAATTAATGCAGATAAGGCAGTATATACCAAACAGTACCGCGATTTGGCAGATCAATATGTCGCATTGATCGAACGCACTTATGCAAGTCGTTTATCTGCAGAGCTAAGCTCTAGGGAAACAGCCTGGAATGAACAAAGGAAAGACTTAAATACCAAACTGGCATCCTGGCGCGAAGCATCCGGACTTATTCTTGAACGGGGAAGGCAGGATTGGAAGGATGGCTTTGAATCCATGGAAATTGCTTTTGAACAATGGGAACAAAACTTTTCCAGAGTTTATGCCGATGTGGATGCTGCATGGAATGCCGCTTATCTGGAAAGCCTTACCAACAAAGAAACCTGGATTAATCAGGCAGTAAATGCTGCAAACGAAGCGCTGGATAGTAATCTAATTGCCCTTATAGGTTCTGATGCACAATCGTACAGCAGAAAACTTGATGGTTTTATGCCGTCGGTATTTCCTGGTTTTAGCGGAGCTGACGAAGCTGCCCTGGCCATGCAAAATGTCCTAAGTTTGGCAGGTATAACAAATCTATACAGCAGTATTTCTTCCATTGCAGGAAGCGCCTCGACAATATCAACAATGGTCAGGTCGGGCGTGTCCGGAATGGAAACCTGGAATTCCGGACAGGCAAGGGCAATAGCCAGAGAATTTGCTGTAAACAGTACAAAAGAGCTTGCTGACAGCAGAATGATCCTCCTGGCTTTCCAGGCCAGAGAAGCAGCTTATACAGCAAAAAAAGCTTTGCAGGAAAATGTAGTTCAAAGTAATAGAAATATAGACAGCAATATGGACGAAATGTTCATAATGAGCGGCGGCTGGAATAGATCGTATAACAGCTATGTAAAAAATATTGTTGTTCATTCAACATTATTTAGCAAGGCAATAACGGAAACAGTTGCTTTGGAAGCCTATCATTGGTTTATTATGGAACATTGGGATTTTTCTACCGATTTAAGCGATGCAAGCCTGGAAGGTCTTGATTATTTGGGAGTGCAGGTAATTATTGCAATGGCCCAGGAAGAAGTAAAAGAAAAAACAAATACTCTTTTTGGCGATGAGGGTATGTTTGTATCCTGGATTGGAGAAGCTCCCCATAATTCGAATAATGGAAGCGGTGAATTGGGCCGTTTAATCAGCGCATACTATCACTGGGAACAAAACCAAGCCCAGGGTATTGCTGCAATGAATGCTCCTTTTTGGGATAAACCAATGTGGGATTCCCGGGATTCATGGTTCGATGCTCCCAGTATTAAGACTACAGTTGATATAGCTTCCTCTATAGCTTCTACAGTTATTATGGCATCAGGGAATCCTATTTTAGCCTATGCCATTAATATGGCAGGAGATCTTTTATTTAACAGTCTTGAAGCTGCCTATGGTTATAAAAGCTGGGCTGAAGCTGGTTTTGATTTTGGGAAAAAATCATTGATAAATGCAGTAAGTGCTACGGGCGGTGCGCTTTTTAATGGTATAGATTTAGCAAAAATCGGAGGATCGAGTTTTGCTGGCTTAACTGCAAAAGCTGTTGATATGGCAGGAGCGAAAGGGTTTGGTGAAGTTCTAATAAAAACTGGAATGACAGGGCTTCAGACAATATCTACCAGTACTGTTACCAGCGCAGTAAGTGCTGTTACTTACAATGACAGAAAACTAGGCTGGTCGAATGATATATTCAAGGCAGGAGTAAAAGGCGGTTTAATAAATGCAGCTGTTTCCGGAACTGGTACTTTTACTTCGGGGGTATTGAATAAAGGGCTGGAAGGTTTTATGGGCGATTTTTATAAAGATGGAAAAAATTTGTCCTCCCAGATAGGTGGAATAGCTGGGCAGGGAGTTAATTATGCTTTTGGCGGTGATTTCACCATTAATCCAATAAATCTGGGTTTTTTTAATGCTAACTTGCAGGGTCATGGATTAGTAGAATTAAATTTTGGCCGGGATGGATTTAGCGGAAATTTTGGCACCGGAGGCCTAAACCTTAACATAAAAGATCTTAATAGTGCATGGCGCGGACTGGAAGCCTGGAAAGTAAATTTTGAAATTTGGGGTTCTGACTCTGACTCTGCAAAAAATTATATCAGCGCTATGAGAACCCTTTATTCCGGGGATGAGTTTAACAGAGAATTATATAACTCGATTTTAACAGGCGAAACAAAGATAGTACAAAACACCAATGATAAATATACAGAAACTAAATACAATTTTGATGACGGCACAAAAACAATATACCTTGGTAATGATGCTTTGAATGATGGAAGCAGGTTCGGCCTTAATGTATATATAAGTCATGAATCGTACCGCGATGGAATTGTTGATGATGCTATAGTACAAAGACAAGAAACAGATATGGCGGTAATAGGACATATCAATATTGCACTTGGATTGATGAATACTTACGGCATAGGAGCTATTGGGGCTGCAATGGCTGGTGAAGCCGATGAGTTTGCAAAGAACTTTGAAATTATTCAATCTGAAAATACCACTGAAATGGAAAAAATGCAAGCACTTGCTGGTATAATGAATACATTGTATAGCTACGATTCAAGCGCTGATTATTGGAAACTAGTAAAACAAGATGGAAAATGGGGATGGGCTGTGGATGGTTCACTTGATTTCAATTTTGATCTTACTAATCCAGATATTGCCAGAGCTTTTTATAGAGCAGGCGGACAAGGAAATGATGGAATCGTAAGTGCAAATGATATGTCAGTTGATTTTTTAGAGATTTTAGGTTTTGAATTAGGAATAGGAATAGGAAATCGCCGTGTTCGAAATTCCAGATCAAATTCTACTAACCAAACAAATGATCAATTAGTGAATTTTATTACTGGAACTCAAGAATTTGCTAATGCTAGCATAACTGCGGATACATTAATGAAGAATCTAACTCAAGCAAACATTAATGCTTTCAATCAAGCACTGTATAATGTACAGATGACAGGCTTGCTAATAAAGAATCCTGTAGTCTTAGCATCCGGTTTGAATGGTCAAGGAACAGACGTTTTGCCGTATTTACCCTTGACAGGTCTTGTTACTATTACATGTTTAGAAGGATGGCGTTTTAATTCAAATCAAGCATTGGGTAACGGCACTAATCAAAATTTTCCATTAAATGATTTTGCTAGATTTTTTCATACAGGTGTTGATTTAATTTCGTCAAATTACAATGTTGTTGCTTCTACAGACGGTACATTAAGACTAGAATATAACAATACATTTGGTTTAAGAGGCGATTTAATTTCTAGTACTGGAAATCTGCAATTTATTTCCAGTCATTTATCTAGTCAAAGCGTTATTAATTATCTCACTGTATTTGGTATGGAAGGAACTTCATTGGTGTCTGGTGCTAAAGGGCAATATATGCTAAACGGGGTGTCAGCTGGTGTTACATTTGGTACAATGGGAAGGACAGGAGCATCTTTTGGTGATCATGTTGATTTTATTGTAAGGGATTTAACCCGGTCTGTTCAGGTCCCAGGTTCTGTTAATACATTTATTAATCAATATGAAAATATTGTTATTCGGGATTGGGCAAGAAATTTTTCTGGATTGCAAACAAGAGAATGGAATACTCCAATTAGAAATTATAATAGAAGTCTATATGGACTTTCTCCAGTAAATTAAGCATAATAATGTGGAAAAGGAGGAAAATGAACAATAATAATACTTTATCACAGATAATTTACTGTGTTAAAATAACCCTTGTAATCCTTTCTTTCATTATTATTACCTCATGTTCATCAGAAAAAGATCACATGGATGGTAATGAAGAAAATATTGCATCAATAGCTGATAAAAATAAAGAGGCAGCCAGTGTTTTTAACCAAACCGATGAAGACTACTATTTTAGCGAAATTCAAGACTATATTTTTTCCATTAACTACCCAATAACAACAGAAAGAATCGAATTATTTGCTGTTATAAAAGATGATAATGCTCATATGTACTCCAGTCTTAATGATAATAGAAGATCTGGATATTTGCATAGAGGAAATGTAATTAGGATATCAAACAGGACTGCTGAGAGAGTAATGGTAAACAATGTTTTAGATTATTTTTATTCTTTTGAGGTTTTAAATCAAATAACTAGTAATAACGGATGGGTTCATGGGCAATATTTGGATATAATTAATATTCCGACTGATACAAATACTTCGTTAACGAATGCACTAAGAGTAAATCACGAAAGATTTCCTAGAAAAATAGATGAAGCTTTGGTACGCACTAGCAGTTATGCGATTCCGGATTTTATTAATGAATTGAATAATTGGGTCATAGTTGACAATTCATTGGTATACGAAAGTATAGGACGGTTTACAATACGCTTGCATGATTTACCGGATGAATATAATATTTATATTTATGCAAAGGATATGAGTAATCCTTTTAGATTTTCAGCAAAAAAAATTGAATTTCCCTTTACAGATTATAGAGATAATTTTCAAGAAGAAGACTGGCGAATTTTAAACGACTTAATACCATTGTATAATTATTCTTATGAAATGCCAATTACAATGACTGCAGGAATCCATAGAACTGAAATCCGCTCTAGAAATCATGAACTATTATTATCAGCAAATTTAAATTATTCAGAAACATTATTTAGAATGAACAAGTTAAACGAAAAGAATTATTATATGCAGTATAGATTTAAAAAACCATTTTATTTGGTTGTTTATGAAACAATAGATTTATTTACAGAAGAAGAAATTCCTGTGGCTGCTTTTTCTATTTACCCGGAAAATGAAATTTGGGAAGGATTATTTACATTGGGCAATAATTTAGCAGTAAACCGCTTTTACAGGATATATCTATATCATTTAGACGAAAGCAATCCTAATGATTTCTCACGACCAATTGATGGTTATTGGCAAAATCATCTTTAGCAATATTCTCACCCAACATAATCCCCTGGATCAAGATCGGCATCATAATCAATCCCTGCGACATCAAAACCATGAGCTTCAAGAAAATCATGCTTAAAAGCGACAAGGTCGGTTTCTGTATATATATTTTCCTGTGTTACAATCTTCATCTTCTCCATCACAGCCCTTTGGACATCTTCGCGCATTTCCCAATCGTCTATGCGTATACGGCTTTCGCTGTCAACGGGTATTTTTTGCGGATCTTCCAAAATATAAAGCCTGTCGTTATACAAACGTACAATTTGTTCAATACAGTTTTCGTGGAGTCCCATTTCCTTCATTACCTTAAAAAGGCATGAAACATAAAAGGGAAAAATAGGAATTACTGCACTTGCACGGGTTACTAGTGCTTTGTTTACCGATATCCAGGCGCCGGCGATTTTTCCGGCAGCGCTATAGCTTTTGTTTATTGAGGTGCAGGCTCGTTCAAGATCTTCCTTTGCTTTGCCTATGGTTCCGTCTTTATAAATGGGCCAGGAAACTTCCGGACCCAAATAACTATACGCTATAGTGCGGGTTGTTGGCGATAGAAGGCCTTCTCTTTCCAAAGACTCTATCCATAATTCCCAGTCCTCTCCGCCCATTACCTTGATCGTATTAACAATATCTTCTTCTGTTGCCGGCTCTGCATGAACAGGTAAAAAACTACCGTCCATCATATTTAGAGTTTGACCGGAGAAAGATGTTCCTATAGGTTTAATAACAGCTTTATGCAAAATTCCTGTTTTGGGATCTGTCCTGGCTGGTGATGCAAGAGAATAGACTATTAGGTCTATTTTGGCAGGGATTTTTGCTTTAATAGCAGCTTCACGGACAGCTTCAATTACTTGAGTCTTTGTTTCGCTGGAATAGGCATCGCCTTCAAGGGTTTTGGAAACAAGAGATCCTTTTGCTGCTTCTCTGTCAAAGCTTAGATTATGATAAAAACCGGGAGTTCCGATATGGGTTAAGGTTCCGGCTTTTTCTTTGGATAAACCCACAGTAACAGCTCCATAGCCAAAAGCTGCGGCAATACGGCTTGCCAGACCATAACCGCCGGAACAGCCAATTACCAATACAAGGCGAGGTGCAGTTCCAGGTACAGCTCCGCTGGACGGTGCCGGTTTTATATTTTTTTTTGCATAGTCGATCTGCCGTTGTACGGAAAGGAAGCAGCCGGCTGGGTGGCTGTTTATACAAATATTGTTACGTACCATAGGCTTAAGTATCATTTGTTGCTCCCGGAGCGGGACCAGCCAGGCAGGTCCATTCTGCTTCTGCAGCCAATTCATCTCCAATATAGGCTTTCCCGGATTGCTTGATCATTTTAGAAGATACCCTTAAGTTTTCTATTTCCGAACGGAGTTCATCGCCCGGCCGTACCTGGCGGCGGAACTTTACCTTATCTACAGCTACAAGAAAAAACAGGGTATCGTCGCTAAGAAGCTGTAGTTTTCGTAAGCCAGCCCCGCCCGACTGTGCCATTGTTTCAATGAGGATTACACCGGGGACTACAGGGTAACCTGGAAAATGCCCAGAAAAGAAAAAATCTTTTTCTGTAAACCGGTATTTTGCGATAATTCTTTTTTCATCGGCTTCGATAATATCATCAACAAATAAAAATGGATCACGGTGGGGAATTAAGTCTTCAAACGCTTTCATCCTGGTACCTCAATTGTACTATACTATATAATTCCTTGGTTTTACAGCTATTTTATGTCTTCACTAGAACAAAATTCGCCTTTTCTCGGTAAAAAACTTGCCTTTTACGGTCTTTTTTGCGATATTTAAGCTAATTAAAGGGAGAAATAATGTCAGATCAAAGCATGGTACCCATAGATCAAATCCTACCAAATAAGCTGCCCCTGGTAGCCATAATGGGCAGGCCCATATTTCCGGGGATATTTACCCCCATTATGATTGGCAACCCTTCAGATGTTAAGGTGATAGAAGATGCAGTTTCTGGAAATGGCCTTATTGGTCTTGTAATGCTTAAAAATGAGACTGACAATCC